>Ga0209400_1002393_pt1 | contig 14297 bp, 8 predicted proteins | sample M_130807_EF_Meta_FD_187313 | JGI IMG/M metagenome (GOLD analysis project Ga0209400, IMG submission 187313) | Freshwater microbial communities from Lake Montjoie, Canada to study carbon cycling - M_130807_EF_MetaG (SPAdes) (version 2) | ecosystem: Environmental > Aquatic > Freshwater > Lake... | reverse complement strand
GTATGCACATAAAAACCTTCACCAGATTTAACACCTAAGTTACCAGCAGTTACCATGTTCACCAACAATGGGCTAGGGGCATATTTGTCTTGTCCTAAACCTTCGTATAATACTTTCATAATGGCCAAGCAAACATCTAAACCAATAAAATCGGCCAATTGCAATGGGCCCATCGGATGCGCCATTCCCAATTTCATTACAGTATCGATTGATTCAACAGTTCCAACACCAGATTGCAAACAAATAATAGCCTCGTTTATCATTGGCATTAAAATTCTGTTGGCAATGAAACCTGCATAATCATTGGCTTCAGCTGGAATTTTTCCAATATCTTTAGAAAGTTTGGCAATAGATTCTGTTACAGTTGCTGATGTTTTGAATCCATTGATAATTTCTACTAATTTCATCACTGGAACTGGATTCATGAAATGCATTCCTATTACTTGCTCAGTGCGTTTGGTAACACTCGCAATTTTAGTGATTGAAATTGAAGAGGTATTTGAAGCCAAAATGCAATGTGCAGGCGCGTACTCATCTATTTGCTTGAAAATATCTAATTTGATATTGATGTTTTCACTTGCCGCTTCAATCACTAAATCAGCGTTGGTACAAGCTGATTTTAAATCAGTAAAGGTATGAATATTGGCTAAAGTTGATTGTTTGGTTTGTTCATCAATTGCGCCTTTGCTTACCTGACGGTCAAGGTTTTTAGAGATTGTTTCAATTGCTTTTTTCAACTGAACCTCGTTTACATCGATAAGGTTCACAGCATAATTATTTTGAGCGAAAACATGGGCAATTCCATTTCCCATAGTACCAGAACCAATGACTGTAATGTTTTTCATGTTTTTAAATTGAATGACAAAGTTATATAAACACAATAATATAAGATAGAAATACTTGAATTTCCCTATTCTTTAATGAATTGATGGCTTTCTTTGAATTGTCCAAATCTGCTTAAAGTCAATACATAAGTCCCCAATTTAAGTTGTTCAATAGGGATTTTAAATTCATTATCGGCATTTTCAAATTCTTTAGAGAAAAGCAACTGCGCTTTTAAATCATACACATATACTACCAAATTTCTTATTTTGTTTTCAGCATAGATAGTCAATTCATTTTTACTTGGATTTGGATAAATTTTAAAAGACTTTTTGTTTGATTTATTTTGATTGAATCCAGCTGAGGCATTTTTCATACCCAATACATATTCACCCTTTTTTAGTTGATTGATCCAAAAACGACCAATTTTATCGGTAGTAGAACTGCCAGTTTGGAAAACCAAATCGGTCTCAATTGTCCAAGTAGTATCGGCATGAGGGCGGTACAAAAGCACCAAATCATTTTCAGTCCCAAACTTAAACAACGCAGGATCCAATGCCCCTAGTTGATTGGTATAATCAAGCCTTCCGTCATAATTGAAGAATGCAGTGGCTTTGAAGTTACTAGCCCAATTCCCATCAATCCTCCAAAAACGTTCAGGTGAGAATGCAATGCCTTTGATAGGATGGTCATTTGGGTTGATGCCCACAAAATAATGTTCAGCTAAAACCACGCTAGCGTCTTGATTGCTTTGAACAGAAAATGAAAATAAACTATTGTTAAAGTTTTGCATCCCAGTTCCTTTGATGGTTTTCAATTCATAAGATTTGGCCAATGCGGGTTCGTTTGTTGGGTTGAGAAGATAAAAAACAGGTTCAAAATTAGCGGGTAAAGTAAACTCGAAAGTACTTTGCTGCCCATTGATAGGAAAGTCTAAAAATGCATCATTTTTAGCATAGACACGAAGTTTTAATTGAAGTTCATTGAATGTATTTTTATGTATTAAGTTTAATTGTTCAATTGAAATTTTAAGTTGATTTCCGTTTACTTCAAATTGACTCACTCTGTTTGCGCTTAGTCCTGCTTCAAAAATCCAATGCTGAAAGAAATCTGATAGGTTTTTAGTTGTAAACTTTTGCAATTCATCTCTTAATTGGAGGGTATTGGCATTTCCAAATTGATATCGATTGAGGTAATTCCGCATACCATTAAAAAAGGCTTCATCTCCCATGAAAAGTCGGAGGTTATGAACCATTAAAGCACCTTTTGTATATACATGCGTGCCATACGTAAATTGTTCGTCCATGTTTGCAATAGCTCTGTATCCATGGTCTCTTAATGCGGCCCATCGATTGGCTTCAAATACTTTGTCGTTGATATCACTTAAATAGGCTTCTTTTCCTTCCACACATTCTAAAAACAATGCCTCACAATAGCTTGCCCATCCCTCATTCAACCACATATCTGCTGCACTTGAACAAGTCACTAAATTGCCAAACCAATGATGCGAAAACTCATGTGCCATCAATGTTTGGTATTGTAAGCTTCCATCAATGGCATAAAGTGGATATGAAATATTGCTGGCATGTTCCATGGCTCCGCTGTAAAATGGTACACCCACAAAGCCAATTCTGTCAAACAAATAAGGCCCAAATTTTGATTCAAAACAGAAGAGCGCTTGTTTAAGTTTGCTAAATGATAATTTTAAGTTAGTTGAATCTTTTGCTTCAACAGCTAAAACAATCGGAATTGACCTAGAGGAGGTTTGAACTGAATCTTTGATTAAAACATATTTTCCTACAGCTACATTTACCAAATAACTTGGAATAGCTTGGTGAATTTCCCATTTCCAAACATTATTTGCTTCGCTTTTTAAAAGCCCATTACAAATAGCAGCAAAGCCACTGTCTACTTCTATTTCAAATGAAAAAGTAGCTTTGTCTGTAAAATTATCATTGCAAGGAAACCAGCACCTACCATAATTATGAGGCAAACTGGCAAATGCGACACCCATGTTGTAGCTGTAATTCCCATTGAAATAAAATCCTCCCCATTTGGCATCTTGTACAGGTTTTCCTCCATATTTGATAGAAATTAAAAGGCTATCGCCAGCATGATATGAATTGCCAATTGGAATTAAAACCTGTGAGTCATTTTGTATGTAAGAGAAAAGTTGATTGTTAATTGATACCTCATTTACGTTTAGTTTCAACAAATCAAAACAAATTGTATCTGTTTGTACCTGACTCAAAAATCCTTTAATTTCAGCTATTCCATTGTATTCACTTGGTGTAAGTTTGCTCAATTTTCCTCTTAAGTGGATATGGTCAATATCTAGTCTTTTTTGAGCATGTATTGTTTCTATTGAGAAGTAACTTATTCCAAAAACAAAGCAGAACAATTGAAATAGTTTGATGTATTTTTTCATGATTTGAAAATTGCAATTTAATACTTTCAAAATACCTCATTTTTAGGCCTTGTTTTTCCACATTTTTATTTGATTTTGTGGGTATTTTCAACACTCAAATACAATCGATTTCAGTATCTTGCATTGCTTTGTTTTGCAGCATCTTCATTTGTTTGAATTTGTTGCCTTCAAACTAAATAATATTTAAAAATGGCAGAAGACAGAATTATTCCAATTAACATTGAGGATGAAATGAAAACCGCTTATATCGATTATTCGATGTCGGTTATTGTGAGTAGGGCATTACCTGATGTAAGAGATGGATTAAAACCCGTACATAGAAGGGTTTTGTATGGCATGACTGAATTGGGCTTGGCATCAAACAGACCTTATAAAAAATCAGCAAGGATTGTAGGGGAAGTATTGGGAAAGTACCATCCACATGGCGACTCATCAGTTTATGATACCATGGTTCGTATGGCTCAAGACTGGAACATGCGTTACATGTTGGTGGATGGACAAGGAAACTTTGGTTCAGTTGACGGAGATCCACCTGCTGCTATGCGTTATACTGAAGCCAGGTTGCGTAAAATTGCCGAAGAATTGTTGACGGATATAGACAAAAATACAGTTGATTTCAGAGCCAATTTTGACGACAGTTTGCAAGAACCTACCGTTTTACCTGCCAAAATTCCTAATTTGTTGGTGAACGGTGCTGCTGGAATTGCTGTTGGTATGGCCACCAATATGGCGCCACACAATTTAGGCGAGGTCATTGATGGTGTCATTGCATACATTGACAACAAAGACATTACTGTTACTGAATTGATGAAGTTTGTAAAAGCACCGGATTTTCCAACAGGAGGTACAATTTATGGCTATGAAGGCGTAAAAGAAGCATTTGAAACTGGAAGAGGCCGAATCGTGATGCGTGCCAAAGCCAATTTTGATACGACTGCATCAGGCAAAAATCAAATCATTGTATCAGAAATTCCTTACCAAGTAAATAAATCTTTCTTGATTGAAAGAACTGCTGAATTGATCAATGAAAAGGTCATTGAAGGCATTTCTGATATTCGAGACGAGAGTGACAGAGAGGGAATGCGTATTGTTTATGATTTGAAAAGAGAAGCAGTTCCAAATGTAATTCTGAACAAATTATACAAATACACCCAATTACAAACAGCATTCAATATCAACAATGTATGCTTGGTAAAAGGCAGACCTGAAACCTTAAATTTACTTGGTTTAATCAAATATTATGTAGAACACCGTCACGAGGTTGTTGTCAAAAGAACCCAATATGAATTAGACGAAGCACTACGCAAAGCCCATATTTTAGAGGGTTTGTTGATTGCTTTAGACCATTTAGATGAGGTCATTGCTTTAATTAGAAACAGCTCAAACCCAGATGATGCCAAAGCTGGCTTGATGACTACATTCAGTTTGAGTGAAATTCAGTCTAAAGCTATTCTTGACATGCGTTTGCAAAGATTAACAGGTCTTGAAAGAGACAAAATCAGAGCTGAATACGCTGAGTTGATGAAGTTGATTGCGCATTTAAGAGAAATTTTAGCGGATGAAGGTTTGAGAATGCAAATCATCAAAGACGAATTGGCTGAAGTGAAAGAAAAATATGCCGACCCTCGCCGTTCTATCATAGAAATGAGTGGCAATGAGATGAGCATGGAAGACTTAATTCCAGATGATGAAGTGGTGGTAACAATTTCACATTTAGGTTATGTAAAACGCACATCTTTAAGTGAATACAGAACCCAGAACAGGGGAGGACGCGGAAGTAGAGGTGTGGCCAAAAGACAAGAAGATTTTGTAGAGCATATCTTTATGGCAACCAACCACAATTATTTGTTGTTGTTTACTGAACAAGGGCGTTGTTTCTGGTTAAGAATTTTTGAAATTCCAGAAGGTGAAAAAACATCAAAAGGAAGGGCTATCCAAAACTTGATCAATATGCCAGCTGACGACAAAGTAAAAGCATTCTTAAATGTGAAAACTTTGAGCGATGAAGCCTATATCAACCAAGCGAATGTCATCATGGTTACCCAACAAGGTACCATCAAGAAAACTACACTTGAAGCCTATAGCAGACCAAGAGCCAATGGTATCAATGCCATCAATGTTAGAGAGGGCGACCATTTGGTTGAAGCCAGATTGACCAATGGTACCTGCGAAATGATCATTGCTTCAAGAGAAGGTAAGGCTATTCGTTTCAACGAAAGCACCGTAAGGCCAATGGGCAGAAATGCTACAGGGGTTAGAGCTATTCGTTTAGATGAAGGGGATGAAGTCATTGGTATGGTATCAATTGCTGATCCAAGTGTAACCAATGTTTTGGTTGTATCTGAACATGGTATGGGTAAACGTTCAGATGTAGATGAATACCGCATTACTAATAGAGGTGGTAAAGGTGTAAGGGCCATGAACATTACCGAGAAAACAGGTAAATTGGTAGCAATTAAAGATGTTGATGACAACAATGACATCATGATTATCAATAAATCGGGTATTACCATTCGTTTGGCCATCAAAGATTTAAGAGTATTGGGACGTGTCACTCAAGGTGTTCGTCTGATCAATATTTCTGACAAAGATGAAATTGCTTCAGTTGCAAAAATTGATGTCATTGAAGGAGAAGAGGATGAAGTAATTGGAGAGGATGGCATTGTAATGGAAGGAACAATTGAAACTTCAGGTGAAATAGTTGAGGGCAATTCTGAATTGAATTCAGAAGATGAAACTCCTCCTACAGAATAAATTACAATTAAAATGAAATTTTAAAATGCCACTTCAATTTGAAGTGGCATTTTTTATTAACTATAATTTCAAACGTTCTTCGCCTGAATAAATATTTAGTTTGTCAGATTTAAGAAATCCTATAAGGGTCATATTAAATTGCTTGGCCATATCTACAGCTAAACTAGATGGCGCACCAATTGCACAAACCAATTGAATGCCTGCAATTGCAGCTTTTTGCATCAATTCAAAACTAATTCTGCCACTTAATATCAATCCATATTCTGATAAATTCTCATCCAATAATGCACCAATGACTTTGTCTAAAGCATTGTGTCTGCCTACATCTTCCCTTAAAAGTACAATTTTACCCTCCTCATCAAATAAGGCTGAAGCGTGCAAACCTCCGGTATGCTTAAAACTAATTTGTTCAGATCTGAGTTTTTCAGGTAATTCTAAAATTTGATTCAAATTGAAAGTTTTTTGATGGGTAATTTTCAGGTCGCAATTTTCCATCACAGATTCAATGCTTGATTTACCACATACACCACAACTAGAGGTCATATAGAAATTGCGTTTGAATTGTTGCTCATTCAAATTAACAGTTTCTGCCAATTCAACTTTAATGATATTGTTTTCTTCGGTTTCTTTTGTGTTGATACAATATTTGATACTTAAAATGTCTATAGCAGAATGGATGATTCCCTCACTGAACAAGAAACCTCTTACCAGTTCAAAATCGTTTCCTGGGGTTCTCATGGTAATGGCCAGTTTGATTTCATTTCTGTCTAAAGCAGGGCCATACCTTAATCTTATTTCCAAAGGTTCTTCTACCACCAATACATCCTCTTTTGATTCGATGTTTTGGTTTCTCATGGCTTTTATGTTGGCTATTTTTACCCCACTTTTATTCATAATTTTAGTTTTGCCTCCTTCATGTCAGATGGTGAATCAGCACTGAATAAAATAGAGTTGTCTTTGGGTTTAAGTACTTGAGGCTGAATACAATTCTGAAACTTTCTTAAAGATTGATTGCCAGATTGTAACAAATCCCAAAAGGCTTTGAAATCATTCAAATGGTATACTGCCAATAAGGGTTCAAATTGATTTTCAATACCAAAACAGACACTGGTATTGACACTAGTTGAAAGTTTCATCAAAAATTCTATGTCGGTGTTTTTTAAAAAAGGATAATCACAAGCAAGTACCGCCCAATTACAAAGTGGATTTTTGTTCAAAGCACTGATAATTCCACTCATTGGACCCATTTCAGGATAATCTTTGTCGTCCAATAAGCTAGGTAAATTTGTTGGGTTGGTTTGGATTGAATTGACTTTTAAGCTTAAATAGACCTTGTTACAATAGGAATTTAAATCATGATACAATTTGTCTTGTTGTGATGTATGTTGGTATGTAATCAATCCTTTTGGAAAGCCCATTCTGCTTGAATTTCCTCCTGCTAAAACCAATCCATGTAAACGAGTAGCAGCTGAAAACTCTTGTAGATTCAATAGAATAGCATCTTGTAAATTAAATTTATCAAACCCTTTTTGTATCAAGCTGTCCCTGATGACCAGTATCAAATATCCATTTCCTGGTTTCTGATATGTAGCAATTACCTCAGAAAGAATTGGATAAAAGCCTTCATCTGACTCAATTTCTAGTTTCCCAATTTCATCCATTACCAAAAATTGTACATTAGTTTTAAGTGCTTGAAGAACAGCTAAAGAGGCCTTATTAATAATTCTTTTCGAAAAATGAAATTTACCAATTGAAACGCAATCTTCTTGATTTTCATTTGTTTCTAAATCATGGTAAATACCTGTTTGTAAGTCCAATAATTTTCTGGAATCGCCTATATCTGGACAAATAAAACCGGCTTTAGATTGAAGATTTTGCAGCCAATTATACAAGGCAGTTGTTTTACCTGAACGAACGGTATCACTTAAAACAATGATCCTATTTTTCGGAAACAGCATGGTTTGCTAAGCTAATAAAAATGAAAGTTTCCAATGTTCTATATAGTTTGAATTGTTTTTTAGAGCGTATCTTAATTACCTCTTTGGCTAAAAGCCAATTGTATTTCATTGTAGGCAAAAGGTCTAAAAGTCTATTGACTTCGAATTGTCTTTTTTCTGATTGTTTACCAGCCCATTTTAACAAAAATATTTTAATAATTGGGTTGATTACGAATAAGAGCAATATCAAAGCAAATAAACTCCTTAGTAAAACATAGCTGAGTGCTTTACTATTGAATCCTAAAACATAAAAAGTAAAGCACATTGCCAAAATGATGAACAATGAAACATAGGGGAGGTAGTTACTTTTTTTATTTGTAGAATTAGTAATTGGTTCTGGTATCTGAATTTGATTTTCTTGGATAAATAGCAACAGTTCAAGTCCAGTTTTTTCTTTTCTTCTTTGAATGGACAAGCCCCAAAAACCGATGAAAATCCCCCATATAAAATAAATGGCGCAGTAGCCATAAACAAGCCACCAGCTTAGGTTTAAATCAAAAGTGCTCCCCATTTCTTTTAACACAGCATCTGAAAATAAATCAATGGCTTGCCAAAAAGATTTGCCATAAATAAGCGTAGTTACAATTAATTTTTGAAAGGCAGATTCCATCATTGCAAGCATTGAAAATAAGATACTCGCAAGTGTTTTTTGCGGAATGAGAAGATAAATCATAGCGGCAGAAAATCCTTGAAATGCAACTGCAAGGTAGGCGGGTGCCGGGGCTTGTGGACTGGCAATTAATTTCACCAACATCACCAATAAGGTTGTTTGGATGATTGTTTTAAAATTAAATTGATGTCCTAGTTGGATCAGCATCAATACTGCCATTCCGCCAACAAATATTCCTGTAAATGGAATTTTAAACGCATGCATCAATCCACCTAATCCGGTTTCGGCAAAGGCCCAAATGGCAGCTATTTTGTGAACAGCATCATTTTGATTGGCTTGCATGGGCAGTTTGATTTAAATGCTGAACATCTATTAAAGGTGTATCTATATAATAAGTTTTGGTTGACATGGGTATATTGTCAATGACTTTAAATAACAATTCAGTTGCAGCTTTACCTAAGTCAAATCCAGAAGTTTTGATGTATGGAAATTCAAAATTGTACAGAGTAGGTAAAAATCCATCACTCATGCTTATGATCTTTAGGTCTTTAGGCAGATTTACTTGGTGTTTATATACCATTTTCATGACCCCTTCTAAAATTTCATCACTCATTAAAAACAAGCAATCTGGTTTATTGGCTTTGGACCATAATTTTTCAAAGATTTCAGCAGCTTCATTCGAATTGTGTGCATGGTAGATTTGAACCAAATCTGGATTCAATTGGTGTTCAGTCAATGCACGGTTAAATCCTCTGGTTCTGTCTTGTGTAATTGATAAGCGTTTGTCACCAAAAATTCCTGTTATGTTTTTTGTATCTTTATACTTGTTTAAAATGAAATCGACTGCCTTGAATGCAGCATTTTCACCCGGAATACTGACTTTGTGTGCATGTGCATCATGAATAATTTTATCAAAAAATACAATGGGTGTACCTTTGTTCATGAGTATTTGAAAGTGCTCAATGTCGGAACTTTCCCTGGTTAAAGAAACCAAAATTCCTTCAACACCAAGACTTGCACAAATTTCTGCATTTTGAATTTCTCGGTCTAAGCAATCATTAGATTGTAAAATAAGTAAATTGTATCCTCTTTCATGAATAATTGCTTCAACAGCTTTCACCACATTTGGAAAAAAATAATTGGCAATTTCAGGTATAATCAACCCAATGGTATTGCTTTTCCCTTTTCTTAAGTTAATGGCAGCGTAATTGGGTTTATAACCCAGTTGATCAGCCAACTGAATCACAGCTTCTTTTACTTTATTGCTGATATCGGGTTGATTCCTCAAAGCCCTAGAAACCGTTGATGGGTTTATATTCAGGTGCTTAGCAATATCCTTTATGGTGACTCTATTCATGGTTTGTATGCACAATATAAAATTAATCTCTGTTTAATCAAACCTTAACACTTTAATTTTGGAGCATTCTTTACAAGAATCAAAACAAATTAAAACAGTTTGAAAGATAGTTGTATACGATTGAAATGATACTGTTTTAGCACTTCTTTTTTAAGAAATAGTTTGAAGTTTTGTAGCTTAATTTCTTGTTGTTCAATTAAAAATTATCAAAAATAATGCAAACTTATCCACAGCAATCGTTTGCGCAATGGTTTGCGGAATTTCATGCGGAACAAGTTACACAGAGACTGAATAACTTGGATTTACCTAATCAAATAAAATATGAGAAAAAATTACATGAAAATGATGTTGATGCTGGGTTTCAGTTTAACATCGTTCATTACCATGGCTCAAACCAAAATGATCAATGGACAAGTCGTGGATGAAAACAATGCCCCTTTACCGGGTGCTGTAGTAATGATTTCAGGCACACAAATTGGAAACATGTGTGATGAAAAAGGAACTTACAAATTAAGTTTTGATGCATCTGGTATGGAAGAAATTACCGTTGTGGCTTCAATGGTAGGTTATGAAAAAGCCAAAATCAATATTACATTAAGTGGAGAAAGTTTTACTCAGAATTTTACCTTAAAGCAAGACCAATTGGGTTTAAAAGAAATGGTGGTGACCGGGGTAACCAATCCTAAATCTAAATTGGAATCCAGTGTGTCCATTTCAACTTTAAGAGCAGAAAACATCAATCAATCTGCTCCAAGAACAACAGCAGAAATTTTCAGAGCCATTCCTGGTATTCGCTCTGAGGCATCTGCAGGAGATGGAAATACCAACATTACAGTTCGTGGTGTACCTATTTCTTCAGGTGGTTCTAAGTATTTACAATTACAAGAAGATGGTTTACCAGTTTTACAATTTGGGGACATTGCATTTGCTACTTCTGATATCTTCTTAAGAGCAGATCAAAGTGTGTCAAGAATTGAAGCCATCAGAGGAGGTTCTGCCTCAACCATGTCAAGCAATTCTCCGGCAGGTATCATCAACTTTATCAGCAAAACAGGTGAGGTAGAAGGCGGAAGCATAGCGAATACTATTGGATTAGATTATAAGAGTTACAGAACCGATTTTGACTATGGAAGTCCTATCAGCAAAGATTTAAGTTTCCATATTGGTGGTTTTTATAGAACTGGCGAGGGTGTAAGAACAGCTGGTTACAATGCCAACAATGGTGGTCAAATCAAGGCCAGTTTGACTAAAAAATTCAGCAAAGGTTATGCCCGTGTTTACATGAAGTTTTTAAACGACAGAGCAGCAGCTTATATGCCAATGCCTATTCAAGTGAAGGGCACAAATGCTGCACCTGAATTCAGTTCATTGTCAAGTTTTGATGCTTTGTATGGTACACTTCATACGCCTTATTTGCAACAAAATGTAGGTACAGGAGCAAATGGCGAACTTAGAAGATCAGATGTTGCAGATGGCATGCATCCTGTTTCAAAAGCAATTGGTGCTGAGTTTAATTTTGACTTAGGAGAAGGTTGGTCAATAGAAAACCGTGGTCGTTTTTCTATCAACGATGGCAGATTCATAGCCCCTTTCCCAGCAAGTGTTGGAACTACAGCCTCTCAAGTGGCTGCTGTTACAGGTGCTATGGGATGGACTTTGAGCAATCCTACTTTAACTTATGCTGACAACGGTGCCGCCTTTACTGGTGACAAAGCCATGATTGTTCATATGTTTGATACTGAATTAAGAAACTTTAACTTATTCGTAAATGATTTTAAATTGAAGAAAAAAGTAAATGAAAGCATCAATATCAATGCAGGTATTTACAAATCAAACCAAACTGTTTCAATGGCTTGGTTATGGAATTCATACTTAATGGATGTGAATGGGAATGGTGGCCGATTGATCAATATAGATACGGGCGCAACCAGATTAACACACAACGGACAGTTTGCTTATGGAGTTCCTGCTTGGGGCAACTGTTGCACAAGAAGCTATGATACAAAATACGATATCACAGCGCCTTATGTTGGTGCAAGTTTTGAATTGAAAGATTTATCAGTAGATGCAAGTTTGAGATATGACATGGGCCATGTTACAGGAAGCTTTTCAGGTGGTGCACAGTCTAGTAAAGACATGAATGGTGATGGTGTGATTTCTGCAAATGAAATCAGCGTATCTTCAATAAATTATGCAAATACAACTGCCGTAAATTACAAATACAATTATGTATCTTATTCAGTTGGTGCAAATTACAAAGTGAATGAATCTAGCGCGGTATTTGGAAGATACAGTACTGGTGCATCAGCCAAAGCGGATCGTATTTTATTCAGTTCTTCAATTTTAGCAGGTGGTGATGCCAGAGCAACTTATGACGAAATTTCACAAGCAGAATTAGGTTACAAATTAAGACATAAAAAAGGTGGATTGTTTGTAACTGGATTCTATGCAAATGTGAACGAACAAGGCGGATATGAGGCTACTACTCAAAAAGTAATTGAAAATGATTACACCTCTATGGGATTAGAATTAGAAGGTACTTATACCATCAACAAGAACTTTGATTTAAGAGGTAGTTTGACATATACAAACGCAAAAATTACTTCTGGTGCAAACAAAGACAATACTCCTAGAAGACAAGCGCCATTCATCTACAACTTGTTCGCAAATTATAAAATTGGAAAACATGCGGTTGGATTAAACTTTATTGGAACAGCAGCATCTTATGCACAAGACGATAACAAATTGGTGATGCCAGCTTATTATATTACAGGAGCATATGCCAACTTTACAGTTACTAAAAATCTAAGCTTTTCATTAAATGGAAACAACCTATTGAACACCATAGGTATTACTGAATCTGAAGAAGGAGCTATTTCTGAAAATACAACCAATATTATTAGAGCAAGGTCAATTGCAGGCAGGTCAATTTCTGCTACTTTAAGATTAAGTTTCTAATATTATTGTTTGTAATAAATTGTTTTTTTGTATTGAAAACTCGGGGTCTATAGTAGATCCCGAGTTTCATTTTTAAATTTGATTATCATATGAATATCACTCAAATAGACCTCATTATCATACTGGTATACGTTGCTGGAATTATCATTTATGGAATTCGTTCCGGAAAAAAATCAAGTTCAGAGGAATATTTTTTGGGTGGAAAATCAATGACATGGCCTGTTATAGGCTTGTCTATGTTTGCTGCAAATATTTCAAGTAACTCTTTAGTAGCCATTACCGGTGGCGCATACAATGGCGGTATTTCAGTATTTAATTACGAATGGATGGCGTCAGTTGTTTTGGTTGTATTTAGTATTTTTATTTTACCATTTTATTTAAAAACAGGTATTTATACCATGCCTGAGTTTTTCGAAAAAAGATTCGATTATAGAAGTAGGTTTTACTTTTCTATCATCACCCTCATTGGAAATATATTTATTGATACTGCAGGTACTTTGTATGCAGGATATAAAACCATCTCTTTTATTGCAGGAGATTTAAATCCTTATTTGGTCATAGGGGCATTGGCGCTTTTTGCGGCATCTTATACGGTTTTGGGCGGATTGTCTAGTGTGATGAAAACAGAGGTTGTCAATACAATCATTTTATTGTTTTCTGCTTGTGTATTGGCCATTCTGGTATTTCAACATGCTGGTTCATGGGAAGAAATAAAAACCTTGGCTAATTTGAAAGGTGATCACATGATGCATTTGGTGCTTCCCAATTCAAACAAAAGTATGCCATGGTTAGGCTTGGTATTGGGCGTTCCTTTATTGGGATTTTATTTTTGGTGTAATAACCAATTTATTGTACAAAGGGCACTAAGTGCGAAGAACATTGACGAAGGTAGAAAAGGAGCCTTGTTTGCTGGTTTGTTAAAAATACCTGTACTTTTTTTATTGGTTTTTCCAGGAATTATTGCCATTCAATTATTACCTAATTTAAAAGACAGTAGTGAGGCATATCCAACTTTATTGTTTAAATTTTTACCAAGTGGTTTAATTGGATTAACCATTGCAGGTTTCCTTGCTGCAATGGCTTCTGCAGTGAGCGCGACATTGAACTCTGCATCTACTTTAGTAAGTATGGATATCATACAAAAATTCAATCCAAATATCAGTTCTAAAAAGCTTGTTTTGAGTGGTCAATTGGCTACTTTGTTTTTTATGGGAATTGCGGTTTTGTGGGCTCCTCAAATTTCAAAAGCGGAATCTTTTATGGATTATATGCAAGGGGTATTGGCTTTGATTTCTCCGCCCGTAGTGGCTGTATTTTTAGCAGGTTTATTTTCTCATAGAATCACCTCAAATGGTGCATTTGCTGGCCTAT
>Ga0209400_1002391_pt1 | contig 14302 bp, 9 predicted proteins | sample M_130807_EF_Meta_FD_187313 | JGI IMG/M metagenome (GOLD analysis project Ga0209400, IMG submission 187313) | Freshwater microbial communities from Lake Montjoie, Canada to study carbon cycling - M_130807_EF_MetaG (SPAdes) (version 2) | ecosystem: Environmental > Aquatic > Freshwater > Lake... | reverse complement strand
CCCCATTAGCCCATTATCAAATTGCATATCACCTGTAATATTAGGGCCGGTTCGACGTAAATTTCCATAAACTATACCTTTCCAACCAGCAGTTATAATATCATTTACAGGATAATAAGTATCATCCCCAATAGTAATAGTTCTAGCACGCCACCAACTAGCATCTGGCCGGCCTTTTGTTCGCCAATCATCCGTAAGTTTCATATAATCATTACTTTGTATTATCTTTAGACGGGCTTGTGGTTTAATTGGAAATTTGGAACTTTCATACCCTGCACTAGAACGACATACCTCGGCTTTCATAGGTCGGAACGCGTGAGAAAGACCCCAATAATACATATCATATTTTTTTATTTCAGTGAATGGATTTGCATCACCCCAAGAATAATCTTCATCCGCATATTCATCCAGATACCAGTCCGGATTAGCATTATAAATGTGATTAAACCATTCCTTCCAAATACCTTTAACATAATTAATTACTTCCTGTGGCGTTTTACCTAAAGCACTAGCTTGGGTATACATAATTTTATATTGCTTACTTCCCGCCACTGTAGAAATCTTATTAGTCAAATATTTATTAGTAAATGCTTGTGTTTCTTGATTTAACATACTTTGACTGGTCTTTGCTTTATAGAGCGCATCTATTAATTCATTCACTTGTTTGATAGCTTCTGATTGTGTTGCAGTTACAGAACAAGTTCCATCTATACCTTGTTTTCCACGTTCGCCACTTACACCCCTAACACCATAGGGACCGGTTTTTGTTCTTAATGTTCCCCAGAAATAGGCGAGCAAAAATACTGTTCCTACTGTAATCCATAGACAAGTATATATAATCCAAGTCATTGCTGTGGTTTTAAAATCGGTAATACCTTCAGTAAGGTATAAACCAAATAAGACGTATATACATAGCAAGATTAGGAAAAAGAAAATCCAAACTATACCCATCTTTTTCTATTATATCCTTTGAATTCTTCTAGGATGTTTCAGAATGCTTCTAGAATGTTTCTAGAATGTTTCTAGGATGCTTCTAGAGTAATACTATATAAAAACTATAAAAAAACGATAGATTAAATATCAAAACGATAGATTAAAAATAATAACAATAGAATAATTCACCAGTCAAATTGCAAGGTGTTGGTGGAATTGTCATTGATTATCTGGCGGTGGTGGGGGAAGATGTTTGTTCCAGAAGTTTGCATCTTCTAGACGGAGCCAATAGCAAACTTCTGATGGCCACGCAGCAGGAGGACGCCCTAAAATGTTCCATAGTTCAAGAAGATTCTCTGGTGGCTGGTATTTCACGTGCTTGAAAATTGCATTAGCGGCCTTGTCTTGTAATGTTTTGTTATTGTTATCCATTTTGAAATATAAATTTATAATTAAAACATTAAATATCAATTTTTCACTAAAAAATAGTAAATTCTAAAAATCTTGCGTGCAATTTACATTGTAAACCTTAGATTAAGACATAGTATAAATAAGATAGTCTTGATTGCTAGGGTCGCTAGTATCTTGTAGGGTAAATAATCCTGATTTATATTTTAAATATTTTCCTGTAGTTTTGTGTATCACCCGACATTCATTTTTAATATTGCCGGTCATTACAATACTGAAATATTGGCTTTCATCATCGGAGTTATACATAATTTGATTAACGGCACCATTATTAACTGCTAGACACTTAATACCAGATGTGGGAGTTGCAGCGGGTGAAAGAGAATATGCATTTCCAATAGCATTATCTAGAATCTGACCGAATAATTTTATAGTAGTTTTGTTATGGGTAAGTGTGGGTTGATTTTTCAGTTGCAAGTATGCTAGAACGGAGTATTTAGAATCTTTCTGTTCGCTAGGTATATATCCTTTGCCTACTTTGTTTGAATCTGGATTAGTGTCAGGTCGGCCGGTCTGTCGTCCTAGTTGGAATGTAGTATCATATTTAGTGGGGTCAATATAATAAAATGAGGCATTAATATCAGATTCTGGTATGCTAGTTCCATTTCCTACCACACCACGAAATAGATTATAAGCATTACCATCTTCAGCCGCGGTGTATCCTCCAGAGTTAGGTATAAATCCTAGCATGTTAAAATTAATAGGTTCTTGAGAACCACGACTAGACCAGAGAACATTACCATTAGCGGAAATCTTTTTAGCAAGAGGTGCGGGTATGCACCGAATCGGCGCCTGGTTTCCCGTAAGGGGAGGGTCGGCCGAAGTGGTTATTACATCTCCTATTGCCATATAACCTGTCGGTGCAATTGGTCGCCATACCCAGAATTTATTACCATTTTCCTGATTTGACCATAATGGATCATAATTAACGGGACCTTTAACATCACCCGATATTATGATAGTCTCCCGGGCGGGGCCATTTTGCGGGTGTGGATACGTAATCGCACCCACGTGCTTATTACTACTATTCCATTCACCCCCTCTAGAGGGACCCATTAATATATCACCTAATGGATAAAATACTGAACCTTGATAAGTAAATTGTTTTGCACGCCAAATACTAATATTATTAAATGCTCTTGAACCTTCATCAGTTGTAATTCCATCGTATAAATCAGTTTTAGCAACTCGGAGAATATATCCCGTAGCACCTGGATTCGGGGTATTTCCATCATCACTAGCATAGCAACGTTCTACTAACTTAGGGCGATACTGCATACCCATACCCCAGTAAAATACATCATATTTTCGTATCTCATCAAATGGCGTTTCCTTTACCCAATCAAATTGGTCTTCCGCACCTATGGTTTGAAAATATAATTTACCACCGGCATTATATATTAGCTTAATCCAAATTTCCCATATACTACCTAAATATCGAACTAAATTATTAGGACCATTATATGGTGCTAGTTGTTTGAATTCATCGCTACCACACATTTGTGCGACTTTGCTTTTAATATATATGTTATTCAAATCTACATTAACACCTTGATTAAGTGTTTGCAGCGTCTTAGGAATTATACCATCAGCACCAAGCAAATAATTATAGCAATATTGATCGCGACAATCTGCATTACACTTACCTGCTTCACCTTGCTGACCGCGATCACCTTGCTTTCCGGGTGGTCCCGGTTGTCCTTTTTTATTTCGCATCGTCCAATAGTAATTTCCAACCACGATAATATTTATAAATGTGATTATGGTGATTAAATAAAGAAACCAAAACAATATTGCGATAACCGTTTCCTCTATGCCTTTACTTATTTCCAAACCAATCCCTATGGCGATTATTATACCAATGGCAAATATGATGAATATGTAAATGGTATCCATCTAGTAGTTATTTACCTTAATCTGAAAATGCTTAGTAATTCTATATTTTATGGATATATTTAGCTAGGGGAAAACATTCTTATTCGTTCATATCTCTCTAGAATCTAGAAGTCAGTTGGATCCATACATTGATTAGAATCTTGCATACATACATTTAGTTTAGCCTTAAAATCGTTTTCTGACATAGTACTGGAAAACGCAATTTTCTCTAGCATATTTATTTGCGTATTAATTGGCATTGCTTGTTCTAGAGTATTCTGGTCTCCACAATTCCTAGTAGAAGGTGTATCTAGGCATACCCGTGGTAAATCAGGATACATAGTGCTGGCAACGTCTAAAATTAATCCTCTTGCGTTATCAATACCGCATTTTTCAGCATATGAACATTTGCCGGGCGGACCTTTTGCCCCTTGTAAACCTTTGGCACCCTGCTGACCGGGTACTCCGGGATCATTACGTAGCTGTATATAATATACTATTGCAAGGTAAATATTCAATATACTAAGACCTAGCAGACAAATAATCATAAAATATGCAATTTTATATTTTACCTCTGGAATCATAAAACCAATGGATAGCAGAATTACAAATATAATAGCAATAATCAAGAATGTAGATAAATCCATATTAACTAGTTTATAATTCAGATAACAATACTTCTAGCAATACTAATATATCCTAAGGAATAATATATTCTAAGGAATAACAAAAATAGAAAATCTTAAAAACAATAAGAATAAAACCAAAAGCAATATATCCTAGATATGCTAGCTAAATAGCTAAATAGCTAACTAGCTAAATAGCTAACTAGAATCATTATAACGTTTTTCTAAGAATGGTATATTTTCTGGTAGAATAGTGATTACTTTATTATGGTATTTATACAATGCACTATTTTTCAATTCATTTGCTAGGATGATTTGAACCATTCCCTGTGCACCTAAAACAGGTTCTAATCGCATTAGATTTGCATCAAATAATAGATGCCAATTTGCACACATAAGAAGACCATTATCTGGGTTGTATTTGCTAGATTCATTACATTTTGCAAAATCCCAAATATGGGCGACTTGGAAACAAGCGGGGACGCACATAGCAGACTCGCAGATAATACAAGTTTGGAACCGTGATTTTACAACAGCGCGAAATTCTGCATCATCCCTAGCAATACTAGTTTTTAGATTATCTTCTTTCTTTACATCTTCCTCTTCGTCTTCCACATTATCTTCATCTTCCAAATGATCTTCTATATTGTATTCTATATCCTCATCCAATATTTCAAAGTCAATACCAATATTTTGCAATGTTTTCAAACAATATATAACTTTATTATTATCATACGTATCTAGCAAACCATTTATATATTCATTGGTAATTATATCTTCTATAGATTTTATATTTTTATTCTTTTCATACTCTGTCTTTATCACATTATAAATTATTTCTATAGACGATTCCATTTTAACAAAAAGAACAATATAATATAATGTGATGTAATGTGATATATTTAGGTTATAATCTTATATTTTTATATGGAATATATAATAATAATAAAAAATTGAAATTTAAAGCCATCACTGGGAACAGATAACAAAAATAATTTTGAATGACAGACATAATAAAAAAACCAATTAAAATAACAAAGAAGAATCCATCCCAGGTATTGGAATGTATTATAAAAAAACATATAGATAATTATAAAAGTTTATATGATATTCTAGAAATAGAAACTACAAGTAATTTAAAATTAAAAAATGCAATTATAAAATGTTATATTAATTATATTAAAACTACAAAACAAATTAAAAAATTATATGATTATCAAGTTAAATATATAGAAAATGCAGTTAATGAATTAATGATAAATAGTAAATGTATTATAAAAAGCCCTACCGGAAGTGGGAAAACTCTAATTTGTTTTAATATAATAGCGAATATTTACAAAATTTTATCCGAAAATGATTCAAAAGATGAAAATGATTCAAAAGAAATAAAACATTTCAACGTGATATTCCTGACTCCTAGATTAAAACTTTGTGCTCAAAGTATATTTACAAATACTAAAAAAATATGTAATGAAATGAGTAATGATGAAATGAGTAATGATGAGGAGATAAATGGTGCAAATAGTAAAAATAATAATGAAAGTGATTCACAATATATTAGTAATACAGAATTATTAAGTATTAATGGCGTTATTGTTAAATATCTAGAATATAATTCAAAAGTTGCAAAGAAAACTCAAGAAGAATTACTCAAAAATTCTAGTTTCAATTTTATCTCTAGCACTTATCAATCTTTAGATAATTTAGTTGACTTTATAGAAGAACATAAAATATCTATTGATTTAATAGTCTATGATGAATTTCACTATATTTATAATTGGAAATCAGGAACAAAACCCTGTAAAAAGTTTATTGAGAATCCACTATTTGCAAAAAAATTATTCTTAAGTGCAACACCTTATAAAAATCAGGAAGAAAATATAGAATTATATGGTAAATTATTAAATTTTGTCTCTGTTAAAGAATTAATAGAGGCTGGTCATTTGTGCACTTTAGAACCTATGATTGAAATTGATTTGGATGATAATAATGATGATAAGGCTTATGATAATAGGAATAATAGTATGGCGAAATATAAAAAATTACCTAAAATGCTTAATGAAGGATTTATAAAATATAATAAACACAAAGCAATAATATTTTGTAATACTACTAAAAATTGCTATGATTTATATGAAATTTTAAATAATGAATTAAACGATGGCAGAGATAATAGCGATGACAGATATATAAAAATATATCAGCCTTATGTTGGTATTTTTAAAAATAAATTAGCCAAAAAACTTATTAAAAAAGCTGTTGACGCTGATGATACTGATGATACTGATGATACTGAAAATATTAATGAAGCACACGAATTAATGGAAATAGATGCACATATTACTGATGAAAATATAAAAACTATTAATAAAATTTTAGAAGAATATGAAAAAAATACAAAACCATGTATTTTAATTACTTGTAAAAAAATAGATTTAGGATATGACCATAAACCAATTGATTTTGTAATTATTGCAGATAATAAACAGAGCTATATAGATTTAACACAATCTATTGGAAGAGGTATTAGAAAATATAAAAATGGTAAAATATGCCATGTATTATTACCAATAAAACTAAAAGATATTAGGGAAGGTAATTTTAAATCTGCAATTAATTATCTAGAATATATAAAAAATAATGTTCAATATGATATTATCTCAAAAATAATTAAACCTAATATTGATAAATCTAGAATTTCTAAATTGCTAGAATTAGTAAAAAAACTAAATATACATATTGACGAAAATAAAATTTCATATGAATATCTAAATAATTTATTATTATCATATAAGGATTCTAAAACAGAGAAAAAAGATATTAAAAGCATAGCACAACAAGATTTAGATATTAAAGAAATTAATGTAATCAATGAAACAATGGTTAAAATTGAAAAAGATAATAAAATCTTAAGAAGTACATGGATACAAATTTATGAAGAATTAGCAATTCGTAATTCTAGCGATATACATCAAAATGCATATGATATTAAAAAATTAAAATACACATTATTACAGGATAAAATCAAATCACTAAATTTTAAAAATAAAATTGAATATAAATCTTGGGCATTAGAAAATAAAGAAATTTCTGATCCCGAACATGAATTTAAAGAAATTATTTGGACTAATTATTATGACTTTCTAAATATAAATACAGATTTATTTCCTACAACAAGCTCAGATTGGGAGGTCGTCTGTAAAAAAGAAAAAATATTTGATTATAAAACCTATTGTAAATATTTTAAAGATAAAAATCTACCTGAAATGCCAGAAGAGATTTATGGGATTAAAGTTTTTGGAAATTTACATTCTAGATTGAAAAAATTAAAAACAACTCTTATTAATGATGACTCAGATAATTCTGATAGTGAATATTTTGATAATGATTAATGATTAATGATTAAATATAAGTTGTTTGTTTTGTTGTTTTGTAGTTTTGTAGTTTTGTTTTTTTTATTTTAATATTTTCACATTTTCACATTAATATGCTAGTTTAAAAAATTGAATTTAATTATATATTAATAATAATTCATTACAATTTAATTTGCATATAGAAACAAAACATACATTTTATTAAAATGGCAGCAAGCAAAGAAGAATTTCTTAATCAATTAAGTGATAGGGCAACAAAAAATAAAAAAGTTTTTAAGAACAAAGAAGAATTAGAGGGACATATTCATCATATTCATAATTTCTTAAGAAATAATGGATTTGGTTATAATATGGAAGCAATGAAAACATTTATTCTCTTTTATTGCTTGAAATTAATTGATGATAAGATTGAAGCATTCGCAGATATTAACCTTAAGAAATTAAAAGATGCACCAGATAGACCAGATGGAAAAAACACATTTACAACAGCAAAAGAGGAATTTATTAAATATTGTAAATTTAGTGATTTTTTAAAAAAAAAATATGAAATAGATACTAACATCTTATATATACATATTAAAAATACTATCAAATGTTTGAAAAATTATTTTAATGAAATTATTCCCACACATTTAGTATTAGATCTAGAAACTGATAAATATTTGCAGTTAATTATGTTAGTTAATGATATTGATACTACAAATACTGAAATACACGTTTCCGGTAAAATCTATGAATATTTCATTGGACGTGATGAAACCGCAATAAGTGAACTAGGTGCATATTTTACAGCAAGAGATGCTATATGTTGTATTTTCGAACTAGACACTCCAAAATTAAAAGAATTAGAAATGCCTTCTATAATGCCTGTAGAAATGCCTGCTATAATGCCTGCAGAATCTACTAATTATGAAGTTCCAACTATGGGAGACCCATTTGGTGGTTCTGGTGGTTTTACGTGCGGATATGCAGAAATTATTGATAAAGAATTAAAAGAAAAAGGTCTTTCTTGGACGCCAGAAATGGTTAATAAGATAAAACACTTTGATATTAATGATGATGTTATTAAACTTGCTAGAATTGAATTATTTGCAATAACTGGTATATTTCCAGAATTAGATAATTTCAAGCGTGGTAATACATTTCAAAGCGAATTTACTAATTCAAATGGTGTTGTTGAATATTGGGATTATTTATATTCGAATTGCCCTTTTGGTGGTGATAAAACTAAACAAACTGAAGAAATGAAAAAGAATAATAAAATACTTAAATTTCTTAAAGACAAAAAGAAAGAGCTAGAGAAAGGATTGACTAAAGAACAAAAGAAAAAATGGAATAATATTAAACTTAATGGAGATACACCAGAAGAACAACATTTTAAGCATATTATTAAGCAAATTACAAAACACACAAATGAAAATAAGAAAACTAAACTGCAACTTGATGCATCTAAAATTGTATTCAATAATTGCAGCCAACGTATCCAAAAAGCTACTAAAAACTTTGGCATTCATGAAAGCAAAATAAATAATAAAGAAGCTGCTAGTATGGTATTATTTATGGACTTATTAGCACCAAATGGTAAATGCCGAGCAGTTTTTAAAGAAGGTATATTCTTTGATGGAATATATAGTGAAATTCGAGAAGTTCTTATTAAGAAATTCAATGTTAGATATGTATTATCTATACCAGTAGATTCATTTAGTAATACTAAAACTAAAACTAGTGTAATATATTTTGATAATGATGGAAAACAAACTAGCGAAGTTATATTTTATGAAATTAAAGTTGATAAAGAACCTGATGATGTAATAATCTTTAACGAAACTACCAATGAATATGAATTAGTAAAAGATAAAGGCACAATCATAGGAAAACCCAAACTTATTGAAGTTTCACGGGCAAGTTATATAGATTTAATTCGTCCTACTAGAAAACGTAAAAGTTCCAAAGCTAGCCAGGCTGAATTTGATAATATATATTTATATTCATTGAATGGTAAAGATTACGTTAAAGATACTATGCAAGTTAAAACAGGATGGAGTATCAAATTATTAGGCGATATTATTGACTATCGTAGCAAGTGCAATCATCTAGCAGGTGATGCAACAGAAAATGGTAAATATAGATTTTATACAAGTTCTGAAGCAATTAAATATAGTAATTTTCACGATATCAATGGTGAATTATACATAATTATTGGCACTGGTGGTCGAGGTAGTTTATTTTTAGATAATACATTTAGTTGTTCAAATGATAATTTTATAATAAAATGCAAACTTGATATTGAAACTATTTACATATATTACTATTTGAAATCTAGATGGAATGAATTTATTAAAAAATTATTTAATGGTTCTACATTGGGACATATTAACAAAACTAATCTAGACAACTATAAAATTCCTATTCCTGATAAATTCTCACCCGAACTGATTAAACTTTTAAATGATATGAAAGAACAAACATTTAAAATACGTGATAACAAAGAAACAATACCACACCAAGAAATTATCATTAAAGATAAAATTATTGAATTGTTAAGCAATGGTGTTAAAGGTAAAGACTATTTGGAAGATTTAATGGATAAATTTATTAATTTACATACTGGTAAAGGCATACCTGAAAAAAATAGAGTTGGAACATTATATCCATATTTAACTGCAAATGGAATTACCGGATATGTTGATGAATATTTATATGATGGTGAAAGTGTAGCAATTGCACGTCAAGCTTCTATTGGATGCACTTATTATTATAATCAAAAGATACATCCATCAGACCACGTCATAATTATGAATTTTAAAAATAATTATTCTTATAAATTTCTCTATTTCTATATGAAATATATATATAATTATGATAAAATAAATAACGGTTCTGTTCAAGGTGGTATTAGTAAAACAAACTTATATAATTCAACAATAAAAGTTCTTTCCAATGAAAATATTAAGAAACATCTAGAACCATTATTTAATGGAATTGAAAAATTAGAAACTGAAATAAAAGATACATCACTAGCACTAAACCAAACATCTACTGAATTTAGTAAATTACTTGATAAATACGTTTCATATGAAATTATCGAGCGTCCGGTGGAATCCGCAATTTCTAGCGATAATGAAGATGAAGATGAAGAGATAGAAAGCGAAACTGAAGGCAAAGAATCTAAAAAAATTGTAAAGGCAAAAAAAACAATTACTAAAACAACTACTAAAACTACCACATCTATTAAAATAGATAAACCTGAAGGAATAGCAACTTTAGATAATGCGATTGGTGATGCTGATAAATCTAGTAAGGAAAAGACAATTATAAAAAAGAAAACAACATAAATTCTTATTAGTAATATTCTATTTTCAATTATTTTATTTTCAATTATTTTTATATTCTAGCAGGTCTTCTAGAGTGATAACCAAGTTAAAAAAGCAAATTTACAAAACAACACAAAAAATAAAAAAGTAAAATGTTTTTTGCATTTTATTAGTATAATTTAAACTTGTTATATAAACTAATAACTAATAACTAATTAATTTATTCGAATTTTAATATTATCATTGGATATGGTTTTTAATGTTATTTCTAATTTAATTTTATTTTTTTCTGTTTGTATTAATATTTCACGTAAGCATTTATTTGCGTCAACACGTTGAATACTTATACCTAATGATTCTATATAATTAAAACCTTCATCTTCTTTTTTAATAGTTTCTATATTAAGGATACTATTTTTTATAATGGTAGAACCTTTATTTATTAATAGATAAATCGAATCTAATATACTTTTGTACTTTAATTTTTCTACTTTAGTATTATTTATATAACAATCTGAAATTGTTGAAGATGAAAAATTATAATTACCTAAGTCCCTAATATTATTAATTATAATTGATTTTTTTCTTAATATTTTAATTCCATTTAGTAATTCGATAATTTCATAATCATTTAAATTTATATCTAATCGTTCTAATAATATTTCATCATTATCTTTTTTTGTATATTTATATATATCCATTTTCAACTTGAAATTTTCTAAAATACAAATTTACAATATTTATTTAATCAATTTTTTATATTCTAAAACGTTTTATATTCTAGCAAGTCTTCTAGAACAAATAAAAAAAACAAAACAAAAATCAAAAACTAAAACCAACAAAAAACTAGAAAACCTTAATAACCAAAAAAAATAGAAACCCTTCAAAAATCACATAAACAGCGAATTTTGCAGCCCGCAATAATCGTCTTTGCATACTGCAATTTTGCAATTATAGCAAAGTGCATTTGAATCGTCTAACTTGCGGCCAATGGATTCATTGCTTTCCTGGTCTAGAGGTACATCCAGATTACCGTGAGGGGCATTTAAGAATAATGTACGCACCCCGGCATTGCGGTCTGCTACATTTAGTGGTAATGGGCGACTGACGATAGCTTCTAGATTCGCCGGCATACTGAAATCTTCTCGCACTACTAGATTAGCATTATCCACATTAACCCCTTTATCTAGAATATTGAAATCCCGTGCCGCATTATAAAATAACTGTTTGCTTTGAAAGCAGGATTTAGCACCACTACCATAATTAAGGCAATCTCGGGTGTCTATCTGGTCGGATGTAAGTTGTGGGTAATGCCCTGCAGAATAAGATTGCAATTTAGGGTCATTATTAGAAAGTTTAGTTCCGTCTGTATCTAGTAGCTTGTCGGCGTGAGTCTTGAAATCATTGTAATTAATCCGTTTTGCAGGTTGGGCGGTTGCATAGTAGATGTAATTTAGGCGGGATAGGAGTTCTTTAGGGTCGAGACCATCAAAAGGCGGTTTATCTACGGAATAACCAGTTTTTCCGGTTGTGGTGTCTTGATGAAAGATGGAATATTTTGTATCTTCTAGAGACTTTTCAGTAGCAAAGCGATTACCTTCTTCCGTTTTACGAGGGTAATAATCGGTAATAGGATTAGTTAGCACCTTATTAACTAATACGCCAGTGTTAGGTAATACTCCAGTGTTAGGTAATACTCCACCGGATAAAGAACGTCTAGATATAGATGTGGATGCAGATGCAGATGTAGGTAATGTGGGTAATGTGATAATGGAACCGTCGGCAGTAATTGTCTGGCTAGCTGCTAGTTCTTTTACTGCATTAACTAAAACATTTGATTGTTTAATTAAAGAAGATGGAATAGTAATTCCGGGTAGAGTTGCATTAATGGGAACTAGCGCCTGACTTAGTTTATAAGAGTAATATATTTCAATAGGAATATATATCAGGAGAACAACTAGGGCAATTTTTATATAAGAACGTGCACCTAGAAAAAGGGATATACCCACACCAATTATAAGGCAAAATAAGAGAATTTGCAAATGAACCCAATAATCCATTTTAATTAAATATGTATATAGCGGCTTAATATAAAATTAGATAATTTATAAATAATCAATCAATCATTATCTAGTTAAAATAAAATCATAAAATTAACAAATCAAAAAATCATACAAAATAAAATCATACAAAATAATTACATTAACAACTAGAATCTAAATCTACTTTTTTCAATTTTGCTAGAGCCCCTTGAATATCCATTAATGACGGAACTTTTAATCCTGTTGGATTAGTATTAGCTAGTATTTTATCCTTCTTTAACTGATTTGCATCTATTTTCTTTAATTTAAATCCGCCTGAATTAATGGCATTTAATATTCCGGCTCTAGAGCTGTTATCACCTAACACTGGTGTATTACCTAACACTGGTTTATTAGTTAATAGGTTATTACCATCATTACTGGAACCAGATAAAAATGGCAATGGCGGTGGTGGTGGTGGCGGTGGTATAGAAGATGTGGCCTGGGATGTGGCCGGGGAATAAGTAAGATGAGGATTACTAATATAATGCAAAACACTAGCATATGGTGCTGTCTCTGGATAATCTAGAATGCGAGAGTCAATACCTAGCAGAGTCATTTTTTGTTTGACTGCATCACGTGGAATTCCTAATTTCATCATCTTAAAATACATTGTATATTCTGGAACTTGTCCTACCAATATAGACATTTTTTCATCTTTATGAAACTTATTTATTATATCCACGGTGCGCACCGATTTATTATCAGTATCCATACCTAGAAAATCCACGGGGTCTAACACGTGAGAATTCATTACTCGTGTTGCATACATAAATAAATTCACTCCCCATTTTCCACGCTTAACCCATATATTCTTAATCCAGATTATAGAAATACCATAAGTAGGAACCGGTATTTCCCAATTAAATAGGATTTTATTTTTCTTACCATCATCATTCAATATACATTTGCTGACATTTATATTAACCGGAACTAATAATTTAGTACTGACACTGCGCCCATTTCCGGTTTTAATAGAAGAAACCATACCTTCTTTAGTAATTCCTAGGCTAGTTCGCCTTTTAATTAGTCGGTAGACATATTCTTCTAGCTGTTTAAACCATTCTTTAAATGCTAGAACATCTTTATCATTATCTTCATTATTGAAACTCAACTCTAGAAATGGTTTCTCATTGAAATATATCATACTATTAGGAATAAACATCAACGGAGTTTGAATAATGAGTTTGGTTTTTTCATCAACTGCATCTTGTCTAGCTGCCTGTTTTTCTTTATCAAGAATACTAACACTAGCAACATCACCTTCTGCTAGGTAATATAAATTAGTTAAATGATAATCTCCTCCGTATTTAAATGTCTTCCCAAAACGAATATTCTTATTATCAATTTGCTCTATATTACGTACTTCATACCCCGTTCCTTGATTACTAGCCATTGCTTTCTAGTCTCCAGCATTCTAGAAGTATTAAAATAAGAATTTTTTAAACAATTTTTTTATTAAGTTGCTAGAACTAGTAATAAATAACAAATAATAAATAACAAATAAAAAATAACAAATAACAAATAACAAATAACAAATAACAAATAACAAATAACAAATAACAAATAACAAATAACAAATAACAAATAACAAATAACAAATAACAAATAACAAATAACAAATAACAAAT
>Ga0209400_1002384_pt1 | contig 14331 bp, 11 predicted proteins | sample M_130807_EF_Meta_FD_187313 | JGI IMG/M metagenome (GOLD analysis project Ga0209400, IMG submission 187313) | Freshwater microbial communities from Lake Montjoie, Canada to study carbon cycling - M_130807_EF_MetaG (SPAdes) (version 2) | ecosystem: Environmental > Aquatic > Freshwater > Lake... | reverse complement strand
CCAGGCGGGTGATGAGCTTGTTCTGGCGAAACAAGCCCCGATGGGCATGCGCGAATACGCGGCCCTCGGCGACAATTCCGGCAACTCACTCGACTCGCGCTACTGGGGCACCGTGAAGGAATTCAACGTCGTCGGCCCGGCACTCATTTCCCTGTGGCCGTTTACCACGGGTCATTGGGGTCTGATCAAATGAGATCATCCGAAATCACCAGCAAGGCAAAATCCAATCTCGCCCTTGCGCTCAAACTCCTCCCCAGAGAGCGCAGGGACGACATGGTGGTTTTTTATGCCTATTGCCGCGTGATCGACGACATCGCCGATGATGAAACCGTGGATGTGGCCGAGAGAAAAAGCGCTTTGTCGTCCTGGCGTGAGGGTGTTCTAACAGGTTTCGCCGATCCAAATGATTTCCAGAGGGAAGTGGCTGACTTGCAGGCGAAACACGACATCCCCGGCGAGTTGATGGCGGCCCTCATCGACGGCTGCCTGATGGATACCGAAGTGCAGCGCTTCGGCACCTGGGAGGAACTTCAGCAATACTCCTGGAAAGTCGCCAGTTCGGTAGGCCTGGTGTCTCTCAAACTGCTCGGTGCCACGAATCGCGCCTCGGAAAGCTACGCGGTGCAACTGGGCCAGGCCCTGCAATTGACCAATATTCTCCGCGACATTGATGAAGACCTGCGCAACGGATCGCGCATCTATCTGCCACTGGACGATTTCGCACGCTTTCAATACAGCGAGCACGACTTGATCCGACGCGTTAACGATCACCGCTTCCAGGCCATGATGTCGTTTCAAGCCGATCGCGCCGAAACTTTGTTCCGTCAGGCGGCGGAGTCACTTCCCGAAGATGATCGCAAGTCGCTTACTGCCGCTGAGGTGATGCGGGAGATTTATCAAACCCTGCTCCGGCAGATGCGCGCTGATGAGTTCCGCGTTTTTGAAAAACGCTACAGCCTGCCTGCATGGAAAAAAATGGCGATCCTGGCAAAACACATGATCCCGTAATTTTCCGATTCCGGGCTTGAATGTTCCGGGTGATTGATGCGTCATAGCGGAAGTATGAAATACCAATTGACCGCACTTCTGATGGCTGGATTGTCCGCCGTGTCATGCACTCCCAACCAGCAACAAGGTGCCGCAGTAGGCGGTGTCACCGGTGCGGCCGTGGGTGCGATCGCCGGAGGCAGCGGAACATCCACCGCCCAGGGTGCCTTGCTGGGTGCGGGAATTGGCGCGACAGCCGCCGCGCTGCAGGAAAGCAGCCGCAACCAAAACAGCGGCTACAACGAGCCCTATCGCGCTCCCCGCAACAACGAATACCCTTATGCCGAGCGCACCAGCACCCCGGGGGAAGTGCTGAGCCCCTACTCGCCTTACAACCTCATGGATGTGCGCGGCTTGCGCCCGGGGTCCCTCGCGCGTGATCCCTCGTGCGGAAAAATGTTCCGTGTTCCTTGACCCCGGATTGCAGGGACCATCGCAACAGGGTTGCTTCAGGCCAGCGTGATGCGGTCCTCGTGGATGAGGATTTTCTTCTGCTTGTAAAGCTGGCCGACCACCTGCTTGAAGGTTTTTTTGCTCATGTTGAGCTGGCTTTTGATTGTCACCGCCGGGCTTTTGTCACTCAGCATCAAAGTGCCGGTCTGCTGCAGTTTTTCCATGAACTGAGTCGCCAGCGGGGAGATTTTTTTGCGTCCGACGGGTGTCAGGCTGAGATCAAGTTTGCCGTCGCTGCGGGTTTCAATCACATACGCGGTTACGGTCTGGCCGTATTCGAGTTTTTGAAAAACCTGATTGCTGAAAAACAGCCCGTTGTATTTGCCATCGACGACGGCTTTGTAACCCAGCTCGGTTTTTCCCCACAACAAGGCTGTGACCGCATCGCCATCGCGATAGCGGGCGGCGGCGCTGACGAGGGCGCGGGTGATGCGCTGACTACCGATGAAGCGTCCGCTTTTTTCATCGATCAAAATTTTCACGATGTAATGCCGACCGGGAATCATCGGCTTGGTTTGTTCGCGATAGGGAACCAGCAACTCCTTGGGCAGGCCCCAGTCGAGAAAGGCGCCGATGTCGTTGTTGGCGGTGCAGGTGAGCAAAGCGATGCCGCCGGGCATGGCCAGCGGTTTTTTCCGCGTGGCGATCAGGCGGTCGGCGGAATCAAGATGGATAAACACCTCGACATCGGCACCCACGTGCAGGTCCGGGGTCAGCTCGTTGCCGGGCAAAAGGATTTCGCCGAGATCACCGGCATCCAGATACATACCGGCGCTGCGCGATTTGATGATGCGCAGGGAACTCCATTCTCCCAAGTTGGCCATGTCGGACGATGCGCACGTATGAGGGGAACGGCAATGATTTTCCGTCGCGAAACTCAGACACGACGGGTCTCGTCCAACAAGACTTTCGCCCGACGCACCGTCGCCGCGATGTCGGCGGCTGTCAGCAATGCCGAAACAATCACCACCCGTTCGGCGCCCGCACGGATGACTTCCGTTAGATTGTCCAGGTTGATGCCTCCGATGCAGAACACCGGGATTATTTTTCCCACCAATTGATTGACGAGTGGCACGTTGTCCAGGCCAATGCCCGGCCGACCCAGTTTGGTGGGTGTGGGAAACAAGGGACCGAAGCCGATGTAGTCGAAGCCCTCTGCCAGCGCGGCCTGCGCCTGGGCAGGAGAATGCGTGGAGCGCCCCACCAGCATCGACGGACCGACAATTTTCCGCGCCTCAGCCAGCGACCCGTCGTCCTGACCGATGTGCACGGCATCGGCACCGATCTCCGCCGCAAGCCGGGCAAAATCATTGATCACAAAAGGTATGCCCGCGTCGGCTGCCAGCGGCTGGATCAGGCGGGCCATCGGCAGAATCTCCGCGCTCGAAAACCCTTTGGCGCGCAGTTGCAGGATGTCGACACCACCGCGGCACAACGCGGCCGTCGTTTCAATCAAACAGTCTTGCCGGACATAGCCGAGGTCGATGATGCCATAAAGTTTCGCCTGTTGCAGTGCCGATTTCACCAGCCCAGCTTCGTATCAACAACAGCGGAGTCAACCGCAAATGCGGATCGGCTTGCTTTCGATTTGCCCTGGCACTCAATCCGGCCCTCATTCAAAGAACCCGCCATCAGTAAGTTCACTTGTTGTGTTTCAGCACAACGCTGTGCGCGCCCTGCACGGCAGTCTCCGGAGCATCTTTCGCTCCGTGATCCGTGTAGGTCGCCGTCAACACACAGGTCCAGTCGCTGCTTTCCTGTTGCGGCTTTTCCCTGCTGCGGAACGCGCCTTCCAAGCCGACAACGAAACTGCGGTTGGGGTCGAGATTGTTCTTGAGAATCCAGGAGACCATTTCCCTGGCCTGTTCGATTGTTAGGTCGGGATGCGGCGGCATCGGCACGGCACCCCATGTTCCCGATGCCCCGCCAACCACTTTTTTCGCGAGTGACTCAACCGCATCCGGGGTGTGCTCATAGCGTCTGGCAATCAGGTCGAAGGAAGGACCGATCAATTTGGTCGACGCCGTATGGCAGGTGAAGCAATTCGACGCGCTCATCCTTCGCACCGGCGCGTTGTCGATCTTCGCAACGGCGGCCAGATATTTCTCCGTCTGTGCGGCATCGGGGAGATACGCAATCCAGAGGAATGCTTCGTTGGCAGTGATCTCGCTGAATTCCGATTTTCCATCTTCCGGATCAGCGACATCGATGGAATACGTGAGAAGCGAATTCCATTGAAACCCGGCCTTTTCCAGCGGAGCCGTGATTTTCACTTCCGGCGGTTTGTTTTCCGCTGCAACGGGCTTTGGAGACTCGGCGGCGGGCGTGGAAAGAACCAGCGCGGAGAGACCAAGGAAGGAAAGAGCTTCGGAGCGCATGATGGTGCAATGATCGATCAGGCCTTGTCAATCTCGGTGGCCACCCGGTTCGCCGAGCGGGTGGCGGCCTCGGTGCCCCAGTTGAGATTGTCGGCATAGGCGCCCGCAAAATGAATCCGCCCGTGCGGCTTCATCAGATGCGGCCAGAATTTCGCAAGCTCACCAATCGGAAATGCCAGACGTTCACAGGTGGGCGAGAATTTCTCCTTGGTCCAGTCCCTGCTGACCACCTGTTCGATGCTGTCCTTTTTCCCGGGATATACTTCACGGAACGCAGCCAATGCCCGCTGGGGAGAGATCCCGCCGGGACCGGTTCCCAGCACGATCACGCGATGCGTGTCCACTTCCTCCGCCGACTGCCAGACCGCCCAGAGATCGGCATGATTGGTGTCGAGATTGATGCTCACACCGTCGTTTTTCCAGAACTGGGAACTCGCCTGAAAAACAAAGCGCTGATAGGAATCATAGCTGACGTTGTCGACAATGTACTGACGTTCCGGAGGAAGGGCAGGTTCGACCGGGATGTTCCTGAATGCGGGCAAGGGAATGCAGTTGACGAAATAATCCGCGGAAATCTCCTTTTGCTCGTTGTTCTGTTTGTAGGTTACGGTGACACCGGATTCGCCATTCAGGATCGATACGATCGGGCAATTCAGCCACACGCGGTCGCCCAGTTTTTTGGCAAAAGCATTCGGCAGCATTTGATTGCCATCCTTCAAGCGGAACAACTCCGGCGGGAACAACGGCACGCCGCGGAGTTTCAAAATCGCCGCCATCCACAGTTCATACAAAGCCGAGGAACCGTGACCTTCCATCTGCCCCAAGGCTGCTTTGGACGCACCGTCTTTTTTGTAAAGATCGGCGACCGACATTTTGTCCCAGTCGTCATAGCCAATCCCGAATGGCTGATATTCATCGGTGAATTGATCGAGATAGGGATTCAAGTAAAGTGACTTGAGGTCCCAAAAGGGGTGCGCGGTGAGATACTCGACCTCCTTTTCATTGTAGCCAAGATTTTTCAACTCGGCAGGATCACGCAGCATTTCCTCCGAATAGTATTTGTTGTTGAAGCGCCGCATCAGGTTCCGACGCCTCGGATAGGGAAGCGCGGTGAGCTTGAATTCCTCAATGTATTGCCAGTATCTTTCGTAGCCGGGTTTGGTGATATGCTCTTGTCCGAAGTCCGCATAGAGTCCGTCGGACAATCCATCGCGCGTGGTGAAGACATGACCTCCGTGGCGGCCCGATGCTTCAAGGACCACCACCTCATGCCCTTTTTTCATCAATTCGTAAGCACAGCACATCCCTGCAATGCCCGCGCCACCGACCACGACTTTCTTGGTCGAGCGCGGCTTCTGTGCGGCAGCGGTCTTGGTTTCTTCGGCGGCTTCCAATCGAGCGGTATCAGGATGAAAAACCGAGGCACCGATCCCCGCCATGACCGTGGATTTGAGGAAGTCTCTCTTGTTGAGCTGATTCATGGGCTGACTGGCTTGAAAATACCCGCGCATCCCCTGATGTCGAGGAACTTTCCGTAAAAATGACGCTCCACGAATCAACGACTTCGATAAAGCTCCGCTCGACAAGGCGGGCTTGTCCCTGTAGCTTCCGCCCATGCAAAAAACCGTGAAAATTCTCTGCGTCGGTGCGGGCCACATGGGTCGCTCGCATGCCATGGCTTACCACCAGCTTGAGGGGTTCGAAATCTGCGGCATTGTCACACGCTCCTCCTCGTCGCGCGAATCCTTGAATCAGGAACTCGGCGGCAGCTATCCGCTGTTTTCCGATTTCTATCAGGCTTTGGCTGAGACCAGGCCGGACGCGGTTTCGATTTCCACTTATCCGGACACCCACGCGGATTATGCGATCGCAGCACTTGATGCCGGATGCCATGTGTTTATTGAAAAACCCCTCGCCGAGACGGTGGAGGACGCGCAGCGCATTGTTGCCAAAGCAGCAGGGACAAAGCGGAAACTAACCATCGGGTATATCCTCCGCCATCATCCGAGCTGGATCCACTTCATCGAGATGGCACGGAACCTCGGCAAACCTCTGGTGATGCGAATGAACCTTAACCAGCAGTCCTCGGGAGCAAACTGGAACACCCACAAGAACCTGATGTCATCGATTTCCCCCATCGTCGACTGCGGCGTGCATTACGTCGATGTGATGTGCCAGATGACCCGTTCCCGCCCGATCCGCGTTTCGGGCATCGGCGCGCGCCTCACCGACGAGTTGCCGGAGGGAAAAATCAACTACGGGCATCTGCAGGTCACGTTTGCCGATGGTTCGGTCGGTTGGTATGAAGCCGGCTGGGGCCCGATGATGAGCGAGGTCGCTTTTTTTGTGAAGGACGTGGTCGGGCCAAAAGGTTGCGTGAGCATCGTTGCCGAAAAAGCCGCCGCTGAAGGCAACAGTGCTGATGTCAATGCTCACACGCAAACCCAGGCACTGAAACTCCACCATTCGGCTTTGAACGAGGAGGGGAAATTCGTTAGATCCGATGAAATCGTCCGGCTCGATGACGAACCGGATCACGACGGACTGTGCCGCCGCGAGCAGGAGTTTTTCCTGCGGGCGATTCGCGAAGACCTCGATTTGACAGACCACATGAACGACGCGATCCAATCGATGCGCATCGTCGCTGCCGCAGATGAAAGTTTCCGCACCGGAAAAACAGTTGAGTTATGATTATTGAGAAAGCTATCGAGACCAAACTACGCACATCCGATCTTGCTAAGTTCAAGTGAACTTAATTCAATGTAATGGAAGTGTTATTGGTTTGATTTAAAAGGCTGGTTTTCAATACAAACTTTCTACACCCGCAGGCGCAGGTCTCTCGCGCTCCACAGCGTATCAGCCGCCGCCGCGGCCTTGCCACGCATGCGCCTCGCTCCGTCTTTGCGCCTTTCGCTGAAGCGTTCCCGTGCGCTTGCGAAGGCTTCGTTCACAAACGCTCTGCTGCCGATGATCGCTCCATCACTGAAATAGCGGATGCGATGACGCAACATCGCCGCCATTCGCAACTCGGGCAAAATGGTGTCGTTGTCGTTCTGCCTGACCTCGTTTGGATCGGGCCTGGCACCGACTTGCAGGGAATTTTTTGTTACACCAGAGCTCTTTTGCTGTTTCGCGGCGCGGCCTTCTGCTTCTGACCGACCACTCTTGCGCTCGAGCGCCATGGCCATTATCTTTCGATAGATTGATGCAACCTCGCGCCATTTTCCCGCTTCAAATCCGGCACCCCGATGACTCAAGCAGGCGCGCACCAGGCCCTCGCGCGCTTTTTTGCCGTTGCCTTTCGCCCCGCCGCCCACCGCTTCGCCGTAGCTGCTCCAGCGGTATTCTGCCGGGTCTCTGACCATGCCGGCGCGCACGGGATTGAGATCGATGTAGGCGGCCATCGTCCGCGCCGCTATGCCGCTTTCGACGATCACGCTCTTGTATCGCTCCTCCCACAAGGTGCCGCTGCGCTGGTGCTGACGATTGAACCATTGCGTCATGCGTTGCAGCACCGTCTTCATGAACTGGCTGAGATCATGCATGCGGTAGGTATAGCGTTTGTGGATTTCCTCAGCGTGGGTCGTCAACCCATTGGCTCGTGCGTGCGCAAGTTCCTTCGCCACAACGGCCACCACGCCAGAACTGTAAATCGCCCGCAGACGCTGGAGCAATTCCTCATCGCTCAGACCGCCAACAGCCATCGGCGGGACTTCCAAAAGGATGTGAAAGTGATTCGACATGATGCAGTAGGAAAGCACCCGGCAACCGCTGAAATTCTCATACATCCGCATGAAGATCCGGAACTGCTCGCGCTCGGCATCCCCAAACGCAAAGCGCCGCTCCACCACACGGGAGATGCAGTGATAAATCGCCGGTTTCACCTGCGAATCCTTCCACGGAGCCAGCCAACGTCTTCTTCTCACCGCCTCAGTATGAAAATCTCCGCCCGCGTGGCAATCTTTTTTTCTGTAAAGTGTCTGTCCCTATATTATGGAGATCTCCCGGCGGGAGCGGATTTTCAGGACGCGCATGAAGCGGCTCACGCTCTAGATATTGAGAAGCGCTTCATGAACCGCAAAGTCACCACCCCGCAGATCGTGCTCTTCGGTCTAACAGGTGGCCTGCTGCCATGTCCGGCGGCGTTCACTGTGCTGATCGTTTGCATGCAGGTGAAGCAATACACGCTCGGCTTCGCGCTGGTCGCCGCATTCAGCTTCGGCCTGGCGCTGACAATGGTGACTGTCGGATCAGTGGCTGCGTGGAGCGTTCAGCATGCGGAGAAGAAATTTACCGGCTTTGGCAACCTGATGCGCAAGGCCCCTTACATCTCGTGTGCCTTGCTGCTAACACTCGCGGCCTACATGGCGTGGCAAGGTTGGCACGGCCTTCAAGGACATCATTGATTTTCAGCCGTCTGGAATCTGTCAGATGGCGGCCCGCACCGAATCCATGGGATCATCAGTGCGGGCCGCTTCGGACCTGTTTGGAAAAGGCCACCTGATCGCCGGGCTACTGTTGGCACCTGGTTAAATCCCGCCCACTTTGTTCGGGACGGATGAGTTGGGACAATGCTTGGTTTGTCATGGAGTGGCCAGTTCGACTTCCTTGGCTTCCTTGCTGCGGAAAATTCGATAGAGGCCGGGTAGCACGACGAGTGTCAGCAACGTGGACGAGATGATTCCGCCGATGACCACGGTGGCCAGCGGGCGCTGGACTTCCGCGCCGGTGCCGTTGGCGAGGGCCATCGGGACGAAGCCGAGGGACGCGACGAGGGCGGTCATGAGCACGGGACGCAGGCGCATGACGGCTCCTTGAATGACGGCATCATCGAGGGCCATGCCTTCCTTCCGCAGGTCGTTGATGAAGGAAATCATCACGAGTCCGTTGAGCACGGCGACGCCTGATAGGGCGATGAAGCCGACACCCGCGGAGATCGACAGCGGGATGTCCCGCAGCCACAGGGCGACGATGCCGCCGGTGAGGGCGAGCGGGACTCCGGTGAAGACGAGCAGCGAATCCCGGACATTTCCGAAGGTCATGAAAAGTAGCGAGAAGATCAGGATGAGTGCGACCGGGACGACGATTTTCAGACGTTCCGAGGCGGAGATGAGTTGCTCGAAAGTGCCGCCCCAGGTGATCCAGCTACCGGGCGTCAGCTCGACCTCACGGACTTTTTCCTGCGCTTCCCTGACGAAGGAACCGAGGTCGCGGCCACGGACGTTGGCGGTGATGACGACGCGGCGCTTGCCGTTTTCGCGGCTGATCTGGTTGGGACCGGGTCCGAGTTCGAATTCAGCGAGTTCCCCGAGCGGAACGAACGCTGGCATGGCCGCCTTGCCGGTGGTAACGGGTCGTCCCGTGCCGGTGGTGTGAATTCTAACTGGGATCTTCTTCCATGCGTCCATGTCGGTGCGGAGTTCTTCGGGCAGGCGGAGGATGAGTGGAAAACGGCGGTCTCCTTCGAAGATCTGCCCGGCTTGCTTTCCACCGATGGCGATCTCCACCACTTCCTGGACCTCTGAAACCGTTAGCCCGTAGCGGGCCAGCGCTTCATGGTTCATGTTGACGCTCATCAGCGGCAGGCCGGTGATTTGCTCGACGCCGATGTCTTCCGCGCCGGGGATGGTTCCGAGGATTTTCCCTATCTCTTTGCCGGTGGCGAGGAGTTCATCGAGATCGTCGCCGAAGACTTTCACGGCCACGTCACTGCGGACACCGGCGATGAGTTCGTTGAAGCGCATCTGGATGGGCTGGAGGAATTCATATTTGGTGCCGGGAACCTGTTCGAGAGAGTCGGACATTTTCTGGATGAGTTCCTGCTTGGACATGGATGGGTCCGGCCACTGCGAGCGCGGTTTAAGCATGACGAAACCATCAGCCACGCTGGGCGGCATGGGATCGGTGGCGACTTCGGCGGTGCCGATCTTCGAGAAGGTCTCGGCGACTTCCGGGAATTTCATGAACGCCTTCTGCACGGAGTTCTGCATGTGAATGGCTTGCGAAAGGCTGGTGCCAGGGACGCGCAGGCTGTGGACGGCGAGGTCGCCTTCGTCGAGATTCGGGATGAACTCGCTACCCATACGACTGGCTAACAACAGGCTGAGCGCGACGACCACGGCAGCAACCGTGGCGACGATGGCACGATGGGCGACGGATATTTTCAGGATCGGCAGGTAAATCGCCTTCGCTCCACGGACGAGGAAGTTCTCCTTTTCCGCGATCTTGCCACCCATGAAAATGGCGATGGCTGCGGGGACGAAGGTGACGGATAGAATCATCGCGCCGCCGAGAGCGAGCAGGACGGTGTAGGCCATGGGGTGGAACATTTTTCCTTCGACGCCGGTGAGGGTGAGGATGGGAAGATATACGACCATGATGATGAGTTCGCCGAACATGGTCGCCTTGCGGACTTCCTTGGTGCCTTCGAAAACGGTTTTCATGCGTTCTTCAAGCGTGAGCAGTCGGCCTAACCGATGCTGCGCTTCGGCGAGGCGGCGGATGCAGTTTTCCACGATGATCACGGAGCCATCGACGATGATGCCGAAGTCCAATGCACCGAGGCTCATGAGGTTGCCGGAGATTTTCGTGTTCACCATGCCGGTGATGGTGAACAGCATGGAAAGCGGGATGACCATGGCGGTGATGATCGCGGCGCGGACATTGCCTAGCAGAAGCAGCAGCACGACTATGACGAGCACGGCACCTTCGAAGAGGTTCTTCTTTACAGTCTCGATGGTGGCGTCCACCAGCGTGGTGCGGTCGTAAACGGCGTGGGCGACGATGCCGTCCGGCAGGGTGCGGTTGATTTCCTCAAGGCGCTCGGCCACGCGTTTGGAAACGACGCGGCTGTTTTCCCCGGCGAGCATGAGCACGGTGGCGAGGACGACTTCCTCGCCATCGGCGGTGGCGGCACCGGTGCGGAGTTCCTCGCCAAGTTCCACTTCGGCGATCTGATCGAGCGTGATGGGAAGATTGCCGCGGGTGGCGACGACGATGCGGCGGATGGCATCGAGATCCTTGAGCTGGCCGGGTGCGCGGATGAGATATTGCTCGCCGTTGCGTTCGATGAATCCGGCTCCGACGTTGGAGTTGTTTTTCTCAAGCGACTCCATGATTTCGTCGATGCCGAGATCGTAGGTGAGCATCAATTTCGGATCGGGCGTGACGTGGAATTCCTTCTGATAGCCGCCGATGGTGTTAACCTCGACGACGCCCGGAACGTTCCGCAACTGGGGCTTGATGACCCAGTCCTGGATGGTTCGCAGGTCGGTAGGCGTGACCGGCGAGCCATCGGGATTTTTCGCGCCGGGCTCGGGCTTCACGGTGAACATGAAAATCTCGCCGAGGCCGGTGGCGATGGGACCCATCGACGGACTGATCTCGGGCGGGAGCTTGCCTTTGACTTCCTGCAAGCGTTCGGCGACGAGCTGTCTCGCGAAAAACTTGTCGGTGCCGTCCTTGAAAACGACGGTGACTTGCGAGAGGCCGTAGCGGGAAACGGAGCGGGTGTAATCCATCGCGGGCAGTCCGCCGAGCGCGGTTTCTACTAGATAGGTGATGCGTTGTTCCGTCTCTAACGGCGAATAGCCGGGAGCTTCGGTGTTGATCATCACCTGGACGTTGGTGATGTCCGGGACGGCGTCGATGGGGAGGTGCTTGTAGTTGTAGGCTCCCAGCACGGCGACGGCGAGCGACGCCATCAGGATGAACCACCGGTGGCGGATCGAGAATTGTAAGACTTTTTCGAGCATGGTCGGAGAATGTTGGTTTTGGAATGGATGGCTCAATGGTCGTGGCTTGCGCCCGATTTCATGACATCGGCCTTCACGACGAAGGCGTTCTCCGTGACGTAGTTGGTGCCGGCATCGAGGCCGGAAATGACTTCGATCCAGTCGCCATCTCGCTGGCCGAGTTCGAGGATGGCGATTTCATAGACCTCGCCGTATTTCATGAAGACCACGTCCCAATCGCGGAAGGTCTGGAGCGCGTCGTAGCGAACTGCGACGGGAACTTCCCTTTCCTCGACGACCAAGGCGGCATCGACAAAAAGGTCGGTGCGCCATTTGCCGTCTTCGTTCGGCAGAGTCGCGATGGCCCGCAGCGTTTGTGTTTCCTGACTGCCGAAGGGCGAGAGATAACTGATAGTCGCCGTGGCGGATTCGCCGGAATGTTTCTCGGTGATGGTGATTTCCTTGCCAACTTTCAGAGAGCTGAGGTCCGCTCGCCGGACGTTGAGATCGATCCAAACGTTGCTCAGATCGGCGATGGTGTAGATGGGCTTGTCGGTGGTGACGGCGATACCCCGCGTGACATCCCGTGCGATGATGACGCCTGATAGAGGTGCGGTGATTTCGTAAGTGGTCATGCTCTGGCTACTTTCGATGACGGCGAGGACCTCGCCCTTCGTCACCTTGTCACCGAGCTTCTTGTTCGCCTCCAGCACGACGCCGGGGAAACGTGGGGAAACCTTGGCCATCTGGTCTTCGTCGGGCACGATGCGGCCGGTCATTTCGGCGAGCTTGCGGATTTTGCGCGGGCCTGCGTTTTCGAATTTCAGATCGACGCTTGCCGCCGCCTGATCGGTGATTTTTACCCGGCCTTCGTAGGACTCGTAGGCCCATTGGGATTTCTTGCCTTGGTATTCGGCAAAGACTTTCACGTCGAAGGAATGCGGCTCCTCGACGATCCGGCTGCCGACGAGGTAGTCGCCTTCCTTCTTGTAGGTGAAGGCATCGACGCGGGTGCCGAAGCGATGGAGTTCCATGGTGAGTTTCACTTGGTCCGGGTCGAGCGGCTTGTTTTCGAAAAATGGATAGACTCGGGACTGCGGCGGAATGTCGGGTTCGTAAATGGTGACCTCGACGGCGAAGTCTCCGTCGCGGAGCATGCGCCCGCCGTGGGGACCGCGTTCGTATTCGGCCTTGGGCGCTTCACCGTGTTCGGCGGATGCGGTGGTTTTCGGAGCTTGGCGCAGGATGCGGACGCCGAGGTAAAGGCCTCCGATGAGAATGGCGGTGATGGCCGCGATTTTGATGACGAGTTTCATGAGATTAGAAAAAGATGATAAATTTAGGTTAGAGGAATTAGCGGACTGAGGTGGCGAGGGCTTCTTCGAGACGACCGCCGAGAGCGGCTTCGAGTTCGCCGCGGGCTTCCAGGGCGGTGATGCCGAGTTCGAAGGCCCGCATGCGGGTCTGGGTGAGGCGGTTGATGATGGGCTGGATCTGGGAGATGCCGCCCTGGCCTTTCGCCATGGCATCGCGTGCCTGGGAAAGCGCGGTTTCAAACAGCGGCACGACTTCCGAGCGGTAGCGGATGGCGCTTTGCTGCGCGCTGAGGGCGCTCTGATAGCGCAGCTTCACGACGGCGGAAACGCGGGCGGGCTCGAATTGTTTCAACTCGCTGCGGGCGGCATCCACGGAGGCTTGCGCTCCGGCGATGGCGGCTTCGTTTTTATTCCAGATCGGAAGATCCATCGTGAAGCCGATGCCTAGCAGAAGTCGGTTCTGGTCGGTATCCTGTTGCGCCAGCAGCTTCGCTTCCATCGGGCCGAGCCGGTCCGCCTGGGCCATGGACAGTCGTGCCCGTGCGGTTTCCTCACGTTTCAGCAAGGCGAGGCGCAACGGTGTGCGGCGGATGGCGAATTTTTCCAACGCCGCGCTGTTAGCCGGAAGTGCCAATCCCGACGGACGCTCGACCACGATGACTCCACCACTGCGTTGGCCGATCCTGCGGGCCAGCGCCGCGCTGCGGGAAAGCCGCTGGGTTTCCAAGGCTTCGCGCTCCGCCGCTTCGTTCGCGATCTCGGCATCCAGCAAGGCGAGTTCCACGGTGCCGCCTTGGCCGGCTTTCACGCTTTTTTCAAATGGCTCGCGGAGGGTTAGCAGATCCTCGCGGTTTTGGCTGCGGACCGCCTGCAGTTCCTGGACGGTCCATAGCTCGGTGTAACGGCTGTATACGTCGTTGAGCACACCGGCGACCTGCGCCCGGGCATCGGCGCGGGCAGACGCCTGTTCGATGACGGCGTAGTTCCGGCGCAGGCCGAAATAGCTGCGTTTCAGCGGCTGGATGAACTTCAGGTCGATGACGGGCTTGTCCGTCAGTGACTGAAACTCGGTCTCCAACCGGGGATTGGGGATTTCCGTGACGGCCAGCGACTCCGCGAGGCGGATTCTCAGATCGGCGTCGGCGGCGAGAATGTCGGGGTGGTTTTTGAGCCCATCGCGGAGAGCGGTGGCAAGCGGTAGTGTTTCTTCCGCGAAGCACGGAAGCGCGGCGGACAAGATCCAGCCGGATAATAGGAAAATGGAATAGTTGGTCATGGGCGGATTCAATTTGTTAGCGAATATCTCGGCGAGGAGTCGTTTCGTCTGATTGGTTGTTTTGTTTCGTTGGTTCTTTCGCGGTGTTGCGGGATGGAACTGAAGGGCGAGCGGAGCGAGTCCTGAAG
>Ga0209400_1002383_pt1 | contig 14336 bp, 11 predicted proteins | sample M_130807_EF_Meta_FD_187313 | JGI IMG/M metagenome (GOLD analysis project Ga0209400, IMG submission 187313) | Freshwater microbial communities from Lake Montjoie, Canada to study carbon cycling - M_130807_EF_MetaG (SPAdes) (version 2) | ecosystem: Environmental > Aquatic > Freshwater > Lake... | reverse complement strand
ACTGCTGGAGGCCATCGCCGGGCTGGTGCCGCACCGCGGCCACGCGTCCCTCGACGGCCAGCCACTCACGGGCACCACCGCCGAACGCGTGCGGCGTGGCATTGCCATCGTGCCCGAGGATCGTGCCCGCCACGGGATCTTCGCCGAGGACCCGGTGGCCATGAACATGTCGCTGGCGTGGCTTGATCGACGCGGCAGCGCACGCACCGTGGACACCGCCGCCGAGCACGGTCTGGTGGGCCGCATGGTGGCGCGCATGCAGCTGCGCCCCGCCGACCCGCGCCGGCGCGTCCAGACGCTTTCCGGCGGCAACCAGCAGAAGACGGTGATCGGCCGCTGGATGGCCGTGGACCCCGCGGTGCTCCTTCTGGACGAACCGACGCGCGGCGTGGACGTGGGTGCGCGCGCCGAGATCCACGCCGAGGTGCGGCGCCTGGCGGACGCCGGCAGCGCCGTGGTCTTTGCCTCGAGCGACCTGGAGGAGGTGCTCCTCCTGGCCGACCGCGTGATCATCATGCACGAGGGCGCCGTGGCCGGCCAGATGGCCGTGCAGGACGCCGACGAAGTTGCCATCATGCACCTTGCAACAGGCGGCACGCCCACCACGGGGCACGCGACGCGCACTGCCTGACAGGAACAACCACATGAAGAAGAGCCTCGGCATCCTCGGAATCTTCGTGGCGGTCTGCCTGGTGGCGGCGCTCTTCGGCGACAACTTCCTCACCGGCTACAACCTGATGAACCTCACGCAGCGGAGCGCGCTGTTCGCGATCCTCTCGCTGGGCGCGGGCCTGGTGATCGTGACGGGTGGCATCGACCTCTCGATCGGCTCGGTGGTGTGCCTGGCCGGCATCGCCACGCCGTGGCTCCTGCTGGAGCACGAATGGTCACCGTGGGCGGTGATCCCCACCGTGCTTGCGGGGAGCGCGCTCATCGGCCTGGCGCACGGCCTGTTGATCACGCGCCTGCGGCTGCAGCCGTTCCTGGTGACGCTCTGCGGCCTCCTCCTCTACCGCGGCATCGCGCGCTGGATGACGGGCGACCAGTCGCAGGGCTTCCAGGGCGAGTTCGAGGGCGTGCGCTCCATTGCGCTGGCCAAGTTCCCGGTGGGCTTCGAGAACTACCGCCTGCCCGCCACGGTCATCCCGCTGGTGCTGCTTTCGGTGGCCATCGCGCTCTTCCTGCACCGCACGGTGTGGGGACGATGGCTCCTGGCCACCGGACGCAACGAGAGCGCGGCGCGCTACTCGGGCGTGCCCACCGCGCGGCTCGTCACGCTGGCGTACGTGGCGTGCAGCCTGCTGGCCGGCTTCGGCGGCATGCTCTTCATCTTCGACATCGGCAGCGCGCAGCCGAGCGACTTCGGGAACTTCTACGAGCTGTACGCCATCGCGGCGGCCGTGCTGGGCGGATGCAGCCTGCGCGGCGGCGAGGCCAGCGTGGTGGGCATCGTGCTTGGTGCCGCCACGCTGCAGGTGCTGCGCACCGCCATCATCCTGCTGGGGCTCAGTTCCCAGCTTGAATTCGCAGTGATCGGCACCGTGCTCCTGGTGGGCGTGGCCGCCGACGAACTCATCCGCCGCTTCCATGCCAGGCGCATGGAGCGCGCGGTGTCCTGAACCATCGCATCGAACCACGAACGCAAGGAGCACCATGTTCGCCACCACGATCGCATCGCTCGCATCCGTTGCCTCCGTCGCCACCCTGCTCGCCATGAGCATGCCGGTGATGCCCGCCTCGCCGTTGGGCGCGCCGAGCATCGAGGTTTCCGACTGGGGCACGCTCGAAGGCAAGACCGTCCACCTCTGGACGCTGAAGAACGCCGCGGGCATGACGATGAAGGTGTCCGACTACGGCACCATCATCACCGAGCTCTGGGTGCCCGACGCCAAGGGACAGATGGTGGACGTGGTGCTCGGGCGCCCGTCGCTCCAGGCGTACATCGAGCGCACGCAGTACTTCGGCTGCACCGCGGGGCGCTGCGCGAACCGCATCGCCAAGGGGCAGTTCACCATCGACGGCAAGGCATGCCAGGTCACCTGCAACAACGGTCCCAACTGCCTGCACGGCGGCGCAAAGGGCTTCGACAAGCGCCTCTGGGACGGCAAGGCGGGCATGGTGAACGGCGATCCGTCGATCACCTTCACCTACGTGAGCGCCGCCGGCGAGGAGGGCTTCCCCGGCACGTGCACGGCGAAGGTCACGTACACGCTCACCGCGAAGAACGAGCTGGCGGTCGACATGCAGGCCACCACCGACGCGCCCACCTGCGTCAACCTGGCGCACCACACGTACTGGAACCTGGGCGGGCAGGGTTCGGGCTCCATCCTCGACCACGAGCTCACGCTGAACGCCGACCGCTACACGCCCGTGGACGCCGCGCTCATCACGACCGGCGAGATCACGGATGTTGCCGGCACGCCGCTCGATTTCCGCACGCAGAAGGCCATCGGCACGGACTTCGCCAAGCTTCCCGCCACCAAGGACGACCCGGGCGGCTACGACCACAACTTCGTGGTGAACGGCGCGGCGGGCTCGATGCGCACCTGCGCCACCGTGCGCAGCCCCAAGACCGGCATCGTGATGACGGTGTCGAGCGACCAGCCCGGCCTCCAGTTCTACTCAGGCAACTTCCTCGACGGCGTGCCCGGCAAGGGCACCGCCACGTACGCCAAGAACGACGGCCTCTGCCTCGAGACGCAGGCGTTCCCCGACAGCATCAACAAGCAAGGCAAGGCCGGCTGGCCCGACGTGGTGCTGCGCCCAGGCAAGACCTACTCGCACCGCATGGTGCACGCGTTCAGCGTGAAGCAGTAAATGGGTGCCGTGTTCATGCGGCACCAATTTCGCCGCGTAAATAGGTGCCGCATGAACACAGCACCCATTTACGTCACTGCCAGATGTCGTTGACGGGTTTGCCGAGGAACTCAGGCAGGTTGGTCGCTTCGGCGGGGATGTTGCCGACCGCCGCGATGGTGTCCTGGCCGGCCTCGGACAGCACGAACCGGAGGAACTCGCGGACGTTCACCGGGATCTGGTTCGCATCCGGTGCCAGGAACACCAGGTTCAGCGGCCGGGACATCGGGTAGGCGCCGCTGCGGATGTTGGCGACGCTGGGCTCCACCGGCGGCTGGCCGTCTTCCATGTCGATCGGCAGCGCACGCGCGCGCGGCTGGCGATTCGCATAGCCGGAGATGCCGATCACGTCGCGGTAAGCGCAGCACGCATTCACGACCGATGACGGACCACGTTCCGTGTAGAGGCCGATGGTGGTGAGTTGCTCGCCCGGCATGCACCAGTCGATGAACGCCTGGAGCGTTCCCGAGTCGGCGGAAGTGACATAGAGGTAAGGCAGGGTATTGCCAAGCGGAGACGCCGGATCCAGCTCGCTCCAGCGGAGGATCGGTACCGGTGTCATCGAGTGGGTCATCGAGAACAGGCCGTTGCACTGCTTCCGCGTGATGCAGCGGAAGGGGTTGTCGGCATTGATGTAGACACACGCCGCACCCTGGGCAACCGGCACCACGAACACCTGCTTCTTCGTCGCCTTGGCGATGCGTGCCTGTTCCTCCGCAGAGACGACCCGCGCCACCGCCGCAAGATCGCACGTGCCTGCCTCCAGTGCCGCCAGTCCCACCGCCGAACCCCCCTGGCTGACGCTGATGGATGCCTTCGGGTGGATCCGCTGGTAGGCGATGCCGACGCTCGACAGCATCGGGCCCATGGTGTCGGAACCGAGGATGTTCAGCCTCCCTTCCGGGCGGGCCGAACTCATGGCGTAGGACGGGAACGCGACCACCATGTCACCCACGTCCGCGGCGTAGCGAACGCTCGTCGCGGCAAGGGCGCGAAGCGCCTTGTCAAGGTCGGAACCCTTGATCGGTTCCACCGCGGAGGGAGCCCCGTCCTGGCTGGCGTCGGCGGGCGATGCTGGCACGGCCACGGGTGCGGGGACCGCAGCCGGCGCGGGCGGAGCCGATGGCGGCGTCAGCGCCAGCATGGCAGTTGCAATGACCAGGACGGCGGCGGGTACGTGGTGCATGGATTCAGGCCTTGCGCTTGTTGCGAAGGAAGATGATGGCGGCAACGCCGGCGAACACCGCGCCGACGAGGGCGAGTGCCCGCACGAAGACGCGGTCGACGACATCCCGCGCGGTCTGCTGGGCACCTTCGATGGTGGAGACGACGAGCTTCATGCGCTCGGGCACCTGCGCCACCGCCTCGGAAATGCCGTCGGTGGTACGGAAGGCACGTTGCGTGTCGGGCATGATCATGATGTCGTACATCAGCGCCTCGAACTGCCAGTTGGCGAAGAGCGGCAGTCGCTTGGCCCAGAAGAAGGCGCGGTCGGCGGAGTCGTTGGCGCGCTCCACCTGCTCGGTGGCACGATCGAGCGGCTCAAGCAGTCCGCCGCCGTCGCGCACCTTCTCCACCAGCTCCTCGCCCTTGACGCTGGCCACCTCGCTGAAACGCACGTAGGCCACGAACTCGGTGCCGCCGCGCTGGCTCCACCACGTGGCGATCGAGAGGTCGAGCTCGTTGAGCTGTTCCTCCGTGAAGACGCGACCGGCGATCGCCCAGATGTCCTCGCGGGCGCGACGCAGGTTCTCCACCAGGAACTGCGCGCGTTCGCCCCAGATCACCTGGGAGCGCCCCGAATCCACCCAGAAGTAGTTCTGCAGCGTCACCACCACCAGCTGGTCCACCAGCTGCGTGAGGATGTCCGGGCTGGTGGCGATGTCGTACATGCTGCTCACGCCGAGAAGGCGGAGGCCGTTCATGATGCGGCACTGCTGCACGTTCTGGTTGTCGCGGATCACGCGCTCGCTGGCGGAGAGCATCAGCGTGAAGTAGCGGTCGGCGAACGCGTTCGAGAGTTCGTCGAGCTGCTGCTTGGTGATGCGCCCGTCGCGGAGGATCTTGGCGCCCTGGCCGGGCTTCGTCTTGGGGGCGCCGGACGCGCAGCCACCCACGGACAATGCGGTCGTCAGGAAGGCCAGGCAGGCGATGAGCGCAAGCGGCCGAAGCCGGGTGATCCAGGGCATGTTGGCAGCGTATGGGCTTCACGTTGTGAACGCAATTTTCCTTCGGGAAACCCCCCCGCCAAACCACGTGCCTTTGTAGGCTTCGCCTTCACCATCGCCGCGGGAGTCGCGGTGTACTCGATGCGGAGCATCACCATGAGAATCGAACGCCTGATCGTCGCCACCTTGGCGCTCACCGTTGCACCGGCCGCACTGGCCCAGGCGCCCGCCGCGCCGCTTCCCGACCCGACGCCCGGGCAGACGGTGATCGTCGGTCTCGCCAGCGGCGACGCGGTGAAGGCCGTGCTGGTTTCGGAAACGGCCGATTCCATCGTGCTGCAGCACCCGGTGCTCGGCAAGATCACGGTCGCTCGCGCTTCCGTCTCCTCGATGACGGTTGCGCCGCCGGCGAAGGCCGCGGTTCCCGCACCGGCCACCACCGACGACGACACCCGCCTGCGCCAGGAAGCGCAGCCCGCCGCCAACGCCGACATGGACGCCCCGCGCGCCCAGGACGGCGTGAACCCCGCGGACGATGCCGCGAAGGCACCGCCCGTGGCACCGCCGCCGGTGCCCTCCCCGTGGAAGCTGCTCTTCGACGGCAACGTGAACTACGTCAACGCCGCCAACAAGCAGCTCGACTTCCGCGTCGCGGCAAGCGCGATCTACGAGGTCAAGGACGTCGAGAAGTGGTCGAACAACGTCGAGTACTTCTTCAAGGTGGTCGATGGCGACACCACCGACAACAACCTGCTGGGCACCTCCACCTACGACCACCGCTTCGACTGGAACACCCGCGTGCTGTGGTTCGTGAAGGGCCAGGGCCAGATGGCGCCGCTCGAGAGCTATGAGCAGCGCCTGTCGGCATGGGGCGGTCTCGGTTACGAGTTCCTGAAGCTGCCGCCGGCCAAGCTGCTGGGCAAGATGGGTGTGGGCTACACCTACGAATTCGGCGACCAGCAGGACGGTCAGGCCGAGCTGTACGCCGAAATCGAGTGGGACTGGAAGATCAGCGAAAACCAGGCGATCGTGGGCTCCTTCTGGATCGCCCCGAGCTTCGAGGACTTCACCGACTACCTGTTCCTGTTCCGCACGGAATGGACCATGAACGTGGCGGATGTCAAGGGCCTCAAGATGCTCGGTGGCGTGCGCTGGCAGTACCAGTCGGTGGTCGATCCGAAGGACGCCATCCAGAACGACATCCGCCTCTACGCGGGCCTGCGGTACGAGATCTGAAGCCGCCGACGCGGTTCACGGAATGACGCGCTGCAGGCACTCGCACGCGGCTTCGACCTCGGTCGAGGAGCTCTGGCCCGGCAGCATGTCGTTGTCGTCGTTCGAGTTCGAGTTCCCGAGCGCGCGCAACACGATGCACAGGTCGGATGTCCCATGCGCGAGCCGTTCGCGGGCGCGCCGAACGACCGACTCGTCCACGACGCAGTCCGGCGCGAGCCCGAGTCCCGCAGCTGGGAACCCGGGTGCGGTCTGCGTGCCGGGCAATGCAAGGCGCTCGAGCTGGTCCAGTGCGTCACTGGCCAGGCGACCGAGCTCGCACCACTGGTAGCCAGGTTCGAAGGGCTTCAGGCCGATGTCCGCGCCGGGGATCGGTTCCGACGACAGGCTCAACCGCAGGTACGCGAGCACCACAGTCGCGAACGCCCGCTCGGTGATCATCGTGTCGGAAGCGGCCAGTACGCGGGCCGCCGCCATCGCGCCCGGAACCGCCCCCAGCCACGATGCGGCCGCGATGCGGATGCCGGCGTCGACCCGCACGTCGTCGGCCAGGCGGCGGAACTCGCGCACGGCCTCGGTCGGCTCCTTCACCACCCGGGTGGCAAGCGCAAAGTCACGCGGGTTGTTGTGTAGCGCCCAGGTCCTGCCGTCCGGCGACAATCGTGCCGGCCCGCCCTGTTGTGATGACTGGATCGCCACGCACAGCCCGGCGACCCTCGGTGCCTTCTGCAGGATGGCCTCCAAGACGAACGGGGCGTCGGTTTCCTCGTACCGGGCCCCCGGTTCGGACAGCCGCGGCGGATCGCTGGGAACCGAGCCTGCGCGAACGACGACATCCTGCAGCAGGTTCTCCAACTTCTCCTCGCGCGCCGCCTTCTCCACGTCCTGCTCCCATCGAAGGTTGCGCTGGTACTCGTCGAAAGGCACCTGCGGAAGGACGAAGGCGAGCGCGCCCCCGACAATGGTGACGGCCGTCGCGATCGCCAAGGCAACCACTGCGCGGCGACGAACACGCGCGACCGATGCCGAGGCGGTGAACGCCGGCACCGCAACGATGGCAGCCACCGCGCCTGCGGCAAGCCAGGCAAGTACCACCGGCAGCATCGGGACGAACGATGCCCGGTGTGCCCCGAACCACATCGGCCAATGGCGTAAACCGAGGAGGCGAACCGTGATCAGGTCGTACCACTGCTCGCTGGTCCACTGCATGGCGAAGCCGAAGGCCACGAACAGCGCGGGTACGCCGATCACCGCCGCAAGCACGCCGGCCCGCCGATCACCGAAGAACGCCGGGAGCGCGAGGCACCACGCGATGCCCGAGGCGCACAGCAGCAACGCCCACAGCTGGCTCAGGGGCTGCATGAACATCCAATCCCCACCGGTGCCGTCGCCACGGGTCGACGCACCGTCGAGCGCGAGCGAAATCCCGCAGAAAAGCGCGAGCACCGCACTACACACCAGAACCTTCGAGGCCGCCAGCGCGCCGCGGCCGACGGGCAGTGCCGCCATCGGCCGGCCGGCTGCCCGGCCATCGCAGTAGGCAAGCACCAGCGCCGCGATGCCCGGCATCACGAGCTGCGCGAGAATGGAAACGGGCACCGCCACCTGCAGGCGACGGAGGATCGGATCGCCGCTGCCGATGCCGAATTGCTGCATGACGCGCCCGCCGAACGCCGGGAGCGCCAGGGCAAAGGCGGCGAATCCGAGCACGAACACGAGCGCGGCGGCAACGACCGGCGCCACGGCGCGGGCATCCTTGCGGAGCAGCGTGCGCATCACATTCCCGGCGCCCGCGGCACCGCCGCCGCGGCGGGCAGGGACGTTGCCACCATGCCTTCGTCGAAGGATCCGGCCGATGTCCCCGACCTCCGCACCTGCCACGGCACGGCGTGCGATCCACGCGAGCCAGGCACACGCCAGCACGGCAATGGCGGCAGACCATTCGAGGCCGAAACCGAAGCCCCAGCATGCGAAGACGACCACCCCGGGAACGCCGATCGCCACCGCGAACCCGACCGCGCGGTCGCGGGCCAGCGCCGGCGCGCCCAGCCCGGCAAGGGCAAATGCCGAACAGATCGGCCAGCACCACAGGACGCCCGCGACTTCGAACGTCCACGCGAGCAGGCGCATGTTCAAGCCAGCCATACGCGCAGCGAAGGCGTGGCCTCTGTTCAGGTGCGCGTACGAGACGGTCAATGCCAGCACCACGACGCATGCGAGCAGCACCAGCGCCTTCGAGGCGACAACGTGGGCAAGGGACGGCGGCAGCGCCGGCAGCACGCTCCGCCGCCCGGGACTCGCCTCGAGGAACGCAAGCTCGACCGCGACCCACGCCGGCAGTGCGCAGGCGACGACACTTGCCGGCCGGATGGCCTCCCTGACCGAGTTGAAAAAGTCGGCCCACTCGGAGGCTCTGCCGTCAAACGGCATCCCCATCATGCGGTCATCGAGCACGAACACGATCGCCTGCACCACGGCGAAGATGGCCACGATCGCAAGCGGCAGCGCCGCAGCACGCACGTCCTTCGCGAGCAGCGTGCGCATGACCGCCCACGTCGAGATGCGAGGCGAACGGATGAAGGGACCCGCGCCGGCCCCCGGGGCGGACGAAGGGTCGATCGGGTTGATGCTGTTGTGGAGGCTCATGTCAGATCCCCTCCATGGCGCGCATGCGGTCGGCACACGCCTCGTTGATGGAAAGCACGGTGACGTCCACCTCCGCGCCCGCGTGGGTGCGGCGGAATTGCTCGGCGATCGCGTGCCCGTCGCCCTCGACGGTCACCACCAGCGCACCCGGCTGGCGTCGGACGAGGATCCGCGGCACCGGCGGCTCCCACGTGTCCGGGACGCCGCGCACCGTCAGTCGGCAGGTGCCGCCCGTCAGCGACTCCGTCTCGACCATGCCCTGGATGCGCCCGCGGTCCATGAACGCCACGCGATCGGTGAGGCGCGCCAGGTCACCCAGCTGGTGGGAGGCGACCAGCAGCGTGCAGCCCGTCTCGGCCCGCAGCGCAGCGAGCATCTCGAGCACGACGTCGTGCGTGACCACGTCGACGCCGAGCAGCGGCTCGTCGAGCAGCACCAGCCCGGGGCGGTGCGAGAGCCCGAGCACGAACGCAAGACGCGCCTGCATGCCGCGGGAGAGGTCGGTGACACGCGCGGCGCGATCGATCGCGAGCGCGTTCACCAGGCGATCGCTCCACGCGCGATCGAAGGCCGGCTGCAGGCGCGCGACGAAGTCGATCGCGCTCCCGCAGGTCATCCAGTCGTAGGCGCCGAGCTGGTCGGGGACGAAGCCGGTGTTCGCGAGGAACGAGCTGCGGTCCATGGCGGGCGCGCTCGCGATGGTGCCCGCATCCGGCGTCTCCGCACCGACGAGGCACCGGAAGAGCGTGGTCTTGCCGGCCCCGTTGCGGCCGACGATCCCGACCGCGTCGCCGGCGGCGAGTTCGAGGTCAAGGCCGTCGAGGGCCTGCGTCCGGCCGAAGCGGACACGCAGCCCGCTGCAGCGGAGGGCAAGTGGCGAGGGAGTGAAGAGCGGACGGACGGTTCCCTGGTTCATCGCTGTGCTCCTTCCTGGGTCGCTGCCGCATGCGCACGGCGAGCCAGTTGCTCGAATCGATCCGCCGCCACCCCGGCGGCCACGGCGAGGCGCGCTGCAGCCTCGAGATGCTGGGCCACGGCCTCGTCACCGCTGGCCCGGGCCTGCGAACGTGTCCCCGGGCGAACCACCATCCCGCGGCCCCGCTCGGCGGCCACCAGGCCGTCGCGCTCGAGCTCGGTGATCGCCTTGTGCACGGTGTTCGGGTTGACGCCGAGTTCCTCGGCGATCGACCGGACGCTCGGCAGCAGGGTTCCCGCGGGGAATGCGCCCCGACCGATCGCGGCGCGGAGCCCGTCGGCGATCTGCTGGAAGATCGGCACCGGCGCGGAGGGATTGACGAGGAAGGGGAGTGGCATGGTGTTCAGGTGTACTAGTGTAGTAGTACAGCATTCGCAGGCCGCGTCAAGGATGTTTCGCTAGATTTCCTGAAATGCCCCCACGCGCCCGAGAACCTGTCGCGACCCTCGAGCGGGTCGCCGCCACGCTCCGCGACCGCTGCAGCGCCGTGCGCTTCGGCGCGCCGGTGGCGTTCACCTACAACCCGCTCGACTACGCGTGGCACGCGCACCGCGCGTTCATCGCACGTGCGCGCCCCCGGCCCACGGTGCTGTTCGTGGGCATGAACCCCGGACCGTTCGGCATGGCGCAGACGGGTGTGCCGTTCGGTGAGGTGGCAGCGGTGCGCGACTTCCTGGGAATCACGGCGCGTGTTGCCCGGATCGGCGCGCCGGAACACATGCACCCGAAGCGACCGGTGGAAGGCCTCGCATGCACCCGCAGCGAGGTGAGCGGCGCGCGTGTCTGGGCGTGGGCGGCCGATCGATTCGGCAGCGCCGATGCATTCTTCCACCACGCGTTCGTCTGGAACTGGTGCCCGCTGGCCTTCATGGCCGCCAGCGGCGCGAACCTCACGCCCGACAAGCTTCCGCGCACCGGTCGCGGCGCGGCGGCGATGCGCGCGCTTGAAGCCGCATGCGACGAGGCACTCGGCGACGCCATTCTTGCGCTGCAGCCGATCCACGTGGTTGGTTTCGGCGCATTCGCCCGCGATCGCGCCGAAGGCGTGCTCGCGCAACTGCGCGCCGCCGACCCCGCACGGGCACTGCCCGCCGTCCACCAGGTGCTGCACCCGAGCCCTGCCAGCCCCGCTGCCAACCGCGGATGGGCGCCGCAGGTGGACGCGCAACTCGCGAAGGCGGGCATCGCCTTCGGCGCCGCACCTATCCTCCGCGCGTGCGCGTCGCCGTCCTCAACATCGTCGGGCTCTCGCCGGCAGTCTTCGCGCGCCGAAAGTGCCCGAAGCTCCAAGCCTTTGCGCAGCGCTCGGGCGGCATCCGGACGCTGACCACCGACCTGCCCGCCGTCACCTGCAGCACGCAGAGCTCCATGCTCACCGGCAAGCGCCCGGGCGAGCACGGCATCGTGGGCAACGGATGGTTCGACCGCTCGCTGCAGGAAGTGCACTTCTGGAAGCAGTCGAACCACCTGCTGGAAGCGCCCAAGGTGTGGGACACGCTCCGCGCGCGCGCCCGCGCCGCCGGGCGGCCGATGCCAACCATCGCGAACAGCTTCTGGTGGTTCAACATGCACTCCTCGGTGGACGTGGCCGTGACGCCGCGACCGCAGTACCGCGCCGATGGGCGCAAGGTGCCGGACTGCTGGACGCATCCGCCGGAACTGCGCGACGAGCTGCAGCAGGAGCTCGGTGCGTTCCCGCTGTTCCACTTCTGGGGGCCGATGTCCGACATCCGCAGCACCGACTGGATCGCGCGCGCGGCCATGAAGCTGGAGGACCGATGCCAGCCGGCGCTGCAGCTGGTGTACCTGCCGCACCTCGATTACTGCCTGCAGAAGTTCGGTCCCGAGGACGCACGCATCGACCCCGAGATCCGCGAGATCGACCGCGTGTTCGGCGCGTTGCTCGAGTTCTTCGAGAAGCGCGGCGTGCAGGTGGTGGTGCTCAGCGAGTACGGAATTGCGCCCGTCGACCATGCCGTGATGCCGAACCGCGTCCTTCGCGAGGCGGGGTTCCTCTCACTGCGCGTGGAGGATGGCCGCGAATACCTCGACCCCGGCGCGAGTGCCGCATTCGCGGTCTGCGACCACCAGGTGGCGCAGGTCTACGTGCGGCGGCCCGAGGACACCGACGCAGTGCGTGCCGTGCTGGAGCACGACGCCGGTGTCGAGCGCGTGCTTGACGCCCAGGCGCAGCGTGCCGCCGGCATCCACCACGCTCGCAGCGGCGACCTGCTGGCGGTGGCCGCGCCCGGCGCCTGGTTCGCCTACCCATGGTGGACCGACGACGCCCGCGCGCCCGACTACGCGCGCACCGTCGACATCCACCGAAAGCCGGGCTATGACCCGCTCGAACTCTTCCTCGATCCCACCATCAAGGCGCCGCAGGCCTACGTGGCGCGGCAGCTCCTGCTGCGCAAGATGGGCATGCGCGCCCTGCTGGAGACGGTGCCGCTCGACACCTCGCTGGTGCGCGGAAGCCACGGCCGCAACGAGGACGGCACGCCCTACGCGCCGGTCCTCATCGCCGACGGGCTGGACCACCTGGACGCCGGCCCGATGCACGTGACGCAGGTGCACGATGCGCTGGTCCACCTGGTGGAACGCGAGTGACGCCGCCACTGCGCGTGGCCCTACGATGACCACGTGCGCGCCGCCTGGACCGTTGCTGCTCTTGTGCTGATCGCCGCCATCGGAGCGTGGTGGTGGCCGCACGCCGAGCGCGCGCCGGCGCGCGACGGCGCCGCGACCACGGAGCCCCTCGTGTGCCCAATGCCGCCGGCAGAGCCGGAGATGGTGCCCAACCCGACGGCAGTGCCTGCACAGGCCCCGCCCTCTCCGGCAAGTGCGCCCTCGCAGGTAGCAGAGCCAGCTCCGTTGCAGCCCGCCGCATCGACCGTGAATGCTGCACCGTCGTCACCAGCAGCCACCTCCGCACTCAACGACATCATGGGTGGTGCCATCGCGCCCCGCGCCAACGGTGCACCCGTCACCCCCACCGTCACGGTGGGCGAGCGCGCCTCGGTGGTGCGCATCGACGACCAGACCGTGCGCATCGACGGCAAGTACACGGTCCGCGGCAAGGGCACCGAGAGCGACCCGTTCCAGATCACCTGGGAAATGCTCGCCAGCGCCTCCGCGGGCGTGGACGCCGCCGCCGGCAAGTACGTACTGCCCGGCCGCATTGCCGACCTGCGCGGCGCGTGGGTGCGCATCAGCGGGTACTGGGCGCCGCCGCTCCAGGTGTTCGAGGCCAAGGAAGCGATGGTGATGCTGAACAAGTGGGACGGCTGCTGCATCGGCCTGCCGCCCACGCCGTTCGATTCCATCGAGGCGGCGTTCGCGGCACCCATCTCCGTGAAGGGCATGCACGTCTACCGCTACGGCACCATCAAGGGCCGCATGCAGGTGGAACCGTTCGCGGCGGGCTCGTTCCTGCTGGGGCTCTACCGGCTCGAGGACGCGGTCATGGAGTCCTCGTCATGAGCGCGCCGGCCAACGAATCGAATCCCGGGCTGCGCGGCGAAGGCTTCCACATCGGCGCGCTGCGGCTGGAATCGCCGCTGCTTCTTGCGCCCATCGCCGGCCACTGCGACCTGGCATTCCGCATCCTCTGCCGCGAGCAAGGCGGCGTGGGCCTTGCCAGCACCGACCTCCTCAACTGCACCGCCATCCTGCGCGGCGCCGCCAAGAGCGTGGAACTGGCGGCCACCAACGGGCTCGACCAGCCCTGCGGCATGCAGCTCTACGGCAACTGGAACGACCCGCTGCCGGAAGCCGCGTGCTGGGCCATCGACAACGGTGCGCAGCTCATCGACATCAACATGGGCTGCCCGGTGGACAAGGTGGCCAAGAAGCACGGCGGTTCGCTCCTCCTGTGCGATGCCGGCAGCACGGTGAAGCTGGCCGAGCGCATCGTGGAGGCCGTGCGCAGGCATTCCAACGGGCGCGTGCCGGTCACCGCCAAGGTGCGCCTGGGCTGGGACCCGGAGCATTTCGTGGCGCCGCAGCTGGCGCGCGACCTGGAGTCAGCAGGCATTGCCGCGGTCACGGTCCATGGCCGCTGGACGGTCCAGTTCTTCAGCGGCACCGCCGACTGGGAACGGATCGGCGAGGTGGTGAACGCGGTGCGTTCCATCCCCATCATCGGCAACGGTGACGTCACCGAGCCGGAGCACGTTCCTGCCCTCATGCGCGCCAGCGGCTGCCGGGGGGTCATGGTCGGACGCGGATCGCTGCGCACGCCGTGGCTCTTCCGTCGGGCGCTCGAACTCCTCCGCACCGGCACCATGCCCCCGGAACCCAGCATCAACGAGAAGCTCGACTGCATCGCGCGGCACGTCCAGTTGCTGGAGCGTTACCACTCGCTGCAGCACGTCCTCCACTGCATGCGCAGCCGCATCAGCTGGTACGGCAAGTCCATGGGCCACGTGAAGGGCCTCAAGGAGTCGATCCGCACG
>Ga0209400_1002382_pt1 | contig 14336 bp, 10 predicted proteins | sample M_130807_EF_Meta_FD_187313 | JGI IMG/M metagenome (GOLD analysis project Ga0209400, IMG submission 187313) | Freshwater microbial communities from Lake Montjoie, Canada to study carbon cycling - M_130807_EF_MetaG (SPAdes) (version 2) | ecosystem: Environmental > Aquatic > Freshwater > Lake... | reverse complement strand
AGCTGATCGTGGCGGTATTCGTTTCATTACGCCTCCAGTACTATCTGACTACGATAACGCAGTCGGCGTCTGGACAAACGTAGTTGATACAGCACCAGATACAGCAACAAAGGCAAGCCTAACAGTAACAGCAGCAACAGAAAACACAGTTGCTACCGATGCAGTTACATTGCAATTGCAATTTGGTAACCTAATGACACGTGCCTATCCTGAATTGATCGCTCGTCACAACGAGTTAGGTCTTATTCAACACGCACGTGAGGCTGAGACACAAATCCTAACTCGCCTGAACACATTGTCTACAGCAGTTACAAGCACATCCTTAATCGGTATGGGCCGTGACTTCTTAGTACAACTTGGTCGTGCAGCTGCTGCTTACCGTGGACGTCACCGCCTTCCAGCGGACTTCCCACTACGCGCAATTATTCCAGCATGGATTAAGGACGCGATGGCAGCTGATCTAGCTCTAAATATGCCTGGAGATTCAAATCTAAATGCATATGCAGAGATCGACGGATTTATCGCAGCACGCGGTATCAACCCTTGCTACACAATTGATGGTTCAGCGATGACTGGATCACAGGGTGCAAACGCCATGAACGAGTTCACCGATACATTCGTGTGGTACTTGTTCGCCGAGGGAACATTCTTGTTCCTAGATGGCGGCACACTGGATCTCGGAATTATCCGTGACTCCACACTTGTTGGAACCAACGACTACAAGATGTTCGTTGAGACCTTCGAAGGTGTTGCTAAGGTTGGTAATGAATCACTTAAGGTGACATCAACTATCAACGTTAACGGCGTTGCTGCAGCTCTACGCGACACTACAGGTGGCGTAACAGCAGCGGCTATCGAGTACTAAGCCGTAACCCATTTGTTGAAGGGGAGCCTGGAAACGGGCTCCCCCGATACAATAAAAAACTAGATTTAAGTTAGGAAACAGAGAACATGGCTTTTACCGGAATATTTGAAGCTCCAAAGATCGCACCTTCAGAGTTCGGTCTATTCACCGTAGCAAAGCCTGATACTGGAGCAAATGAAGATCAATGGATCCGAGGATTCTCACAAGAGTGGGACACAACTCTCCGTGGTCTTGTCAACTATGACGACACTGATACAACGTCCAGTGCGTTGGTATCTAATGCTACCCCTGAGCGTTACACAGAAATTAAACCATTTTTTATTGAAGCTGAAGACTATCGCTCGACACTAGGTTTCCCTGGACTTGACTACGTCGCAAGAGTTAAGCGTCAACTTGAAGGCGGAACACAGAAGGCAATGGAGCGCGAGCTCTGGGACGGCGCGATTAGAAAAGGCGAGTCTCACGATAACAAGGCACTTAGCGCATCTACCGCAACTCTTATCAACGGCACGACTGCGCTATCTGTTCAGCGCGCGCTTGCACTTCTAGACTTTGAACTAGCAGATACATCCCCAGCTGGAGAAAACGGCGTCATTCACATGACCAAGGACGCGGCTGGTCTTCTATCAGCTAACTATATGATCTTCCACAACGTAGAAAAAGGTCACCTCCAGACAATCAGCGGAACTAAGATCATCATCGGTTCAGGCTACACTGGAAACGGGCCTACAGGACAGACAGGCGCGACGGCGTCAGCAACAAACAAATGGATGTACGGTACCGGTTCAGTCAGGGCATTTCTTGGCGACGTCGATGTCGTAGCCGACAATCTAGCTCAGAGCTACGATGTGGCAGGAAATCAGAACGATATGCGTGTTAAGGCAATTCGCCCAGCGGCGGTTTACTTTGACCCATCTATCCATCTCGCAGTCAGAGTTGATCTGACCGTATAGAATAAACTCTAGTAAACCGCCTCTAAAAAGGAGAAAATAAACAATGGCAACACAAGAATACGCCGCGAGTATTCAAGGTACGTCAATTCGAGTAACTCGTCTTGATGCATCTGGTAATCTCCTGAATGCAGCAGGCGACAGCTACACCACATCAGGCTTCATGCGCCTCTCATTCACACCAGAGTATGAAGAGGGCGATGAAATAACAGAAAAGGGCGCAGATGGCACAGTCGCTGTAACCTACAAGGCACCGGATACACTAAAGCGTATCACCATGGAGATCGCAATCGCAGAGCCAGACCCAGAATTAACACAACTTATGTCAGGCGGCTTGTTACTTCGCAAGAACCTTGGAACATACGCATCAGCAAACCGTAAGTCAATCGGTTGGTCTTCTCCTGCAACTGGCGATGACCCAGCAGGTTACGGCGTTGCGATCGAGTGCTGGTCTCATGCTATCATTGATGGAAAGAAGGCAGCAACACTTCCTTACTTCCACTGGGTATTCCCATACGCCAAGCTTCGTCTTTCAGGCGACCGCGTAATTGAGAATGGTTTGCTTGCAAACACATTCGAAGGTTACGGCCTTGGCAACACGGCATTTTCTTCAGGACAAGATGAGCGCTGGGAGTTCCCAACAGCAACAGAGCGTCCATATTCATACGCTCGTTCTGCCTGGTCTCCAACCGGACGCAAGGGATTCTATACATGGCACGGAGACATCACAAAGACTGTTTCAAACGTTGCCCGTACAGGAACCACAGCTACAGTAACCACGTCAACAGCACATACGTTTGCAGCCGGTGATACGGTGGTCGTTGCAAGCTTAACTAACTCTGCTCTCAACGGTTCATACACTATTGTTGCAGTGCCAACAACCACAACGTTTACCTACACAACTACAACGACTGGAACCATTGCCTCTACCGCAGACAGCGGAACAGCGTTAGTTGCTGCAAACAGCCGTGCAGTTACAGACTTTACCTCACAGGGCTCAACCACAGCGTACAACGTACCTGGAAATGAGAACTTCAATGAGGATAATGCTATTGATTACATCATTGCTTCAACCGAGGATCCAGTAGCTTAATTAAAGGTAGATGTGCGGCATGCCGATGTGTAATATTTATACACAGGCATGCCGCTCCTTTATTAGAATAAACTAACGACGAGTAGACGAGGAACGATAAGTGTCAAACTTATGGGTAGGTGTAGAAGAGCTTGACGACTACGCTGATAGCGAGTACGCCTATGAGGCGGTAAAGACAGCCTCCCAACTTCTTTGGTCATTGTCAGGTAGAAAATACAGCGGAACAACTACCGTAACTGAGAAGTACATCTGTTCATCTAGGGCGTATCGCCTAGGACAGTCCTCTAAGAACTACACCGCCGAGCTTGTGCAAGGCCAGATCTACAACATACCTTTTGACGAGTTTGATGACTACGCGGAGATGACAACCGACGGAATGTCTCCGTCATCGAGACTAAGACTACGCGGACGTCCTGTTCAACAGGTTCACTCCGTGCGCGATAGAACCGGCAGCATAGTTAGCCCTAGTCGCTATTACCTAGTTGATCACTCAACCCTACAGGCACGCTCAGGTGTTCCCTGGACACCCTGCAACATCGAGGTTACGTATTCATATGGCTCTCCTGCACCTGCGCTTGGACGAGCCGCGGCGCGTGTTCTTGCGACAGAGTTTGTTAAGCTTTGGAACGGTGACGAGTGCGATCTTCCTTCCCGCGTTACCTCGGTAGCACGTCAGGGAGTCTCATACACGATTCTTGATAACCAGGACTTTATCGACGACATGCGAACAGGCCTATACGTCGTTGATCTATTTTTAAAGTCAGCCAACCCAGACAAGGCAAGGGCAAAGGCCAAGGTGTTCTCAGTTGACGTGCCACGTGCACGCCGCATGGTTTCCAAGCCAGCCGTGCTTCCAGTAAGTGATCTTGACATGTTTATCACCGGCGTAGAGGGTGGAACCGTGGACGTTAGCATTGACTACCTAAACGCTGGGTTCCTAGTGACAACTCCTACCTGGATTCCTTACCTTAAGATAAATAACTACAGCTCCACGAGCTCGGTTGAGCTTGAGTCAAGCTCGGTGTCAATCAACACAATAACAAACGACATAACAAAGAACATAACTTTTAAGCAGTTGGTTGATAACTTTGCCACGATAACAACAAGCGCTACGCATGGATTTGAAGTTGGAGATCTAGTTACCATCGCCGGAATAAACTCTACGTTTAACGGCAGCTACTACATCACCGAGGTGCCAAGCACTACAAGATTTATATACGCACGAGATGAAGATCAACGCGTTAATGACATTGCCTACGGCGCAGACACCGGAACCGCAACGGTTACAAACGAGTCGCGTGACACTCTAACGTTATCAGTTACGTACGATGAGGCGTATAACTATGTCGGCTTCCTAGACCCAGGCACCTGGGATCTATACGCGGATAGAACGGTTGGAGCTAACACAGAGACCGTGTATATTGGCTCTGGAAATCTAACACTTCGACTAGCGAACAACCCAGTACCTACATACACTATCGGAAATTAACCTAGGGACCTAAAGGACGAATTATGGCAATAGTAGATATAAGCGGAGTAAGCGCAGGCGCACTCAACCTAAAGAACCTAATGGACGGAGTTCTTGAGAAGACCGTTGAGGTCTTTGAGGAGTATAACGTTCCGCTTCCTTCAAGACAGTTTTGGACCGTCGGTGAGCCCGCGATCGACTGTGAGCAGCTTGTTGTTTCATTTATTCAAACATATCTAGGCCTACCTGGCAACCAGGCAAGTGAGCCTCAACGCACCCAGGCAGTACGCAGCGTTGTACTTACCATATCAATATCCCGCGAGATTCCTGTAGTTGGAGTTAACGGAAAGGCTCCTACCGGAGACAAGATCGAGGAGGCATCTCGTATCGCGGTTGTTGATGCGTGGATGTTCATGGAGTTAATAAACAAGTTAGACCAGTGGGAGCCAGGCGAGTTTGGCCTAGGTGTTATTGCCACCGCTGACTCAAGTGGATTTGACGGTGGATTTCAAACTACCGCGATGCAGCTTACGATGGTGGTTCCATAATGCCTTTATATGGTTTAATACCTGATAGTCCTTTTATATACCTAGGTCAAAGAGCTGCTAGAGGCGTTGGAAGAGCTGGAAGAGCTGGAAGAGCTAGGGCTGCAGCAGCCGCGGCTCGTGCGTCTGCACCTTCAGTTGGTGTCGGGTTCTCAAAAATTCACATCGTGTTTAATCGCGGAGCACTAGATCATCTACTTAACTCCCCAGAAGGAGACGTTGGACGTTACCTAGCCGAGCGCGGCACAAGAATTTTAATTGCGGCAAAGAACCAGGTTGGAGTTAAGACCGGAAGACTGAAAGCCTCAATAAACATGAGACAGTACCGCTCGGTCGGAGGCCAGTCATTAAAGATCGGCTCACCTCTTAGCTACGCCTTAATTCACCATGAAGGAACTAAGCCACACATAATTACTCCAGATCGAGCAGAGTTTCTTCGCTTCTCCTCTAGAGGAAGAGTCGTATATACACGTATAGTAAGACATCCTGGAACTAAGCCTAATAAGTACCTCGCCGACAACCTTTATTTGATAAGATAATAGAATTGAGACAACCGTCTCAATAAAGACACAAACAAACAACGGAGGAAGAAATAATGACTAAATACAGAGACTTTGGCTCTGGCAAAAGTACAGGTGAAAAAGAACCTGTAACATTTAAGATTCACGGCGAGGAGTTTTCATGTCGTGAAGAGCTTCAAGGAAAGACACTTCTTGATCTTGTGGCTAGATCAAGTGCAGAGGATCCAGCCGAGGCTGCAAAGACAATTAGTAGCTTCTTTGAAAGTGTACTGCTCGAGGAAAGTTATAAAAGATTTAATACTCTTCTTACTCACCCTGACAAGATCGTTTCAGTTGAGACGCTTGCCGAGATCTCAGGTTGGTTAGTTGAGGTGTACGCAGGACGCCCGGAAGAGGAGCCAAAAGTCTCCTAATCTGGGGAGTTGACCTTTGGCCTTATGTTAACGGAAAAGCATTAGTGAACGGATTGGACCTAAAAGAGATGAACGCGTCGGACATGATCGATGTTCTGCATTACTTCTTTGAAGATGATATGAACTATGCATCAGCGGAGCAGGCAGACGCCAAGGATCGTTCTCGTGAGATCATCTACCAGGACTTCTACGGACACAGATATGCATATTCAAATACTCAGACAAGAGCAAACGTCAACTACTCAGCGGGAGGTCAAAACTTTACAAAGGACTTTGACAGTTCTCCTGAGGAGGAAGAGGAAAAGATCGAGGCGTTTGATCCGATGAAAAAGCCGCCTAAGCCTTTTGTTCCAGCTACAGAGGTAAATGCAGCATCACCAAAACCATTTGGCTCAGTTCTAGACGAACCGCTGTCTAGATAAAGATAAAGTTAAAAATAGAAAGGAGGTGAGTACATGGCAGTAGTAGGAGATGCATATATCGTCGTAAAGGCGATAACAACAGGTTTTGAGTCTGAGGTCCGTCGTGCAGCAAGTGGAATAAATATTGATCGCGAAGGACGTGCTGTTGGGCAAAGTTTTTCTAGAGGATTTTCAAAAGGAACTGGCAGTGGATTAAGAAGTTCACTTGCAGATTTTGGAGCGGCGGCTGACGCAGCACGGGCAAGATTCCAAGCATTGGTTAAAACTGGATATCTAATTGGTCCTATTTTTTCTCAAGTTCTGTCTACTATTGGCGCCCTAGCAGGCGGACTTGTATCACTTGCCTCCTCTTTGGTTGCGGCCGCTCCTTCAGCTATAGTCTTTGCAAGTGCCATCTCGTCTATAGGTATCGCCGCACTTGGATTAGTAGGAGCGCTGTCTGGAGTTACAAAGGCAATATCAGCCGGAACAAAGGCTAAGCTTGCTGGAACTAAGAATGCAGATGCGTATCAAAGTGCGTTAAAGAACCTAGCACTTGCCACAGAGAGAGTTACAGAGGCTCAGGCTGATTTTGCAAAGGCAGCTGAGGATGCTCGTGAGGAGGTGCAGCAACTTGGCTTTGACGCGGAGGACGCAGCACTGTCTGAGAAGAAAGCTGCCATTGATCTAGAGAAGGCACGTGAAACTCTTCAACGCGTGCAGGACCTTCCACCAAACTCGCGTGCTCGCCGAGAAGCGCAACTTGCATTTGAGGAGGCGGAGTTAAACCTTCGTCGTGCAAAGGATAAGAACTCAGATCTTCGCAAGGAGCAGGAGCGTCTTGCCAAGGCAGCGGTTGCAGCTGGAACTACACAGGCACAACAGACCAGCACGTATCTTGACGCACAGAAGCGTGTAGTTGATGCCGTTCGCGATCAACAGGACGCACAGGACGCACTTAACAAGGCAAAGAGCGGCGGCACCCAGGACACAAACTTTCAAAACGCACTTGCAGACCTATCAAAGGAGGCACAAGGATTTGTAAGGTACATGATCGGGACGTTTATTCCCGCGTTAAAGGATCTTCGTAACGCACTTGGACAGCAACTATTTTCTCAACTGGAGGCCGGACTAGAGAGACTTAGAACAGTACTTTTTCCAGCGCTTCGTCCAGCACTAATTCAGCTTGGAGATGACATAGGTAAGGCTTTTGGAAAGATAGTTGATGCTATAGTAAAGCTAGATAATATACAAAAGTTAAATAAACTAATAATACAGTCAGGCATAAGTATTCAAAGTTATGCAACAAGCTTAGGAAATATCTATGAAGGATTTCTAACTCTTCTTGTCGCTGCCGAGCCTCTAATAAATAGATTTAATAAGTTTATAGAAAATAAAACATCCGCCTTTGCCGACTACCTAAATCTGCAGGAAGCCTCAGGAGAACTAACTAAGTTCTTCAACAAGGCGGGTGACATTGCCGCAACTTTAGGGTCAATATTTGGGAATACATTTCGTAGTCTTGCAAACATAACAAAGGCAAACTTCTCTCCTGGTGGAGGAGGATACATACTAATTGACTGGTTAAATGAGGTAACAAGTAAGTTTGACAGCTTCTCGGGATCTGTCTCCGGACAACAGGCACTTCAAAAATACTTTAGAGACGTTGCAATAAATGCAAAGGCCGTACTTCAATCATTAGGTGCGTTTGTAAAGATAATACTTCAGGCTGGAGCCGATCCTGGCGTTAAGGCGTTCTGGGATACGTTAAAGACTGGAGCTCCTGCGTTTGGAGAAATCCTAAAAGGACTTAATTCCGCCGGTCCTCAACTAGCAAAATTTGTAGTATCACTTATAGATTTTGGAAGAGTTACTCTCTCAAGTGGAGCAATACAGGTATTTCTTAGCACCCTAGGAAGCGCGTTAAACGCCCTTACTAAGATACTTGATAATCCTGGAATGCAAGGATTATTTAACGTTACAGCGCAACTACTAGCCTTTTCTCTTGCCCTTGGAACTATCGGAGACGTAGTTAAATTTGGATCTAAGGTAATTGAAGGATCTATTCTTGCCCTAGCTGATGTTATTCCATTTTTAACAAATCCAATTCAGAGCTTAACAACTGCCTACTTAAAGCTAGGTCCTTCTGTTACGGCTGCCGCTGAAGCATTTGGCTTTGCAGGCGCAGGACCGTTCCTTGCGGCTATAGGAATTTTTACAGCAGTAGCTGCAGTTCTTATTCTTGCGTACAACAAGAGCGAGATATTTAGAGAAGCCATTTCTAACCTTGTAAGTGTTGTAGGTGGTACACTGAAAGATGCGTTTAACCAGATAAACTCTGCCATAGCAAGAGTAGCTCCTAGCCTTGGTGGAATTATGGGAATATTTAAGGCACTTGGAGACTTTATAGGAAAGTACATAGTTCCGATAATTGCAGTTGTTCTTGTGTCTGCAATAAAACAGGCTACAGCTGCAATATCTATAGCTATAACAGTGGTTGGAAGCTTAATAAAGGTACTTAGCTCAATAGGTGGAGTTGTAAAAAATTCATTTGATATTGTTATATCAGTAGTTCGCGGTGCGATAAATGCGTTAATATCAGTCTGGAACAACACGCTTGGCAAGTTAAAGATTACACTTCCTAAGATCGGACCATTTGGTGGAGGTACAATAGGATTTCCTACGATACCTCAGTTTGCTGAAGGTGGAACAGTATATCCTTCAGGACAAGGTACGTTAGCACGAGTAGCTGAGGCCGGTCGTCCGGAGAGAATTGAGCCACTAGATCCAGACGGACTTTCAAAGCGTGATAAGTCAATGATTAAACTTTTAGCAGGAGAAAAAGGCGCAGGGATGACAATAAACGTCTACCCATCACCTGGTATGGATGAGACAGAGCTTGCCTCACTAGTTTCACGTCAGATCGCGTTCCAACTACGCCGCGGAGGTGCATAACATGGCAAGAAATAACCTGATAGTTAATCCTTCGTTTAAGACAAACACCACAGGTTGGTCAGCAACAGGGTCAAGTACTCTCTCAAGAATTACGTCGGACTACTTCTACGGATCATCGAGTCTACAGGTTGCAAAGGCTGCCTCGTCAAACTCCGGTGCGGTGACGTCGTCAAGAATTTTAGTAACTCAGGCACTCTCATACGCACTTGGGGCGTACGTAAAGATCGACGCGTCGCAGGACGCTGGAACTCTCGTAGGAAGAGTGCAGTGGTATAACTCCGCAACCGCCGGAAGCTTAATTTCAACGTCAAACACGATATCTCTTGATGTAATTCCTGGCGATGACTGGGTAAGACTTACCGGAGTATTTACAGCTCCCTCAGGAGCGCTAAGCGCTCTCATCTCAGTAGTTCAACCTACCGCAGGAACCGCTGCCGAGACGTTCTACGTAGACGCAGTTCTATTTGAGCAGGCATCGTACCTAAATGAATACGTAGATGAGCCTACGCAGGCGACGGAGACAAAGTTTGTAAACAAGGGTCTATCACCGGTTCCATATCCAAAGATCACCGGTCTAAAGTTAGACGCGGGCGTAAGCCTTGGCTCCTTAGTTCTCAACACAATAGATGAGGACGGAGTTGTCTGGATATGCACCGACATTGAGGGTTGGTGGAATCACCCTGAGTCCGACGTGCAGGATATTCCTCGCGGTTACGGTGACGGATCGTACGATGTGCGTGGAAGATACCAGGCCCGTCAACTTACGCTTAACGGAGTATTTCTTGTACCTGACTCGTCGTACGTTGCGGCGGCGCGCTCCAAGTTAATCGCAAGCACCGACCTCGTATACGTAGGTGACTGGCTTAGGACCAACGAGAACCCTACCAAGGCCTCATACGTGCGTCTCTCCGGGCGTCCTGAGATCACCACGGTTAACGCGCGTGGACGAACAGAATTTTCAATCGGACTACGTGCTCCGGACCCACTTAAATACGAGTGGTACGCGGATAACGAGCTAGGCTACAGATCGGTTGTAGTACCGGGGAAGAGTGCCTCTCCTGCGCTCTCTGGGCAGGGATCTGTCGTAAATACGGGTAATGCCTATGCGCCCGTAGTTTTAGAGATCACGGGTCCTCTAACAGGCCCTGGAGTTATCCAAAACATAACCACAAACGAGGAGATCACGATCATCGAGAGCCTACGTGGAGTCCTAACTCCCGCGGTGTCAAACAAGGCCCTTACCTCGAACGTTGCAACTCTCACAACCTCAAGTGCCCACAGCCTTCTTGCGGGTGACGAGATTGTGGTTACCGGAGTTGATGCCACGTTCAACGGAACGTACACGGTTCTTGCCGCGCCAACAACAGTTACACTAACCTACGAAAAGACCGCAAACAACGTAGTGTCCGCGGCGGTAAGTCCAACAGGAACTATAACCTTTGGCCCTGACATACTGGAGATTGACACGAGAGATCACGAGGTTGCGCTTAACGGAGATGCTATTGGAAAAAGAAATCTAATCGACGTTCTTGCCGAGTGGACACTTCTTTCTCCTGGCACTAACCTTTTTAGCTTTGTTGACGAGGGAAACGCTAACACGACGGCATCACTAACGGTGTATTACCGCTCTGCGTGGCTTGGATAGTATAGGATACTCCAAATGACTCTACATACGACGAAGGATAAATAACATGGCTGCGGTTGACACGGTTGCGTCACTATACCGTTACTTCACCACCGATCTTCTTACAAACACGGTTCTTGCTGAGATTCCTTTCAAGGGTGTGTCATTTGAAAGATCAATAAAGGCGGCAGGTTCATTTAAAGGAACCATACCTGTTATACCAGAGACCGCGCACATGAACATCTATGAAAGCACCATGCCAGGAAAAACTGGTCTTTACATAGTTAAGGATCAAGAGTGCATCTGGGGTGGAATTATCTGGAGTAGGTCATACGACGTTGTTGAAAAAATGCTAAGCGTAAATGCGTCTGAGTTTACAAGTTACTTCTATCATCGAAATATCTGGAAGACCTGGTCACACGATTTTGGAGCTGACATCGTAGTCGTAGGTGGAACACTAACTGCAACTCTTCAGACATTAACCTATGACTTTCCCGCAGGATCAAAGGTTAAGATTGAGTTTTTTACAACAAACATGTTTGAGTATAACGGCTACTACACAGTTGCAACGTCAAACGGAGTTGATCAATTTACTGTCACCGGACTATCAATTCCTGCAGGAACGTATCTTGACGCAACAGTCTATGCCCGCGTTGATACGTATGACTACGTGCGTCAACTTATCGACGAGGTTCTTGTTGACTTTAGCGGAACGACGTTTCCAAATACTGACATTGAGCCAGCAGCTAAGGAAAGTATAGCAATTACAAATAAGCAACTTACCTCAAATGTTGCAACCATAACAACCTCGACCGACCACGGAATTATTCCTACACAAACTATAAGCATCTACAACGTTGACTCGACGTTTAACGGAGTGTTTGACATTATATCTACCCCAAGTACAACCACGTTTACCTTTGCCCTCACCGCGTCAAACGTCTCATCTACCGCACTAACTACTAACTTAAAGAGTATTACCAACAAGAGTATAACTAACTTTATTGGAAAGCTAACCACGTCAACAAGTCACGGCTTCAGCGTTGGAGATACGGTTGTTATATCCGGAGTTGACGGTGCATCAAAGACCGTGACATACAAGCAGCTTACATCAAACATCGCAACTCTTACTACGTCAAGCGCGCACGGCGCAAACATCGGTGACACGATAACCGTCACAGGAGTTGATTCAACTTTCAACGGAGTTTACTACATCGATGACGTTCCAACTACCACAACGTTAACCTACGGCAAGATTGCGTCAAATGTCCCATCAACCGCTGTCGTTGGAGGAAGTGTTTCAATAACAGTTCCAATATCAGTATTTGACGGCACCCACACAATAGTTGAAACTCCAACAACAAGTACTTTTACCGTATCATTGTCTGATACTGACATGCCTACCACCACCGTTACAGGTGCGACGGCAAGTGTTTCACCTACAGTTGACGTTGGAACATACGGTCCGTTTCCTGGAAACTCTGACATTGACCTGTATTACTCGACCGAGGAGTACAGCGGCAAGAACGTTCCAAACACCAGCTACCGCGGATACGAACTTCGCAGCGTAGGCGAGGAGCTAGACCAGTACTCAGATACCGTTAACGGATTTGAGTATCGCATCGACTGTCACATCGAGTACGTTGGAAACATTCCGGTGTTTACGAGAGAGTTTGTTTTAATTCCAATTGACTTTCCAAATCCTCCTGCTCCCGGCGAGGTGTCTCCTCTAAGCAGATTTGGTGCGGATCAACTTGTGTTCGAGTACCCAGGAAGCATAGTAAACATAACAATGGATGAAAACTCTGAAAATGCAGCAACTAGATTTTTTGTTGTTGGAAATATACCCGATCTTGGGCAGGATGCATCTCAACCGTACGCGGTTGCAAGCAACACCGATCTTTTACTTCAAGGCTGGCCTCTACTTGACCAGGAGGAGACAAGAAATGAGACAGGAGATGAGGAGGCACTCTACGCGCATGCACAGAGGTACCTAACTGAGTCACGTCCTCCTATATCTGACATAAGCGTAACTGTAAATGGATCGCTATCTCCAAAGCTTGGAGAATATGTCCCTGGTGACTGGTGTGCGATAGTTGTAAACGACGAGTTTGTTCGCATGCGTCTTGCCTCGGACCTAGAGCCTCGCGACACAGTTCTTGTAAGAAAGATAGATGGTTACAAGGTTAGGGTTCCAGACTCGCCAAGCTTTGGTGAAGAGGTTGAGCTAGTTCTAGTTACAGAGGCGGAGGTGGACAAGATTGGCTAGCAGAAGAAGAAGACAGAAAAGTATCGGAAGCGTCGTAAACGACGTTAAACGTCGTGTCACAAACATAGAAAAACGTCCAGGTGCTACTCGTCTTAAGAGAAACGTAGTTACCGGTGAGAAGATTCAATATCGCACTGTTCCTACAAAGGCAATACAGGCAGATGCAATTACCGCAAACGAGGCTGCGTTTGGAACTACGTTTGTAACTACTACCGAGCCGACAGAGTATCTTAAGGAAGGTACAACCTGGATAAACCCAGACGATGGTGCAACTAATATCTTTAGCACTGCTCTTGATGATTTTATACCAGTGACAGATGCTACCGCTCAGCTAACTGCCGACGGAAAAAATACAATATATGCGCAGACTACCGCACCTTCGGGTGGAAGTCTAAAGACAAACGACATCTGGTACGACACCGATGACGGAAATAAACTTTACGTATGGAGCGGTACGGCCTGGACAAATATTCAGGATACAGCCATAGCAGCTGCCGCAAGTGCCGCATCAGCCGCGCAAAGTACTGCTGATGGAAAAAATAAGATCTATCGACAAACAACAGTGCCTACAGGTGGAACGTACGTTGCAGGTGACACATGGTTTGATACAGACGGCGATAATGCTATCTACAGGTATTCTCTTGCTACAACTTCTACAGTATCTAATAAAGCTCTTACATCTAACGTTGCGACACTAACAACTTCCGCGGCTCACAGCTTTACTCCCGGCGAGTCTATAGTAGTTACAAGTGTAGATGCAACATTTAACGGAACATACACCGTTATTTCAGTTCCTACAGCAACTACGCTAACCTACGCTAAGACAGCTACAAACGTTCCATCAGCTGCGTCTTCAGGCACAATCACTAACTCCGCTGGTTGGAAATCAATCCTTCTTGGTAGTAGTGCGATAACAAGCATATCAGCAACGCAGATTAGTACGGGAACTCTTGCGGCGGGTGTTGTTTATGCCGGTAACATCAACACCAACCAGATAAGTGCTGGCTCTCTTGCGGCGGGGGTTATCTACTCCGGAAGTATTACGACAAGTCAGATTACAGCGGGAACACTTACCGCAGGAACTATTTATGTAGGTGACATCGCTGCATCACAAATAACATCAGGTACAATAACTGGAAGAACTCTTAGAACAGCAACTTCTGGAAGAAGAGTAGAGATAGATGCAACAAATAACGCCTTATCATTCTACAATGCAGCAGGAACTGCCTTAG
>Ga0209400_1002381_pt1 | contig 14338 bp, 13 predicted proteins | sample M_130807_EF_Meta_FD_187313 | JGI IMG/M metagenome (GOLD analysis project Ga0209400, IMG submission 187313) | Freshwater microbial communities from Lake Montjoie, Canada to study carbon cycling - M_130807_EF_MetaG (SPAdes) (version 2) | ecosystem: Environmental > Aquatic > Freshwater > Lake... | reverse complement strand
TGAGAAACCAACCCCCAAAAAAACGCATCGGTTAAAATGTACAGCCAAAAGCATCAATGGCAGCTCTTAGAAATGTGGTATGATGACCCAAATCCGAAAAAGGATTTTAACACCTTCTTACAACACAATAAATTCCCGTCATCCAATTTTGAGGACGGTGGTTTGTACTATATGCAGATTTGCAAGAAGTTCTGGTATGCCAATAGGTCGCCGAATCAGAAGGCGTGGGTCAAGCAAAAACTGCTTGAAAATGAAAGTTACGATACGGATGATGCGGTTCCAACACGTTTTATTCATGAAGGCAGTCACAATCGTGCATTAAACCATAAGAATATGATTATTGCTAGTCTTATCAGCCTTTCATTAGGATTCACTCTTATTTCAATGAGAAGGACTTGAACGGACTATACGTGCTCATATTTACAACGTGATTGTAAGAGGGATTGACGCAACGTTGTAAGACCACATGAAAGTATGTGAACCCTTCAAAGCCCATGCGTTTAATAATGTTTTTGATTTGATACTTGCCCATAAATTCAACTCCGCCACACGTGTGCATAAACATAACAGGTATTTCTATGCAACTTAACCATGATTGGCGAAAGGGCTCTTGTCGTAACCACTGCTGATTGACTGAGGGGTGACCTGGTTCTTTTGTTAAACCTATGCCAACATAGTTTATTATACGCCCATCTCTCAAGATTTGGTCATAAGAGTAGGAACCAGCATGCATTTTTAGAGAAGTAATAAAGTTAAATGCGCTATAATTGACTTTAATATCGGGATTGCCTGGAATATTTAGCGCCGCGTGAGCCGCCGCAAAAGACGGATACATCTAACGTTATTATTTGTGTTTATTTTAAATTCTAACATATTAACTTTGGTATAAGACATTAACGCATTTAAAAAATTGATACCATAATTAGTCATCATATCGTTACTAAAATCCAATGGCAGTAAAAATCTTGGCAAAAGCAACAGCGATTGCAGTTACTCTTGCTGCGCGTCACATGCAACTGGCTAACTTTACTGTGAACGCGTCCTATTCGGCGGTTTTAACGCCAACATACACGGCTACTGCAGTGCCATCATATAGTCCAAGCCCGTCTTACAGTCAGGCACCAAGCCTTTCGTATAGTCAGGTGCCAAGCCTTTCGTATAGTCAGGCAGCGACTGCGTCTGCGTCTGCGACTGCCTCTGTGACTGCAAAAGCAACAGTGGCTTCGCTACCGCAAGTCAATGTTTTCAACCTCATCACAGAGCAGCAGTGGGCATATATTCTTGTGCCATGCATCACCTTCGCCCTCTTTACAATCTACTGCAACATTCAACAGCACATGCGGGCAAACACGCTTGAGTATCAGCTACAGCAGTATCAGATTCAGCGCCAGCAAAATCCAATGCACAGCACTGTACGTGGTGTATTTGCAGGTCCGGACCAGTTTAATCACGTTTAATAATAAGCAGAAAAAGCAAGGCAGCAGCCCACTGTCTTGCTTTTTTCTGTTTTCATTACCGCCCAGTACTTAAGCCAGCACATTGATGACCGTAACATCATCGTTCGTAACGTAGCCGACTGGCGACTTGCTGTCCTCCGCAATCGCATCCATGAAGCGCCGCAGGTCCGCGATGTTGTGAAAGGCGTAGATGACAATGTCGTCATTGACGCGCATAACATCACGCGCGGTCGCACCCTTGTTTTCACCGAACAGCACGCAAATGTCAGCGCCAACATAGTAACCATCAGCCAGACCCATGTACCCCTCCGCCCCACCACAATCCCAAACGTCAATGGAAGCGCCATTTTTGTTGACAAAGCTGGTGATTTCCGCGCCATTGGTGGGCTTATAGGGACCATGGTTACCCCTCCCCACAAGGCGATTAAGCGCCGTCGTCTTGCCACTACGGGCTGAGCCCACGAATAGAACTTTGACCATTTATTGCTTATTGAAACTTCTTTTGTTTCTGCCGACCCAATATAAAGTATTACCATCATTTCAATTTTTTACTGACCCGTAAATACGTCTAAATTTGAATATAATCTTCGCTATACCAATAAGAAAAAACCAAATGTCGGCAATGTCCATTTGGTCTATGGCTCCCAAATCGGTACGGCAAGCGTCGTCAACAGCAAGCAAGCTAAATGAGAATTTTCAGAATGAGCAACAGCAAGCTAAGCCGGTAAAGCAGCCAGTAGTGCCAAGTATCATTCCGGCGGGGCAAAAGTGTGGACACGGTAAGTGGCAACCAGAGCCGGTAGAAACACTTAGAGCAAAGAAATGGACCTGCTATGAGTGCACCTTTGTATGTTCTAAATGTGGTCAGAATAGTGTTGGACTCTGCGACAGTTATGACTGCTCATAGTCCCGGAAAAATCAGCATATTATAAACACAGCCCTTTGAAATGGACAGTGCCGCCTTTGCAAACAGAACTATCTGTCTAGTCCTAGCCTGTAATAGACCTTTTTACAACAAACGCAAAGAACAGAACGCAGCAACATTTGCCATACTGAAACAATGTGGCTTTGTTATTGTATACTTATACGCATCAAATGCATTGAGTGAAATCAAGTTGGAACAGCTAGAAAAAGACACATACAACATGACGGTTCCAGCTCCAGAGATGTATGAAATGATTAGTTACAAGATGAGCATAGCCTATAATTTTTTCAACAAAATCCATGTGAAGGGAATCCTAAAAATCGACGATAACACCGTTATTAGCTATCCAGATATTATTGAGCACGATTTCTTAGACCTAACCCAGAAATACGACTACATAGGTTTGGAGCAGGTCAAAATTAGCAAAGATAAAACTCCCTATATCCACATGGTAAATAGAACAAGAGTTCCTTTCCTTGAAAATATTTATCACAAGGTGGACATGGATCTTACATATTTCGGCGGTCCTTTTTACTATTTATCACCAAAAGCCCTAAACCAGGTCACGACAGTCGGACTAAAATTTGGCTATGAAGATGTTAGTGTTGGCTACGCGGTCACGAAGAACAAAGCATTAAAGCAATACATGTGGAATTTCAAAAACAAGGGCGTCAGTTGGGATAATGAAAAGGAGCTGAAGCCGGCTTACTAATCAACGTTCAAAAATAATTACAAGTGTATAGACAGCTGTAATTATTAAATAAAACGATTAAACGGACCTTAATCTTCGTTTAATTTCCGCTATTAAATCGGGCGGTAAGTCTAATGTAGAATAAAACTCATGCGGAATTCCTCCAGGAAAGACCTTTTTTAAATCCGACAATTCCTTATTTCTATAGGTAATAAATTCATAGAATTGTTTAGAAACGGATGGACTTGAATTAATAACTACTTGAGCATTAACCCAGCTGTTGCCGAATTTCTCCTTTAGAATGCTAGAATTCTTCTTGGCTTTATTTACACTACTTTTAGAATAATTAGGATTTCTACGTGACGCTACTAAATTTGATGCGCGTTGAGCCTCTTCCGCAGTAAGATTTTGCGGCGTTTGTCTTCTAGATTTCCGTGTATTATTATTTACCGGAACATTGGCACTGCTGTTAAATCTTACACCTGTAGGTTTCGGGTCTGAAGGGGCTGCAGAAGGCGCTGCAGAAACAACTCTAGGATTAGGAGGAGATATTGAGCGTTTATTGAGTTTTGCAGTAATAATAGGTTCTACAGATGACGACGACCTTGGATTTTGTGGTGTGTTTGACCTGCCCCTAGGCAATCCATATACCGAATTCTGTATATCTTTTAAGCGTGCTGCTGCAGCCTTTCGCGCTTTTAGTAATTCAAGATTACGCGCTATTTGCTTGGCGCTTTTTGGCGGACTTGCGCTTCTGCTACTTACTGATGAACTAGGACTTCTACCTGAACTAGCAAACATCACCTTACATAATACCCACAAAAAATAGCAACCAAAAGTAGGGTAGATGGACGCCTTCCATACGGATGCACAATACACGGAATTTTACGACAAGTTAGTCCAGACATACAAAGTGGACAAGGCATCAGTAACACCCTTAGTATTTGAGAAGTTCGCAAAAACCGAAGAAGACATCAACTACAGTAACAACCTATACAGGCTCAAAGTCGCCTTGGAAACAACATTCATGCGGGACGTGCGCTGTACATACAAATACGTCTTGTTACCAACGCCGAAGGATGTCGGGTGTGACATCAGAGAACAAATTTTCAATATAACCGATGAAACGCAGCGTAATAGCTTCCTACAAAGCATCAAAAATGCCTCCCGATATTTTATTGCCAAAAATGCCAAGATTCCGCATATTCTCACAGATATAGATGACACCCTGTATCCCAGCGCCTCTATAATCGAAACTAGCGGGCGCGATACCTCATGGGTTAAGCACCAACCCTACCCTGGAATTTACAAATTCTACGATACGTTCTATGAAAATATCAAAGTAGAGGTAGCCCGTTATACAACCGTATTAACAGCAACACCAGTGCTGCTCAAAGAGACTAAGCTGGAAGATGAAACCCTCTGTGATATTTTAGGACCGAATTTCGGCTTTATTCAGGGTGCAGATAGCAAAAGACTAGCCATTGCTAGCATGTTTCATAATGAACGACCTGTGCACTTATTGTCACCATCATCAACGCAAATTGGTAAAGAAAAATACCGTAAATTCAAGCAATACGCCAAAATTTTTCCAGAGTACAGACTCTTCTTCATAGGCGACAATGGACAGGGTGACCTTATTGCAGGTAAGATGATGCTTGCAGACCCAGACTGCCCAGAAGACCTAATAGTTTGCATTCACAACATTATTTATGAAGGAAAGTTCCTATTTACAGACGATGAAGAGCAGCTAAACAAAGACTTCGCGGGTGGCAATAGGCTCTATTTTTTCAAAAATTACTTGGAATTGGCGTACATATTTACCAAAACACTTAAAATTTTCAGCCAAACACAGTACCTTGCAATCAAGGAAGCCGCCATTGAAGATATCAAAGATGGCTTGGCAGGTGAAAAGACGCCAATAAATAAGAATCTGTATATGCACTTTAGCTGTGTCAAAAAAAATAGCAATATGTCACCTGAGTCGTGTATCCCTGAATCGGAACTATTAACAACGCGTAAAACGGTTAGAAAACGCTTAAGTCGATGCAAAACGCGAAAAGCCCTTAAGCTAAACCAACGTCCATAGTCGCAGCATAAACACAGTCTACTAGTGGATTATGCGCGGCAGCATCAGCGGCTTCAGGTCCCCATAATTGAATAAAATAGCGCCGAACGTCAAGCAACATATGGTCTCTCATTTGCCCTAGCTTAGGCTTTAATGAGATAAGACGTTTGTGCAGAGCTGAAGGTGACTCAGCTGCAGCAGTAGCAGGAGCAGTCGCAGGTGGCTCAACAAAATACTCCTGAACTAAACCAAGCTTACCTGATTCCAAACCAGGCAACTTAAACTTAAAAATATCCAAATCGCGTGTTACCATGGGACCAAGTGACAACCCGTACAGGTGCGCACTGTTTCGCAAGGCATGCAAATCATTGCGCCCCTTATGCACTAGGACAGCCCGTGGAACAATTTCTGTAAAGAAATGCTGCAACGTAATAAGGCTCTTCATGTATTCCAACTCATTGATGCTACCGTTATAAAGGGCATTTATGTCTCTAAACGCCTTGCGTTTACCCATAGTAAGGGTTTTGTAGAATGGAAATAGGTCTTCTGATGCCCATCGTAATTTTTTTATGGAAGCATCTGTTGCTGGCGCACAAGTCGTATAACCGGGCTCTAATAGCTGACCATTGTTGAACAGCGGTGAGTCCACGTTAAATAGACTTGGCATTAATGCAAAGTTATAACGTGTGGCGCCGCTTCTGTCAATCAGAACATAACCGAAATTCAACAAAAAGTGGTAATTATTTTGTCCAAAATTGGTAGGCTTCATTCCGTATAAGTAAGGCGTCTTCTCAAAACCCGCACGCTCCAATTCATCCATAGAAGCAGCAACTTCTGGCAAGCGAAAGGTCTGAAATTCGGCGTCAATATACACCAAATACTCCTTGCCGGACCAATCAACTGTTTGAAGCAGGTCCATCTATTTTAAGACTTATAAGTTAATTACACCAAATTAAATGTGGCACAATTAAAATTATTATTATCGGGCAAAATTAACGTCTGAAAGTGGAAGCTCTAGATTTAGCAAAGCGCTTTCTTGTAAGGCGCCCCCGTCTGCCGCCTTCTGCTCCTGCTGCAGGTGCACCTGCAGCAGGAAGGCTATAAGGTTTTAGATTATACTTCAAATTATCAGTAAAGACTGCGGGCTCTAAGGCAGCAATACCAGCCTCAGCTTCAGCCTTAAGGGCTTTAGCGCCATTCTTTCCAGTATTACTTAAAATTTTATGCATCTTTAGTTTTTCGTCTATGTCGTCTAATTTGTGCATCTCATCAATAACATTAGCATGTGGACCAGCGCGCGCCTTTCTGTCAGCCCAAATCTTGTCCCAAGTTTCTTTAGATTCTGCGGACTCTTTATCTTTTAGTTCTTGGGCTACTACATTGGGCGTTCCAGAAACGCCATTTTTTATATCTTGTAACGTTATATCCTTTAATGCTTTTTCTCTTGAACTAACATCTGTCCACGTATCAATCTTTAACGATTCGTAAGCTCTGGGATATTTATCTTTGAAATGAGCCTTCATTTCCTCACCTTTCTTTGAAGCAGCCCATGCAGCTTGTTCCTCAGCCGCAATTTTATTAATTACCTCAAAATGCTTACCCCAAAATGTGTTTAATAAAAACGGGCGGTGGTCAAATCTATTATCATCAGGGCTGTAATTAGTCAAGTGAATAGCGTTTGTTAAAATATTCATCTTGTGTCTGTTCATAGCATATTGTTTGAAGAAAAAGAAGACCTTCTCTCTAATAGCAAGAGGGCATACGACTTCTCTAAATTTTCTAACACCATCTACGACGGAGATTAAACTAGAACTGTTAGCATCATCCTTATGGTACGCATTCATCTTTATTTCTAATAACTTACGGTAGATTCCAAGCGGTCCCAGTTTGTGTATCTTACGAAGCTCGCCAAGAATCTGTAAGTCGTCGTAAGTCATAGTAATAGCAACTTCATCATCTTGAATATTTCCTTGTTTGTCAGCAGGTGTTAGCTCAGGACTGGCTGTAACATTAATAATATCCTCCAACATATTAAACTGGTAGCCCAATTGTTGTAGCGCAGGGTCGTGAATAGCATTTGTCTGTGCACACCAAGCCATAAACTTTTTCAAATAGCTCTTATCAAGACTGCCAATAGGATTAATGTCGGCGCTAGACGCGTCATACTTAGTATAGAATCCACGTAAAGCCTCATCCGCATTGGAAGATGCTAAAACAAGAAGACCTGGTGCCGCAGGGCGCGCTGTAGTTACCAATGTTTTGTGAAGGTGGGAAAATGTAGCAACATACGGTTCTTGGAAAAATGGACTCCAGCTATACGTTCCCTTATAGAAATTATATAATTTTAAAAATTCTGCCGCGTTCTTAGCATCCATTTGATTGTCTTCGCGTACCATCATTTCATCCAAAAATTCCATATTTTCAGGTAACTTTCCCTCAGTAGCCTTTGTCTTAGTTATTTCATCTCTAATCCTTCTGTAGTTAGTCCACAAGTTTCCTAAAACCTCCAAGTTAAAACGTGTGGCAGGTAAAATCTGTTGACTATAGTAGGCGGTCAACATGCGCAAACGTGCCTGAATGTTCTGAATAGCCAAGTTAGACTGCCAATCTCCATTAGCACTGTTTTTAAATCTAGGAATATTCATGTCTGCCTGACCCTTATTCCTTACTACATCAGGATAGTATTCATTAGCGCTAACAGTTGGAAGTAGTAAGCTAGCAACATTAGGGTTTTTCAGTTCTACACCCTCTGTTAGGTTTTTAAGAGCAATGAACGCCTCATTAATATGAACAGTAATATGGTAGCTGCCTAAGGCATGAGCCAACTTTTCAGCAAAGTTTCTGATTTCAGCAGCATTATTTTCAGTAGGCATATTAGCAGTGTGTAAAAGAACGTTAACTAAAGCGCGCGTAGTCAATGGTTCACCAACTACACCGTCAACTTTAGTTCCTGTATAATAGTTCTTGTATTTTAAGAATTGATAGCCAGAAAGAGCTTTAAAGAACAAGCCATTAACAATCAAATCACGTAAAGACTTCTTTGCAGGGCTGTCGTCATTAATCATCTGTACAAGTTTATTGCACATCATATAGACGTACATAGCCGTGGATGAACTATCAACACCTCCACTCAACGGTAAGAAAAATCCACCGTTCGCAGTGCGAACTAAGTAATCCCACAAATATCTTGAGATAGCTAAGCTCATTTCCTCATAGTTAGACATCGGCTTGCCCACTTCAAAGTGGGACATTACAACAGAAGAGCTTTTGGTTTGTGTTTCACCGCTAGCAGTTGCAGTCTTATTTAAGAAACTAAAGTTCTCAAGACCTTCGATTTTATCAACGTAAACTCTGGGCACAGTGACCTTCTTGTGCGCGGATTGAATATTTCTACTTACAGTAGTGGCTCTATATGTTCTAACAGCATCCAGATTAACAACTGCCGTAACAACTTCAACCTCAAGAAAGGATAGATGTTCACCAACGCTCAGTAAATTTCCATTTTGATAAATCATACCATGCCCGTCAAAAACAAGGCGCCCGCCATCACAGCCCAGCTGATTTGAGTACATGTAAACACCACCATTCTTACTCATCGCTTCACTAATAAGTTGGTGTCTGTATTGGTACTTTCCCATTTGGAAATGGGATGCAGAACCGTTACTCATGATGTCTACACCCTCTAAGCCAAGCATAATATTTGGCGCCTCAGGTGTGAACAACTCTTCGCATGTTTCACTGGCTACAGTAATACCGTGCGCTTCAATAATACCAACACCAAAGTCAACCTCAGTTTGACCGGTAATAGCAGCAATATCATCAGGAAGTACGAACTTATCTAGGACCTCAATATTATCTCTGGACCAGCCTGTGAAGTAGCGCCCCTCTCTGTAGTTGCCATCGTCGGCAAGGTACATTTTAGGGCGGATAAGAACAATCTTAGGCTTAGCAGCAGCGGCAGCAGCTGCCTTGGCTTTCTTGACTGCAGCTAATTCTGCCTTAGCAGCTTCTCCTTCATATGCTTCCATTGTTGCATATTTTGAGTTGAGTTCTGCCTGCTTTCTTCCTGAAGCCATATTAGCATTAAGTTTAATCTTGCTTATGTCGTCTTGAACTTTTTTAAGGGCAGATTCTGCATCAACTATCGCCTTATTTAACTTGTTAAAATCATCAGCCCAATTTGTAACATAAAACAATCTGCAGTTATATAGTACGCCGTTATGTGTGACTGGTAAACCAACATCGCACATAATTCCTGGTGGCGTTTCCAACATTATCTCTTTCAAACAAATCCATGAAAAGGTCTTCGTATCCAACTCATAAAAATGGTCCTCACAGCCATAACCGGGAATTTCTAATTCGGGTCCAAGGCGATAAGTGCAACCCATAGACCGGGCTTTATTAATAGATTCAAGAATGCGCTTCTTGTTCTCAGCAAAGTTAAGCGCCTGCTGAGCTAAGTTGCAAGTTGCAACTTTGACCAATGAGGGCTCTGTTAACTTCTGACCTGGGGCGGCTTGCATGTTCTAATATATTAGATATAAAAGTATTTAACTGTTAAAAACGCTAAATACCAATAAGTAATTAAATGATACCCAGATACCGTAATATACTTAAGTTTGTTATAAAAGTTTAATTACCGTCTATTACGTCTAGTTCTGCGTCCACCTGAAGGCGCCTTACTGCGGGTCGCCTTAGCAAGTCTAGCAGCCGCAGCCGAAGCGCGTTCAGCCGCCTTAGTTGCTCTTTCCTGCTCTCTTTGAGCCTCTTTAGCTAAACGTTCTATTTCGCGCGCCTGTCTTGCAGCCTCTCTTTCAGCCGCTGCGGCAGTCGCCTTAGCTTCGGACGCCTCCCTTGCAGCAGCTCTAATAGTTGCTCTTTCAGAAGCAGCAGCTTCTCTAACAGAGGCTCTTGCTGCCGCCAGGGTCGCCCGCTCCTCCGCTCTAGCAGCTACTGCAGCAGCACGTTCGGCTGTCATTGCTCCAGATAAAGCCGCTTTCATCGCGTCCACCTTTGCTAAAGCCTCTGCAACCTGTCTATTAGTCTCAGCAATCTCACGGTCGGTAGTCTCAACCATAGCAGCTAAGCTACGCGCTGGCGTGGAAACAGCAGACCCTCTATTCTTATGCGGAGCCTCAGGTAACGTTGATGAAAAAAACCACGACATTCTACTAAACGTCATTATTTTAATTGATTGACAGGGCGCCCATCGGTAAGTCCAGATTAGTAACCAAAGAGGACTTGAACAACACAGACCACCCAGGCTCAACCTTCACGTAGAATCCGGAAGCATCATTAAACGCATTGCGTCCAGAATCCATAACAAGTGAAGGCGTTCCGATAATCCGTAGAAACGTAGCAACATCCTTGGAACCATACTTGAGCCACTGTTCATTGACAATAAAAGCGTACATTTCTTTGATAAATCAACCCAGCGTCAAATAAATCAAATTTTTGCCTAAACTCATCATAAACATGGACCAAATCAAAACCAATCTCAACAACCTTATTGACCTAAACGACGCAGCCTATCCATCGGCGTGCAATCAAATAATAATTGTAAAGGGATACCTGGACGGAACACAGCCAAAAGACAACGGACCAAGTCTATTTTCAAATCTACTATTTACAGCCGTTGGCTTAATAGGAAATGCAGAGGGTCTGCCCGCCGCTCCGGCAATCGCATGGTTTCTTTCAGGTATTGTGAACACATTTACGGAGTCAACACAACCCGCTCTTTACAATCCCTTTCCCGAAATTGAAGCCCGTTACGATGCAACCTATAGAGCCATTGACACGACTCTAATCACGATTCTGAACGACTTGGAAAACAATCTGGACAAAGTGTTGACCATACCCGATGGCTTAAATTTACCAGCCCCGTACAATGAAAAGAAGACAATAACTGTCAGAGAATTAGAAAACTACACTATTCCTGCACAAAAGACCGATGACTTTGACACATGTAAAAACGCCTTTATAAACGGGTTCCGTAAGGGTCTTTTCAAACAACAACTACCGAATTACAGCAATTTCGGCATAGGCTGCATTTACATCAAAAAAGCACATTTCTACTGGACTTTTATAATGTCAAATCCTGGTTCCCAAAACGACACAGCATACTGGTGGAATAGTGACGATGGATTTGTAATTGACAATAAGGAAACGCAACTAGAACGAGTGTCAGTATCCGGTACCTCAGTCAGCGAATTCAAAAGTAAAGCCAAAGCCTTTAATGAAACCCAAGGCTCCAGCCTAATAGTTCCCGTTGAATCATCAAGTAATGAAGTAGTATATCACAAGTACTACCTATTTACGAATTATTCGGAAGGTGCGCATAGCGGCTGGGGCTTTGCATCAAAAGATTTCTATGACATGCTTTTCCAAGACGACGGTTTTGGTACAATAGTCAGACCCGATTCTGTGGGCACCCGTGATGAGATTTTTCGTACGTGGTCCATCAAAGGTTCATCTAACATACCACAAGCCGTACCTTTACTCCAGCAACAACCGACAAAATGTTGTTTCTGCAGAAGAAGCAGAAGCGGTTTCTGATTAATATAATAAACAGAGACGTTAATAAATGGATTATTACACAAATACACAGTTAGCAGAATCCAGTCGCACCCTATTCAACAAGAAACTTACCCAGTTTGTTTCATTTTTGCCAATAGGCAAACAAAATATAGACTATCTTATCAACAATCCCGAAGAAGCAGCAAAAGTACTAAATAGTCAAACAGCGCTAGCTCAAACCAGCGCTAACAGACACATGTTCTACTCTGCCGTTGTTGCCTACCTTAAGCACACTGATAAAGGCAAACTACAAACGCAACAAATCAAATCACAATGGGATACTATTCAAAAAAACAATTGGGAGGAGCGGCGACAACAAGCCCTTAACAATGAGCCCACACAGAATCAGATAATCGTAGCACAGACAGTTAGCTGGGCAGACGTGTTGAAAGCGCGTGATAACCAGACAACCGGCTCTTTAGAAAAGCTGCTTCTGTCCCTGTACACCTACATACCGCCCGTAAGAGCAGATTACTTTGATGTAAAAATTAACAAAAGCGAAGACAAGGAGACCAAATCTAACCAGATTGTGTTAAGCCAAAACAGTGGAACCCTTATACTCCGCGACTTCAAAACCAAAAATAAGTACACTGAAATCCGGCACCAGTTACCCCAAGCACTTTACGATGAAATTCAAGCATCGCTAAAATCAAAACCACGTCCCTACACATTTGTAATGCCCACAAATCAGACCAAACCCTATGACCGCGGAGCCTTTAGCAAGTGGGCTAATAAAACCCTAACAGCCGTATTCAAGGTGCCTATGACCCTTACAAGTTTGCGACACTTATTTGTTTCGACGCTTGATTTTAATAAAACCAAAGCCAGAGACTTGGAACAAATTGGTAATGCTATGGGTCACTCTATTTCCATGCAAAAGGGCTATCAATGGCTTTCTTCTTCAACGGAGTAGCAGCCCCTTGACCGTTCTTAACATCATCCCATACAGACAAGATGCGTCTATAAAGGATAAGAACTTCAGACAGTTTATTTGCCATAGACCCGTCAATAGTTTCAGACAATGCTGCAATAGGCGCGTAAGCCATTTCATTGGTGCCTGAAGCTGCCGCAGGACAAGCTACAAACAGATTATAGGCAAACTCTGATGTGAAGGGGCTCTTAGATTTCGCATTCCACGGGTCACTAAAATAGTATATAGACGGAATGTTTTTAACTTTGCGTGATATAAATAAGTTCGTAATAAAAATAGGAAGGCTCTTTTCAAAACGCTTGACCAAGTAATAGACAAGTGTTGTCAACATAATTGTAAGCGGTTGCACTAGAAAAACTGTGCTCAACTCTGAAGTAGCATAACTAGTCATAATAGTTTCACCAACCTTAGTTTCATTTGCCGCTGCAAACAATAAAAGGTAATTTAAGCACCAGCCCAACCAGCCACAGCAGCAGGCAATGAAAACCCCTCCTTGCCACGTATGGCAAGGTGCGCTTTGCCAACCGGCACCATATTGTTCATAGTAGGGATAGGGCTCTTTGACAATATTTACCATTATGCGCATAGCATCCTTATGTGATAAAGCCAGTAATTCATCCTTCTTAGAAGGCGGCACGGGCTTGTTACATAAATATATAGCAATCATATCAAAAATACTCATGTCGTCATCATCCATAAAAGCCAGCTCATTTTTAACGTCGGTCTCACTAACGCTATCATCGCCCCCATCGGGATTTTTGAATATGTAAAACATAGCGTAGGTCTCAAAATCAAGGCGACGCTTATATTCATCGTGTAACAATGGAAACTGGCGTTGGAATTCCAACATACCAATCTTGTTCATACTCTGTAAAACTAGGCGCACCACAGGCATGTTTAATCCCGTTGTAATTAGCGCTAAAAGTATAGTATCATACCATTGCATAGGCTGTCCGCTATATGTAAAATTGTAAAGGAGCGCAGTCACAAACAAGGAGTGAAATTGTAATACAAATAAGAATAATAAGCGAAACACGCGGCTTAGGCGGGGGTCATACTTAAATATAAACTGCAAGCGATTATGTTGTAAAAACAGGCGACTAAAACAACTCAACCGCTCAGGCTTTTTTTCATTAACAATTGTATTTTTCAGCACAGTCGGCTTTCGTTTCATAACTTTTGAGTACTTGGATGAACTATCATAGGAGTATACTGGCGTATCTGGATTATGCGCTAAAAACGGATTTATGGACTCATTATGTAGCAGCTCTTTAACGTACGCAGTTGTGCCTCTTCTGTCAATAACCATTGCTGCGTAACCAAGAATTAGGGTTAATAAGGCAATACCCCCAAATATACCATACCATTGCGCAAATTTAATCAATCCTTCTAAACTATAGACATTTCCAGCATTATTAATAATATTGGTATTTGCTGCCGCGACCGCCTGAATACGGCTGCTAAAATCGGTCAAATGAGTGCATGAACATATCATCAAGGTCGCGTTAGAAAACGTCGGTACGCAACCATCGGTGGACCATGCGCCTAAACCAGAGTCCCAATACTGGCATTTAGGTGTATAGATAAGCGGTGGGCAGGTATAACGTATTACAGTATCCGACGCACTACAGTTCACATAACGCCTGTCACCCAGTAAACAGGGCACGGTCCATTTATTACGACCTGTTAT
>Ga0209400_1002379_pt1 | contig 14347 bp, 28 predicted proteins | sample M_130807_EF_Meta_FD_187313 | JGI IMG/M metagenome (GOLD analysis project Ga0209400, IMG submission 187313) | Freshwater microbial communities from Lake Montjoie, Canada to study carbon cycling - M_130807_EF_MetaG (SPAdes) (version 2) | ecosystem: Environmental > Aquatic > Freshwater > Lake... | reverse complement strand
AATTAGTACAGGTCATTAACGAAGATGAGGGGCTTGTGTTCTTTAGGGGTGAACTATATGAGATTAAATCCTGAAGTATTAAAAAACTTGTATGCAAGCCTGTATTGCTGTTACCCGTTTACTAAATGGCCTATGCCATTGCCTGAAGAAATAGAGTTTGTTGTTACGGCTGATCCTGAAGTAATGGGTACATACCTGTTAGATACGGGCGAGGATTACAGTCATACCATTACTATCTCATCAGGGCGTTGTAGTCACTTCTATACCGTTTTAACCACCCTTGCCCATGAATGTGTACACATGAGTTTTCACAAGCAAAAAGGTGAAAAATGGATGCAACATGGAAAGCCGTTTAGAACCCGTTGCAAGATGGTTGCCAGCGAACTAGGGTTTGATCCGCTAGAACTTTAAGGTATATATTTAATATATATTGATTGCGTATACATATTAATAGCTATATGTATAAAAAACTAAGAAAAATGTACACATTTTATTTAGCCATGTAATACAAACCAATGTTAGCCGTAGCATAAGACATATAAGTCACGCCCATAGGTACATTGCCTTTAAAGACTTGTTCTAACCCTATGTAAGCGTAAATCAGACCAGTAACAATAATTAACCAGCTACTCATTTATAAGGCCTTTTTTCTTTGCCCACCACAATTTTTTTGCTTTACTTACATTTGCTTTATGTTCTTCTGAATGTTTAATACCTTTTAAGTAAGTATGTCCAGTATGAGAAAGCCTCATTTTTTCTATAGTTTCTGCTGAATGTTTTTTTCCGAGCCAAGCCTTGTTACCTTTAGTAGCTTCGCTCAATTTTTGTTTAGATTTTTCAGTCCATTTACAGCCGCTATTACCTTCACCGCCATTACTCATGTTTGTAAGTTTTACTCCCATATCTTTAAAACAAGCAATAATTAACTTTTCGTGGTCAAACGCTTCGTTTTCATTATTCCAATAAGCAAGAATTTCAACATTTAAACCGTGTTTTTTTACTTTGTTTTCCCAGTAAGGATTTCTACTGTATTTATCATAAGCACGATTACCAATACCTTTACCAACATAAAAAGGGGTTCCATCTATTTTTGTGTGTATATAGGTGTAATGTTTATTCACCAATTAATTCCAATGTTTGCTCAAGTAAGGTGTCCTCAGATATGCCATATTCCCTTTCAAATCGCTTGCGTCCAAGGAAGTGAATTCCGCCACCTCCTGTGTGGTGATACGGGCAGAGGCCAATGATTGGGCTATCTGCTCTGCGACCACCTCTACGAATGTGGTGAAGATGACACTCTGTTTCTCCAAGTTGGAGATGCCTACATAATGAGCATCCCAGTTCACTAATTTTGCGATACTTTTCTTTCTCATTTTTGGTGGCCATTGATATGATCCACAGTCATTTGTTCTAATTTTTCGCCTGATTCTGCTATGTCAACGCTTAACTCTAACATTTGTGTGTAGTCCTTACGGTTTAAAGCATCTTCATACATCTTGCAAAATAGTTTAAGAATTAAAAATTCTTCGGTTAATTTTAATGGTGTCATCGTGTCATTTTCTCCAAATTACGGTTACTTGCTTGCTCTGTACGCCACGCATCAAAACGCATTGTAGCGGCTGTAATCTTCCATTTAAGTGCTTCTGCTTGTTCTGTGGCAGTTCCTATTGCACCGCACAAATCTTGGTATTCTTGGCTGGCGTAGGCTTCACGCTCTTGACCGCCAAGGCTTTGCTCATTTGACTTCTTCATCATGATTGCTTTAAGACTGGATTTGTAGGCTTCAAGTTGGGCTAGTTGCCCTTTGGCTTTTGCGTATTCAGGGGCGTTATTAAATATAAAGTTGATTGCTTCGTGTGGATCGTATTCTGTCATTTTCCTAATCTTTTCTTTATCAGCATTTTTATGCGTTCTTCTTTTTCAGGGTATTGGGCAAGCAATTTAACAACTTCAGGCCATCCCCTGCGTTTTGCAACTGCTATATACCACTCAACCAAATAATTATCAGAGTTGTTCTTCAAGTTGCTTTATTTTCTGACTAATCCGTGCTCGCCATTGTTGCCAACCCTCACCAGCATAAGCAGGGCAATTAACTTCTTGGGCTTTTCTAGCAGTAAGTTCTTCGCTGGAATACCAAGGCAATTCAGGCTTCTTTAAAGGTTCAATGTCCAGTTCGTCATCATAACGCCCAGCCCGTAACCAACTGGCAGGGTATGGAATAAAATCTTTGGCGGTTTCCTTGATTTTCCAGTATTTAAGATGCTGTGGCAGGGCTTCTAAGGCTTTTTCCTGCTCATCGGTAGTCATAGACCGCCAAGCCTTTTCAGCGTCTTTACGAGCCATTTTACGAGGGTACAGGGCATAGAACACGGCAAAGGTCATATTAGTTCTTTTGCATCTTTGACGATGTCTTTAGCCCGTTGAATAAGTGCTTTATCACCTTCGGGTTTAACTTTGTGAACATCAAGTCCTTGGGTAATAAGACTGATAAGCCCGTGCTGGACAAGGCACTCAAGTCCTTCTTTGTCAAAATCAACTTCAGCATTGGCAGAGCCATCAGCGTTTTCTTTAATGATCTTTACTTGTATTTTCATTGTCTGCAAACTTTAAAATAGGTTTATCTAAAGCAAGTTTAGCTAGTTCTATGTAACGGTCTACTTCTAGCCTGTCCTCGCCACCAATAGCCGCATTGCTGTGTCCAATCGGCTTTCCCATGTTGTCGTAATACACTTCACGAATTTCAAAGTAATCCTCGTATGAATTACTCATGTTTACCAAGCGTAAGTTCCAAGTCATCATTTCACCCAATAAAAGATTAAAGCCATAAAGAGCATTACCACGCCTAATATGGCAAAGATTCCAACAGAAAAAATTAATATCAAATTTTCAATCATGTTGAAAGTATATGTTAAGTAAACTTAATATTAGTAATTATTTTATAAGGATTTACCCTATGTGTTGTTTTTTTGTCAGGATTGCAAGATTCAAGGGCATAGCTATCCCTACTATGAGGAATAGCTTGTCAGTCTTGCTTAGTTCTGAGGTGTATATATTGCTTCGATGTCTTTGTCGTGCCTAGGTCTGTCTTTATCACATCATCGGTCTATCCATACAGGACGGTTCTTTTCTCTATCCAAGCAATAACGGGTAGGAAAGGGTGCATTAGCACCTAGTAGTTTCTAGGGGTATTTACAGCCTTTACCGTTGCAACACGCTTGAGAACGGGCTAGGCAGAATAGAAAAACCCCTTAAGGTTGCTCTAAGTCGATCCGCTTAATAAAAGAATCCACGACCTTTACTAAACGCTCAAAGCAACCCTAAAGGGTCTAGTAGATTATTGTACAAAGCAGGGATCGAATCTGCCCCGTTAGTATACCCCAAGTCTTTCAAAATTAAAATCCCCGTGAAAGCCAAATGTTTTGATATTAGACAGTTCACGCTCAAAACTGAAATAACGGGCTATTTCTACAGGGGCAAACTTAATACCCTGATTTTCTAAATATACCCTGTTTAGGTGGCAAATTTGGTCATCTTCGTTGTCATCAGAATAAACAAAGTCAGGGCTGGCTGTTAACTGGCAAAGCACCTTTGAGCGTATGCTAAAGCCACCATTGCCTACCATTCTACCCATTGGATGCCAAGGCCATACCGCCCCAATGTAGTCATACTCTAAAAATTGGTCATTCCAAGCGTCAGGGTTAATAATGTACCCATCCCATTGAACTATTAAAACAAAGTCCGTGTGGATGTGTTTATGCAGTTCTTGAAGGATAAATTTGCTATATGCCTGACGGCTATTGATTTGGGGGTCAGTTATAAAGATTTCACCGCCAAAATTAAAGTATTCCTTGCATTTGTCCATTGCTTTTTTAGCCTTGTCAGGCTGTACCGAATCAATACAGCACAGGGTAATGTTATTCATTCAGTACATTCACATGGAACATCAAACCCTACAAATGGAAGCGTCATTTGTGATTTGTGCATCAAAATTACTTCCGACCAAGCGTAATTTCTACCTAAACCTTTGATGCTGGTAAGTTCTGCTTGTTTTTCAATGTCTAATGCCCTTTGCAATAAATCAGGGTGTTTCTCATAAAGATCAACAATTTCTTTTGGGCGAGAAGATGGGCAAAAAAAGCAAGCTGATTTACCAACATTAGTAATCCCATGTTTTGCAATAATGTCTAAACAATCTTGTCTATCCCATTGCCATTCAATTAATGGGTATTCGTAGTCATATTTCGGATCGTCACGCTTTGCCGCATTATCAGCCCTATGAGATTCGCCAGCATCGTAACCTATGTATTTAACGCATTTTTCGCCTGTTTTCCACCAATCTACAGCTGGTTGCCAATGGTTACAATATTTGTCTTGTGGGGCTATTTTGTGCTTTTGAGAACACCTTTTGTAGCCATAAGCAATAGACGGCAAAGTATTTGATCTTAAACATTCTTCTTCAAGAGTTTCTAGGCTTCCATCTTTTCTAACACGCTTTACTACGGTAATTTTAGGCAAACCTTTGCTTGCCAACCAATTGCTAAAATTTTCAATATGGGCGTAAGTTTCAGGGCGTTCACCGCCAGTATCAGCAAAAAGAATTAAATCTATTGGTCTGTCAGCTTCGTATAGCCCCAAAATCATAGCTGTACTATCTACCCCACCCCCAAAAGCAACAATATGTGGCTTATTCAAGTTCAGGCCAAATTAGCTTGTAATTGTTAGGAAACAGGTTTTTACGGGTAATTAGCCCATGTGATTCTTTTTCTAAAGTGGCGGCAAGGATTACCAGTTTATCGTAGGGAATATCCCCGTTTTGCCACATAGATACGGCTGGAACAGATACATTGACCAATTTTGATACCCTTGTTGGCCCACCTAAAAGACGAATCATTGCTGTTGCGGTAATTTTATCCATAAGCTATCTTAACATTTTTGCAACAATTTGCAAATAAAGTATTGCTTTATGTTTTAAGTTGGCTTAATATCTAAGTACGGTATATGCCGTGTTAATTAGGAGAACTCGTATGAGTGAGCAAGATCAAGACTTACACAGCTTCCAACAACATTTGGAACGCATCTTTAAAGACCTCGAAAATGGGGTATTTATTACAGCAGATGAGATAGGTGACCTACGCTATGCGTGTGGCTTGCCATCCCCAATCCGCAACACCCAAGTCAACCCTGTATTGCGTGATGTCATCAATGACTTCGGCAATTGTTTTGGCAACCCTTTAAATACATTTCCAACAATGTGGAGCAAAAAATGAAAAAGCACAATATTGATTTTAGTTGGCTTGCAAAAGATGTTTTAGAAGATTTAGAAACTGAGTTTAAGGTTTTAAAAAAATATTTTAATCAAAGCATTAATGCAACTATTAAAAGCCAAGCAACATTTGTTTGGGACTTGTTTGAGCAAGGCGTTTCTTGTCAATTTTGGATTACAGATAGTGAAGTTATGTGTGAAGAAAAAATATCATTTAATCAGTTATTTGAAGATTTTTTTGATTCTTATCAAAATGATGAAGAAGGTATAGCTAAAGCATTGCTTTTAAAAAACCAGCTTTTAAAGCAAATTGTAAAAATTGATGAATTTATTAAAGAGGAAAAATCATGATTATTTCAGACAACAGTAAAGAATTTAAAATAGCCCCTGCTGGGTTGCATATGGCTCGTTTGTATTCGGTCATTGACCTAGGGCATCAAGCTACCGAATGGGCTGGCGAAACTAAGATTATGCACAAGGTTGTATTGACTTGGGAATTGCATGGTAATGACGATCAAGACCAGCCATTACAAACTGACGATAAAAAGCCATTAATCGTGTCTAAACGCTATACCGTTAGTCTTGGGGATCAAGCTAGATTGCGTCAAGATCTAGAAGCATGGTCTAACAAGAAGATGACCGCAGAAGATCGTAAGAACTTTGACCTGCGTAATCTATTAGATAAGTTCTGCATGGTCAACATTACCCATTCAGAAGATGGTAAGTACGCCAACATTAGCGGTATTAGCCCTGTACCGTCTGCCTTGCGTAACGCCCAGCCTGAAGGTGTCAACCCTACCCTGCATTTTTGGTTAGCTGAGTTTGACCAAGCTAAGTACGATGCCCTGCCAAAGTATTACAAAGAAAAGATCACAGAATCGTCTGAATGGCGTGGTCAAAAAGCTAGGGATGCCAGCGAGCCTAAAGCTGAAGATTCTAAACTTGACGATATTCCGTTCTGATGAGCCATCCTAATCAAATGGCATTTGTGCAATCTGTTAGGGGTTTTTTCCCTGACAGTTTTGCCAACAAAAAAGTCCTAGAAGTAGGGTCATTAAACATTAACGGGTCTGTCCGTGAATTTTTTACAGGATGCGAGTATTTAGGGGTAGACATTGGGGAAGGTAAGGATGTAGACATGGTATGCAAAGGCCATGAATTGCCTTTTTTTGACCCAACTTTTGATACCGTTATTTCTTGTGAATGTTTAGAACACGACATTGATTGGATAAAAACATTTGACAAAATGTGCGAGTTGTCTAAAGACTTAGTAATTATGACTTGTGCTACGGTTGGCAGACCCAAGCATGGGACTTCAGACACTAACGCAAACGCATCACCTTTTACCAACAATTATTACAAAAACCTTGAAATAAAAGACTTTGTAGACCATTTTGACTTTTACACAATTTTTAAACATTTTGGCATTTCAGTAAACTCTGACAGTCAAGATTTGTATTTTTGGGGAAAAAAATGATAGTTAAAGAAAAGGAAGAAAAAAGTGGTCACTTCTATACTAAAGACGGCAGTCCAGCCTATACAGTCATTGGATCGTCTACGGGCAAGGAACGGGCAACAAATGTATCTGATGCACGAAAACTCGGTTTATTGCCCTCAGTTACTACAATCATCGGTGTTGCCAGCAAAGGTGAAGGATTGCTCCGATGGATGCAAGAACAAGCTATCCTTGCCGCACTTACATTACCTCGCCTAGAAGGGGAAGAAGAAGGGGTTTGGCTATCTAGGGTAATGAAGGATAGTAAGGCTACTGGTAGGGAAGCGGCAGAGCGTGGTACGGCTATTCATAACATCATTGAAGGTTACTTTGAGCAAGTGTATATGCCCGAAAAACCAGCTTACCTTGATGCAATTGATAGTACGCTTAAGAATGCGTTTGGAAGCCAGCCGTGGCTAAGTGAGCGTTCTTTTGGTCATCCCTTGGGCTTTGGGGGAAAGTGCGACCTTATGGCCAAACCGATCAACGGTCAAGGTACGGGGTTCATAGTAGATTTTAAGACTAAGACTACCGATCTTGATAAAATTGATGTATGGTTTGAGCATGAACTACAGTTAGCGGCATATCGTGAAGGGCTAAACTTGCCCAACGCACGGTGTGCCATAGTATTTGTCAACGGCACAACTAACCAAGTAAAATTAGTAGAAGTAGAAGAACCCCAGCTTCAAAAGGGCTGGGAGTGCTTTCAACACTTATTACGCTTTTATCAGGTAAAGAACAATCTTTAATTCCTTCACGGGAACGGGGGAAACGAAAGGAGTACCCCACTTTTCATTGTTGTATTTTTGCACTTAGGGTTTTCCTTAGATAAATAATACTTGCATTGTTAAGATAGCTTAACTAAACTGGTGTTACTCAATAACGAGTGAGATAGAAAAGGATACAAAATGAAGTTTAAATTACAGCACAAGAACGGTAACGAAGTTTCATATCGTGCTACCGATTATTGGTCTTTTCAACAAGATTTAGACGCTATTCCTACGCAAGAAATTTGCGATTACACATTTTTTATTGATGGTCAATTAGCATCTTTTGAAGTTGCACAAAAATCTGCTCAAGATTGTATTGATGCTTTTATTGCAAAACGCAACGCAACAAAAAAACAAATTTGGGCTAGAAAACAAGGCACTCAAGGCAATTTTGCAAATAACTTTCAACAAATTTGGGTGAAAAAATGAGCAATTATTTATTTTCGATGTACTGCGGTAACACATACCTAGATGTTTACGGGTATATAGATAAAGATGATCCTACCGTTGGTCATGTAGGCGGCATTGATATAGAAGATGTCTGCACCTGCGACACTAAAACAAGCGTATGGGAAATGATCCACGCACTCAATTTTGATAAATTTAACGAACAGGCTCAAATGGCTTGGTCAGAACGGAACGACAGATGAAATACTTACTACTATTTACCCCTTTTGCGTTGGCCGCTTGTAGTTCTTTTGAGCCACCCAATGTCAGCCTAGAAACTGATAAACAGGCTTTTCACATGAGCCGTGCTCAAGTCATACTAGGTATCACAGAGTGTGAAGATGCTGGTACACGCCCCGTAGTCATTACTGCAAAGCGTAGGATCAATGGCACTATGAGTGATGTACCTGTAGAAGTTACCTGTAACCCACGCTATAAGATTTTTCACTAGGAGATCAGCATGAAAGAGTTTATCCAAGGCGGTTTAGTAGCTATTTTAATTTGCGTCATTATTTTTGGCACTAACTACTTAATGCACGGGTATGTAATATGAACAATAAATGGACAAAAGAAAACTTTGAAATTTATGACGCCCAGCATCCTGATATATGGGAAATGTTTAAGAAGTTCTCATTACAGGTGGCGGCAAGACGCCAATACTTTTCAGCTAAATGCGTATTTCATCGGGTACGGTGGGAAACGGCCATTGGTAATACGGGGGACTTTAAGATAGATGACGGTTGGATCAGTCATTACGCTAGAAAGTTTGCTAAGGAATACCCTGAACATGAGGAGTTATTCCAATTCAGAGTTCGTAAGGCAAGTTATCACAACCAATACGCCCCGTTTTAAGCAATCTGCTTGCCTTCTTTAAAGTCTGTGAGGGTTAGCCCACCCGTGTACTGGAAGTGGGCTAATTCTTTGAATGAACGCCATCTACCAGCCCATTCCAATCCTGCTTGTTCTCCTAATTCTCCGATCTTAGACCATACAGGGTGAGAACCATCCCAATTAGGTTTGCCGTTGACCATAGGTACGACATCAACAGCACAACGCCAGTTATGCCAAGAATCACCTGCTTTCGCATTGGTAACCACCTTTCCTGCCGTAGTCCTACCTTGTTCGTATAAAGCCGTCTGAGATTCGTTATCACGATAAGTTGAAGTAACTAGCAGGTCTATACCCTCATCCTTGCAAAGACTAAGGAAATGCTCTACACGCTCTTTTGCAGGGGGAATCAGGTCATCAAGGCTTCGGCTGTTTATCATTTTTTTAGGTTAGCCATAATGCGTGTACCGAATAAGAAACCAAAAGCAATGTTGGCGGCTTCTATGCCAATTCTTTGAATTTCAGGGGTAACCGATGAAAACAATGTACCGATACCTACGACAATGACAAACAATGCCCCTAAATAGCGGCTAGATGCCCTCAGATCAATGACCCATTGGCTCGGTGTACCGTAGGGGTTATCTAACTGTGCAATGGCTTGTAGCTTATTTATTTCGTTTTGGTCTAACTTAATCTGCTCATCTACAGAAATAGGTTTTACACCGCCCGTAACCATTCCAATAAGGCTTTTAATCCCATCAATCCCTACGGGAACTAAAGCACCAATAATGGTTTCTAGGATCATTTATTTGTGAAATAGTGTGAAATAAAACCTACAAATGTAGATACTGTGGCTGTAATACTCATAATTGCCCACAAAGAACCTTTAGATTTGTTTGCCAAAGCCAATAATTCTTCCATGCCTTCTTCTAACTTATCTACTTTTTGAGTTAATTGGTCAACCTTCTCCCAAAGCTGGCCGTATTTAACGGGGTCAATTTCAAAAGACATATTAACCAACTAACGCTTTTATTTCATCTTGGGTTAAACCCAATGCGGCTAATTTAGCTAGTGCAGATTCTTTAACAGCAACAGCTTGTGATTTTTCTGTTTCTGCTTGTGAAGTTATTTGTGCAGAATAATCTAGTTCTTGTGCAGTAAAAGGAACTTCGTTTTTTAATGTTTCACCAGTAACAACATCTACTGTAATTTCAACTTTGTTCATAGTTTTTACTCGTATAAAATGTTGATTGTGCCAGCGTCAAAAGTATCTGTGCCGTTAGATGTAGTAAAACTAACTATATCTAAAGCACCTGATAAAGTTTTTTGCCCAGCTAAGAAAAATGTACTAAGTGAAGTTGCCCCATTAGTACCAGCCATTCCCGTAATTGTGTAAATGTTTGAACCTAAAAGAGTTATTACATAAGCACCTGATCTAACTTCAGAAGCATTTGCATCGCCATAAAGATCAAAACCTGTATAAGTTGCACTAGCTAAAGTATCGGCAGAAGAACTGCCAACTTGACTTCTAGCACAAATATAGGTTGCGGTTGTATCAACCGACCCTGAACCAATGCGAAAGCGTAAATTAGCAGAACCACTTAGTGATACACCAGCTAAAATTAAAGTAACTCGTTTTACCCAACTAGGTATGCTAGTAAAGTTAATGCTTGTTCCGCTTGTAGAAGCAACGGCAGTTCCGCTAGTTAATGGATATGCGGCAGGGGCAGAAGAAACCCAAGTTGTACCATTAGAGGTTAATATATTACCTGTTGTGCTTGGAGCTACTACTTGTGGTGCAGAAGTGCCATTGCCAAGAAGAACATTGTTTGCGGTTAATGTAGCCGCCCCTATACCACCCTGTGCTACAGTTAAAGGGGTAGTTAAACCAGTTATAGATGTAATATCGCTGTTAGCACCTGATTTTGCGGCAGTTAAATTTCCTCTAGCCGTTGTAGCGTTAGCAACATCTGACAAATTTGATGCTTTTAATAAAAAAGTTGCTCCACTAGGAATTTGATTAACTGTTGCGGCATCAGTTAATGCTATTCCGTCAGCTAACCCTGTTATTCGATTAGAACCCATTTTAAGGTTACCAGTAGCGGTAGTTTGTCCGTCAGATGCTAATGATCCTGTAAGGGCAGTTGCAATATCTGTAAGAGTGTTATTAGCCCATGTGCTAGATATAGTTGTGCCTGTTACTACTGGGTTACCAGCAGGTAGGGTGTATGTACCCGATCCGTTTCTACTCATTATTTAACTCCTGCTCGCATTAATGCGGATAAATTTTCAACATCTGATTTTCTCATTTTTGTTGCTTTGTATCTAGCACCCATAGATCCAGCAGTTAAAGCAAGACCTACAGGGCCACTAACTGATGTAGCAAGCAAAGCTGGAATACTACTTACTGCACTTGTTGGGGCAAATTTGCCAAATAAACGCATTAAATTTTGATTTGTACTACCTTTTAATGTTTGTTTAATCGCTTGTTGTTCGACAGGTGAAAATAAACGCATTTTTTTGTCATTTTTTGCTAAATTGCGTAATTGAGCAGTTAAAGCATTTTCTGTTCCTGACATACTAAATTTAGTTTTATCCAATTCAGCTTTTGCTAACATATCAGTAAATACTTCAGATTTCATTAATTTGCTATAAGTATCTCTAGCATCTTTCCAAGCCTGAACCCCTTGTTTTGTGCCAGCAGAAACAGCAGTTACAGGTGCATTTGCAATGTAATCATCAAAATTAGATTTAAGAATTGATGCTAACCGTCTTTCGGTTGGATCGGTGCTTGCCTGTACACCACTAATAATTTTTCTTAAAGCCTGTAATTCTACAAAATCTTTAGGGCGTGTTGCATCTTGAAGTTCTGATAAAACTCCAGTAATTTTTGGATAAGCAGTTGGGGTATAACCTTCAGACCTTAATTCAGCACCAACATCTGTCATTTTTTGTACAAATTGTTGGGGTTTAAATACAACGCCTGAATTTTTAGCTTGGTCAAATAAAGCGGTTGACATAAGTTCTAGATCTTGTGATGCTGGGGCTGTTTTAGCAATACCAGCAAGATCAATAGTTGGCTCTCTACGCAATGCTTGAGCCATTTTGTTAGTTACTGGCTCTGCCATTTGCACAGCTTTTTCCGCTATTGGTCTTGCTACATCTGTCATTCTTTGTACGGCTGGTTGCACTGCTTCTTGGATCATTTGACCCTCGTTGCGTAATGCACTAGCCATTCTTCTACCAGCAGGTATTACGGTTTCTTGAATCATTGGGCGTACTGCACCTGCCGCTTGCATAGCAGATGGTATTTTGCCAATAAACGGGGTGTAAGCAGGAATCTTAGCCGCAGTTAACGCTTCACCAATTGTGCCTAAAGCGGCTTGAGATTCAGGTGAGCTAGGTTGATATTGCATTGCTTGACTAGCTTGTTTGTAATACTTGTTAGCTAATTCAGGGGCGTTTCCACCTGTGCTAATAGCTTCAGGGATGCTTCTAGCAACGCCATAAGCCATAGATAATGGCTCAGTAATCATAGGTGCAACAACGGATGTAGGGACTTCGTACAAGGTTTTAACCCTATCCATCATTGTTACTGGTCTAGCTTGCGGTTGGGCATTTACTGCATTAGGTTTTTCACCAACAACAGTAGGCACATCGGTGTTAATAACATTTCCACGATTTTGTGCAGTAGATTCAAATTTTGGTTTTGGCAATTTATTTAAAGCAATAGCCATTTGCTCCTTGCTCATTCCATCAGGGAGTTCTACATTACCAATTCCAACAACCTCAATTATTGGCATAATTTAATTCCATTCACCAGTTTGAAGGTTATATTTTAATTTTGGTTGTGTACTACCAGCGTTAGGTTGTGCAGTAGGATTAAACGGTTTAACGCCTGCTTTTTGTTGTGCAGATTGATAACCTTTTGTCATAACATCTTTTAGCTCATTTGCCGCTTGAACAAACTCTGCTTCAGATTGAGATAAAGACATTCTGTTAATAGCGGCAGTAGCCTTTGCACCTTCAACCTCACTAATTGCACCAGTTCCACGCAATGAATCAATAGCCGCCAAAAATGATTTTCCTTCAATTTCTTTAAATCTTGCTTCAAAGTTTTTGTAATCTGAACCTTTAAAGTAACTAGAAAGACCAAAACCTGAACTAAAGGTTGGCATACCAACAGCGGCTTCAAAACCTGCATGAGGTTTTGTTTTACCGTAAACAAGGTTTCCTTTAGCATCAACGGTTGTATCGCCAATCATGCCTTCAATAGCCTTTAATCCACTATTAACTGTGTTTAATGCAGTAGGTAAAGCGGCTTGTGCTTCAGTTTGTAATTTATTTTTTTCTTTTTGTGTTGCAATCCAAACATCTTGCTCCGCTTTAGAAGTAAATCTAGGCATAGCTTCTTGTTGTGGCATTTGCGATGTCACATTTTGCTGTGGTACAGCTTGATTTGGAGCAAGAACTGGACTGCCTTGATTAATAGTTTTATAAGTTGTTGGAACAGCTTGTGCAGGTGCAATTTGTGCAGGTGCAACATTTCCACCGCCACTACCCACAGGAACTCCTTGAAAATTTAATTCAGCACCACGCATATTTAATGATGCTTTTTCATAAGCAGACATTTCAGGCTTAACACCGCCAACTCTAAACGAGCCAATTGGATCATTTGAATTAGCGTCATAAACACCTTGACGGGTTCTTCCTGTTTTTTCGTCTGTATATTCAGCTTTTTCCCATTTTGGTTTTTTAAATGCTTCTGCCGCCAAAAATGGCAACAACGCTCTAGCTTGTGGCGATGTCATATTTATTGCTTCTGCGTATGCTAATTTTGGATTAGCTAATATTTCTGTTTGAGCAGGAGTTCCTTTAACTGTTTCATAAGTTTCAGTAGGTATGTCAGGAGTACCAGCAATTGCAGGTCTGCCACCAAAAGTATTCATTAATCTTTGGGTTTCTTGAACACCTTGCTCACGCAATTGTTTAGCTAAATTTAATTGGGCATCTTCTGCTTCTTTAATACCTTGCTGACCAACATAAAGATTGGCTAAACCAGCTAAATTTTGAAATATGCTAGGGGCAACATAGCGACCACTAACCATCTGACCTTGTGGCTGTTGCATACCTTGTTGCATGAGCATTTCAGCCATTTTTTGTTGGCGTAATATCTGTTGCTGTTGCAACATCTGTTCGGGGTTTAATGTTCCAATATCGGCCATGATTAATATCCTGCTTGTGCGTATGCTGGGTCTGCATATTGTGGCGTATCGGGCAACATTTCACTTTTATCATATACAGGTGCAGGTTTAGTGCGATCTGTATTACGCAACATTGCCGCCATAGCTAATGGGTTCATACCACCGCCCTGAAATTGCCCAGCTTGCCCTGCTAATTGACCTTGTTGTGCAAGCAACGCCTGATGGTTAGCTTGTTGTTGTGCAAAGTTTTGAAATACAGGCTGTAAACCACTCACATCTTGCATTTGTTGTGGCGGTAAAATATATGGATTCATAGTAGTCCGTAATCTACGACTTTATA
>Ga0209400_1002378_pt1 | contig 14352 bp, 14 predicted proteins | sample M_130807_EF_Meta_FD_187313 | JGI IMG/M metagenome (GOLD analysis project Ga0209400, IMG submission 187313) | Freshwater microbial communities from Lake Montjoie, Canada to study carbon cycling - M_130807_EF_MetaG (SPAdes) (version 2) | ecosystem: Environmental > Aquatic > Freshwater > Lake... | reverse complement strand
TCTGTCATGTCCGACTCCTCAAGCGACGCGGCGCAAGCTGGCGGCATCGTCTGCGCCGCCCAGATACGCTTCAATCACGGCCGCATCGGCTTGCACTTGGGCGGGCGTTCCCAACGCCAAGACTTCGCCCTGGTTCATGGCCAGCACCCGGTCAGACACTTTGGACACCAGGCTCATGTCGTGCTCGACCATCAAGACCGTGATGCCCAGGTCGTGCTGAATGTCTTGGATCCAAAAGGCCATGTCACTGGTTTCTTCCATGTTCAAGCCTGAAGAAGGTTCGTCCAGCAACAAAAGATCGGGCTCTGTGCTCAAGGCGCGGGCCAACTCGACCACTTTGCGAACGCCATAGGGCAGGCCGGCCACAAGTGTGTCGCGGTAGTGCTGCAATTCCAGAAAATCAATCACTTCTTCTACTTTGCGGCGCGTGGCCAATTCGGCTTCATGCACGCTGCGGGTGAACAGCAACTGGCTCCAAAAGCCGGTGCGGTTGTGCACATGCCGACCAATCAAGAGGTTTTGCAACACGCTGGCGTGTTCAAACAATTCAATGTTCTGAAAGGTGCGCGCAATGCCCAAACCGGCCACAGCATGCGGTGGCATTTGGGTCAGGGCTTTGCCCTTGAAGTCAATGTGCCCGGTGGTGGGCGTGTAGATCCGGCTGATCAGGTTGAAGACCGTGGTCTTGCCCGCCCCATTGGGGCCGATCAAGGTAAAAACTTCACCCCGCTGCACCTCGAAGCTCACCTTGTTGACGGCCAGCACGCCACCAAAGCGCACTGACAGGTTGTGGGCAGAAAGTAGGATGTCGCTCATTTCAGTCGGTCCGATTTCTGGAAGCTCTTTTGACGCTTGAACATGCCCTTGCGGTAGAACGGGAACAGTTGAATCCAGGTGCGGATTTTCAGCCAGCGGCCATACAGTCCCATGGGCTCAAACATCACAAAGGCAATCAGCACCAGACCATAGACCAGCCCTTGCAAGCCCGGCGCTTGCCCAATGAAGGCGGGCAGATAATCTTTGCCCAACGAGATGAGCTGAGGCATGGTGATCAAAAAGATAGCCCCTAAAAAAGCGCCATGCACCGATCCCAGGCCCCCGATCACAACCAACAACAACAGGTCGACCGATTGCAAGATGTTGAATTGGTCCGGACTGATGAACTGCAGTTTGTGGGCGTACAAAGCGCCGCCCACGCCAGCCAAAGCCGCCGAAATCATGAACGAGAGTGTTTTGTAGCGGGCCAGATGAATGCCCATGCTCTGCGCAGAGATTTCAGAATCGCGGATGGCCACAAACGCGCGGCCGGTTGAGCTGCGCAGCAAATTGATCACGGCCAGTGTCGACAGCACGGTGACCACCAGGCACACACCGTAAAAGCCTTCATTGCTGCTGGTGTCCAGGCCAAACAGGTTGACCGCTTTGACGTGCATGCCCGCATTGCCGCCGGTCACGCTCTCCCAGCGGGCCAGGCCTTCTTCCACAATGAAGCCAAACGACAAGGTGGCAATGCCCAGGTATATGCCTTTGACGCGCAGGGCCGGCAAGCCCACCACCGCACCCACCGCCGCTGAAAGGCCTGCCGCCACGGCCAAGGAAACCGGAAAGGGCCAGCCCTTGGCGGCCAGCACTGCTTCCGTGTAAGCGCCAACGCCTAAAAAGGCGGCATGGCCCATGGAGAACAAACCGGTGAAACCCGCCAGCACCATCAAGCCCAGTCCGACCACGCCGTAAATCATCACAAACGTCATCTGAGCCAGCCAATACTCTTCGATCAACCAAGGCGCGGCCACTAAAAATGCCAACAGCAAGCCATACCAAAAGACATGCCCTCCGTGCTTGAAAACGCGAATGTCCTGGTCGTAATCGGTTTTGAAAATGAACCGCATGGATCAGACCTTTTTCCGCAATTTTTCACCAAACAAACCGTTCGGTTTGAGGACCAGCATCAAGAGCACCACGATGTAGGCGGCAATGTCTTTGAAGCCTTCGGGCAGCCAGAAACCAGCCAGGGCTTCGACCACACCAATGATCACACCGCCCACAATGGCTCCGGGCAGGCTGCCAAAGCCCCCCACGACCGCGGCAGGAAAGGCTTTGAGTCCGATAAAACCCATGTTGGCATGTACAAACGTGATGGGCGCCAACAACAAACCCGCTACCGCCGCCACCGCCGCAGCCAGCGCCCAGACCATGCCGTTCAAGCGTTTGACTGGAATGCCCATGTAATACGCTGCCAACTGATTTTGCGAGGCCGCTTGCATCGCGATGCCCACCCGCGAATAGCGAAACACCAGGTACAGCAACAGGCTCAAAGCGGCGGTGGCCAGCACCACGACCACTTGGGTGGCACCCAGGACCACGCCGCCCACATTGAACACCGTGTCTTTGTAGGGCACCGGAAAAGCCAGTGTTTCGGTGCCGATGTCGGGGATCATGGTGATCAAACCGCGGGCGACATAGCCAATGCCAATGGTCAACATGACGATGGAAAATGCCGGTTGTCCCAGCACGGGGCGGATCACGACCCGCTCGGTCAGCCAGCCCAGCACCGCCATGGCCATCATGGCCGCAGGAATGGACAGCCAATAAGGCAGGCCCAACCAGCTCACGCAAGCGAGGCCGCAAAACGCGCCCAGCATCATGAGCTCGCCTTGGGCAAAGCTCACCGTTTCGGTGGCTTTGTAGATCAGTACAAAACCCAGTGCGATCAGACCGTAAATACAGCCTTGTGCGATTCCGCTGAAGATGACCTGCAGTTCCTGCATGGTGTTTGCTTTTCTTTCCCTGTGAAACTAATTCTTGGTGGATTGACACCTGTGTAGCGAGGACTATGATGGTCAAACCAAGCACTTGCTTTGTATCATAAAGCCAAGAACATCGACTGTAATTTGGGGAAACCCTAGGCCATGACAGACAATAAATCGCCACAGTCACCCAAATTGCTGCTTGACAACCCTGACGAAGTCAATCGGCGCCAAGCCTTGATTCGGGCCTCAGCCAGGTTGTTCCGAGATAAAGGCTACGACGCTACCACGGTGCGCGACATTGCTGCGGCCGTGGGCATGCGCTCGGGCAGTCCGTTCTACCATTTCAAAAACAAACAGGAAATTTTGAAAGCGGTGATGGAGGAGGGCTTGCACCAAGGCTTTGAGCGAACCGTTGCGGCGCTGGCCAAGGCTACGACCGTTCAGGCGCGTTTCAGGGCCTTGGTGCGAACGCAATACGGCATCTTGCATGATGAAGGCAGTGAGTTCATTGCGGTGCTGCTCTACGATTGGCGCAGTTTGCCGCCCGAGTACATGCAAGAGATCAATCGCGTCAAAGACCGTTACGATGCGTTGTGGCAAGAAACTCTGAGGGACATGCTTCAAGCGGGACTCTTGGGGGCCCATGCTGAGCCGAATCAAGCCACCGAAAGCGATGTGAAAATTGCGCGCTTGATGGTCATGGGGGCTGTCAATTTCACGGTCACGTGGTACAAACAAAAAACGCAATCCGAACAGATGGATCTGGACGCATTGGCTGATTCCACGGTTCGGTTTTTCATGCGCAGTTGAAAAAATTAATTCCAAGGCCACACACTGGGGTGTGACCAGTAAAGGTAAAGAGACATGATCAATAAGTTTGTTTCATCCATCGCAGAGGCTTTGGCCGACACCCGCGATGGCGCTACGGTGTTGATCGGGGGCTTTGGCACGGCGGGTATTCCGGATGAACTGATCGATGGCCTGTTGGCGCAAGGTGCACGCGACTTGACCGTGGTGAACAACAACGCGGGAAATGGTGAGCAAGGCCTGGCCGCGCTGCTCAAAGCGGGCCGTGTGCGCAAGGTGGTCTGCAGTTTCCCCAGGCAAGCCGACTCGCATGTTTTCGATGGGCTTTTTCGTTCTGGACAGGTTGAACTTGAGTTGGTGCCGCAAGGCAATCTGGCCGAACGCATCCGCGCTGCGGGGGCGGGCATTGGCGGGTTCTTTACGCCGACGGCCTACGGCACCGACTTGGCCAAAAAAGCCGACGGTTCTCTGAAAGAAACCCGCGAAATCGATGGCCGCATGTATGTTTACGAAACGCCCATTCATGCCGACCTGGCCTTGATCCGGGCGGAGTGCGGCGACCGTTGGGGCAATCTGACCTACCGCAAGGCGGCGCGCAACTTTGGCCCCGTGATGGCCATGGCGGCACATAAAACGGTGGCCACGGTGTATTCGCAAGTGCCCTTGGGCGGCCTTGATCCCGAAGCGGTCATCACCCCTGGTATTTTTGTACAGGCGGTGGTCCAGATCCCGCGCGTGGCAACCCAAGCCGGAGGCATCAAAGCATGAACTACACACGACGCACCAAAGACGAGTTGGCCGCTCGCGTGGCGCAAGACATTCCCGAAGGCGCCACGGTCAACCTGGGGATTGGCCAGCCCACGCTGGTGGCCAACCACATCCCCCCATCACGCGAAATTTTGCTGCACAGCGAAAACGGTATTTTGGGCATGGGCCCAGCGCCTGCTGCAGGCCAAGAAGACTACGACCTCATCAATGCGGGCAAGCAGCCTGTGACCTTGCTTGCGGGAGGGGCTTTTTTCCACCATGCCGACAGCTTTGCCATGATGCGCGGCGGGCACTTGGACATTTGTGTGCTCGGGGCCTTTCAGGTCAGTGCCCATGGGGACTTGGCCAATTGGCATACCGGCGAGGCGGGTGCCATACCGGCCGTGGGCGGTGCCATGGATTTGGCGAGTGGTGCCAAACAGACTTGGGTGATGATGGACTTGCTGACCAAACAAGGGCAAAGCAAACTGGTTGCGCAATGCAGCTACCCCTTGACCGGAATTGCCTGCGTCAAGCGCGTCTACACCGATTTGGCCACGCTGGCCTGCACGCCCTCAGGCCTGCAAGTCATTGACATGGTGCCAGGCCTGAGCTTGCAGGCTTTGTCCGAGTTGATCGGCTTGCCTTTGACCCCGGCCTGAATTCAGGCTGAGGAGGCCAGCGCGTTGATGGCCGAACCCAGGCCAAGGGCCTGATTCACGCGGGGCATGACCTCGTGCGCCATCAACTCCATGGAACGGCGGCCCAGGGCGGGGTCGACCAGGTCCATGCCTGCGTAGACGATTTCGCCAAAAGGCCCCACCTGCGCGCGCAGGGCCAAGATCTGGTCCACCACCTCGTCCACCGTGCCGGCGATGACCAACTCATCGAGCAAGCGGTCCAAGGTCACATGGCTGTCGTCTTCTTCCGTGTTCTTTTTGAAGATGACGTGGCGCTTGGACATCATCATCTTGGTCAGCATCTGTCGGTAGTAGTAGCGGTAAGGGCTGTCAGCGTCTTCCCGTCCGTAGCGTTTGGCCGTGGCGGCATCGTCACTGACAAAAATGGTCCGGGCTACACGCCAGTCTGAAGGCTTGGCGGTTTGTTGTACCGACGCTTTGCCCTCCTTGTAATTGTCCCAATGGCTGTTGAGCCAATGGGGCAATAAAAAGTTGGCTGACATAGGGTGAAAATTGCGCTTGCCCATCGCGATCACCCCTTTGGAGAAAGGCGCCACCACGGTGCCGACAATCTCGGGATAGGGCTTTTGGAACGGCTTCATCATCTGACCGCGACCGATGGCGGGCACTGACGTGGTCTGCGTTGTGACCTTGTAGCGGTTGTTTTCAAAGTCGATGTTGTAGGGCGGCTCGCGGTCCCAAATGGCCAGAATGACATCAATGGCTTCGGCAAACATTTGGTTGCGGTCCTGGTCCAGAATGCCCAGGGCTTCAGCATCAGAAGACAAGGCGCCTGGGCTGATACCAAAAATGAACCGTCCTTTGGCCAGGTGATCAAACATAGCCGCTTGCGATGCCAACAAAGTCGGGTGGGAGTGCGACAGGTTCGAAGTGCCACTGCCCAGTTTGATGTGGCGAGTCTCGGCAATCAAAGTGGCCAGAAAGATCAGGCTGTTGGTGACATTTTCGGCTTTGTCTGTCAAATGCTCACCGACGAAGGCATCGTAAAAACCGAGTTGGTCGGCAAAAAGAATGGTCTGTCGGTCCTCATGCAAGGTTTCGGTGGTGTCCCTGTGCAAAGGGTGCAAGGGCATGGTGAAGTAACCTAAGCGCATGGAACATTCCTGAAGTTGTACGGACAATCAACGCATCTTACAAAATTTGAGCGGTATGCCCAATCCTGGGGGCGACAGGGGCTGTGAATAGCTTGAGCGCTGCCGATTGCAGGCTTCGCCAACTCTCGGCATACTCACCGCAGCGTGCACCAGCAGAGTGACGTTGACAAATAACGAGACAAGAAAAGGCTTCCCATGGTGTTCAATTGCAGTGTTTCCGTTCGTTGGTTATTGGTTTTGGCAGGGGTCACAGGATTAGGAAACGTTTGGGCGCAAGCCTACCCACAGCGCCCCATCAAAGCGGTCGTACCCTATGCAGCAGGGGGATTCTCAGACCAGGTCAGTCGCATCATTGCCGAGGCCATGTCCAGGAATCTGGGTCAAAACGTGGTCATCGACAACAAGGCGGGCGGCGGCGGCCGCATAGGCAGTGAAGCCATCAGCAAAGCCACACCCGATGGCTACCAATTGCTGCTCACCACCAACGGCACGCACACCTACATGGCGGTGGTCGAAAAATCACTGTCCTATGACCCGGTGTCCGACTTCACGCCCATCTCATTGGTTGGTAAATATGGCTTGCTGATGGTGGTCAATCCTGCCGTACCCGCGAAAACCTTGCCTGAATTTCTGGCGTATGCGCGTGACAGCAAAGTGCAAATCAACTACGCCACCTCCGGCATGGGCAGTGGTTTGCATTTTGCGGGGGAGTTGTTCAATGCCATGGGCAAAGTGAACATGACCCATGTGCCCTACAAAGGCTCTGGCCCTGGGATGCAAGATGTTCTGGCAGGTGTGTGTCAGGTGATATTTGACGGTGCTGCCAAACCCCAGATCGATGCAGGCAAAGTCCGTTTGCTGGGCACCACCAGTGCGGTCAGAGACCCACGCTATCCGGATGTCCCGACCCTCAGCGAAGGCGGGCTGACCGGCTATGACTTGACCTATTGGGTGGGCTTGTTTGGACCCAAAGGCCTGCCCGCCGACATTCAAGCCCGCTTGAATGCGTCGGTCAAAACGGCCTTGGCCGACCCGGACGTCAAACGCAAACTCAATGGCATGGGCATGACCTTGGTGGGCAGCACGCCAGAGCAAATGGTGCAAGAAATCCGCACAGAAACCGTCAAGCTGCGTCAGATCGCGGCGGGCATTCCCGGGGGAGTGAACTGAAGGCGAAGGCGCTCAGTGGGCGGCAAAAGACTGACAGACACGCAAGACTTGTTCACCATAGGCTTCGAGTTTTTTGACGCCCAAGCCGCTGATGCCTTGCAGCTCACTCAGCGCTTGCGGCGCACGCTCCGCGATGGCCGCGAGTGTTGCATCGTGGAAGATCACATAAGCCGGTAAGTTGTGTTCTTTGGCCACTTCGGCCCGCCAGGCTTTGAGGTTGATGAAGCGCACCAAGGCGTCCTGCCCCAAATTGGCCGCCGCCGGGCCGGGGGTGGTTCGACTCTTGCTGCGTTTGTCGGCCTTTTGGCTGGTGGATTCACGCAGTTGTATCGCCACTTGGCCCTTTAACACGGCGCGTGAACCATCGGTCAGCTGCAAGGTGCTGAAGCCGTCTTCGCTGTGCACATGCAGTGCACCGATGGCAATCAGTTGTCGCATCACACCGCGCAATTGCTGTTCACTGTAATTGGCGCCCACCCCAAACGTGCTCAAGGTGGTATGCCCCCGCTGGGTCACTTTGTCTGTTTCTTTGCCGCGAACAATGTCCATGGTATGGCCAGCGCCAAAGTGGTGGCCATTGTGCTGCTGCGTTCGGTACACGGTGGACAAAATCTTGCGGGCCGCATCGGTGCCGTCCCAGACCTCGGGCGGGTTCAGGCAGTTGTCGCAGTTGCCACAAAAGGGCATATAGACGCCTGTGGATGTGTCTTGTTGTCCAGCGTAGGCTTCGTCAAAGTAGCCCAGCAAGCGTGCGCGTCTGCAATCGGTGGCCTCGGCCAAGGCCAACAGTGCATCCAGCTTGCCGCGCATGACTTGCTTGAATTCTTCGGCGGCAGGGCTCTCGTCGATCATGCGGCGTTGATTCACCACATCTTGTAAACCATAGGTCATCCAAGCATCAGCAGCCAGGCCGTCGCGCCCTGCACGGCCCGTTTCTTGGTAGTAGCCTTCGATGTTTTTGGGCATGTCCAGATGGGCCACAAACCGCACATCGGGCTTGTCGATGCCCATGCCAAAAGCAATGGTCGCTACCATCACCACACCTTCGTCACGCAAGAAGCGGTCTTGGTGTTTTTGCCTCAACTTGGCGTCCAGACCTGCGTGGTAGGGCAAGGCGTCAATGCCCGATTCCAGGAGCATTTCAGCGACTTCTTCAACCCGACGACGCGACTGGCAATACACCACACCGGCGTCCCCTTCGTGCTCGCGCTCAATGAAACGCATCAACTGCGTCGAGGCGTCTTTTTTCTCGACGATGGTGTAGCGGATGTTGGGGCGGTCAAAGCTGCTGACAAATTGTTGCGCGTTTTCGAGTTGCAGCCGCTCCACAATATCGGCACGCGTTAAAGCATCTGCAGTGGCGGTCAAGGCCATGCGTGGCACGCCGGCATAGCGCTCATGCAGCACGGTCAGTGCGCGGTATTCGGGGCGAAAATCATGGCCCCATTGGCTCACGCAATGGGCTTCGTCAATGGCAAACAAACTCAGCATGCCGCGTTCATGCAGGGAGTCCAGCTGCGCTAAAAATCGCGGTGTGGTCAAACGTTCTGGGGCGGCATACAAGAGCGTGATGTCGCCACGGCGAAGTCTTTGTTCGACATCTTGTGCCTCCTCGGCGTTCAAGGTCGAGTTGAGGAATGCAGCACTGACACCGGCTTCGTGCAATGCCCCGACTTGGTCATGCATCAATGCAATCAAGGGGGACACCACGATGGTGATGCCGTGCCCTGCCTGTTGGCGAACAATGGCCGGAATTTGATAGCACAGGCTTTTGCCGCCGCCGGTGGGCATCAGCACCAGCGCATCGCCTCCTGCACCGACATGCGCAATGATGCTTTGCTGAGGACCACGAAACGATTCGTAGCCAAAAATTTCGCGCAAGACAGTTAAATAAGACACAACGGTGATTGTCGCCCATCGCGTAAGGCTTTTCGCCTTTCAGCCTTGTTTCCGTCCAGTTTCAGATCTTGAATTGCGTGGCTTTGATGGGCGCCGTTCAGCGGGGGACTTCTTCGGCCATGAAGGCGTCAGGCTTCGTCAAATTCAGGGCTTTGGAGCCTGATTTTTCACAAGCGCTTCACAAACCGAGGCTAGGCTCGATATCTTTCAAACCACTTAAAAGGTTCAAAATGCTGCAACGCACTTTCCTATCCGTCTTGTTGGGCCTGTCGGCCAGTGCTGTGATCGCACAAACCGAAGTGACCGCCACCTTGGCTGGCCATGCTTACCTGCCATTCAACACTACCGCCACAGCGCCCAAAGATGCCGGCGCCTTGTTTGAAACCAGTGGCAAATTTGCCAATGACCCCCGTCAGCGGGTGGAAAAGCTCAGCAGCGTGGCCGCCAACACCTTTGTGGGTGATCCTAAAAATCCACGCGCCTCTGGCGGATTTTTGCCGATCAAGGGCCAGTCCGTTCAAGGCTTTTCGGGCATCCATTCGATGGGTGACGGCACTTTTCTCGCGCTGACTGATAACGGCTTTGGCAACAAAGTCAACTCCATGGACGCATTGCTCATGGTTCACCACGTCAAGCCGGACTGGAAAAGCGGCAAGACCGCTTTGGCCAAGACCACTTTCTTGCACGACCCCGACCGCAAAGTACCCTTTTTCATTAACAACGAAAACACGGCCAAACGTTATTTGACCGGTTCTGACTTTGACGTTGAGTCCATTCAAGTGGTGGGCAACGAATGGTGGTTTGGTGATGAGTTTGGCCCTTACATCCTGCGCACAACCCCCCAGGGCAAAGTCTTGGGCGTGATCGAAACGGTGGTGAGCGGCAAAAAATACACCGGTCCTGACCACTACCAGCACGCCCGTCCGCCTGTTCCAACCGTCCTGCCTTTCAATGTTCGCCGTTCAGGTGGTTTTGAGCCCATGGCCAAATCGGCCGATGGCAAAAAAGTGTTCCCCATGTTCGAGTGGCCACTGTGGGATGCTGAAACCAAAGCCTATGAAAGCCACAACGGCAAGCCTTACACCCGCATCTTGGAACTGGACGTGGCCAGCCAACAGTACACCGGTCAAATGTGGAAATACAAATTCGAGCAAGCCGGCAACGTGGCGGCTGACTTTCAGATGGTCAACGAGCGCGTGGGTCTGATCATCGAACGCGATGACGGCAGCGAAGGCGTGACCCCGGTTTGCCCCAAAGAAATACGGACAGATTGCTTTACCCACCCCGCCCAGTTCAAGCGCATCTACAAGATCGACATGAGCCAAATCGACGCCGACGGTTTTGTAAAGAAGGTGGCTTACATCGACTTGACGCGTATCGCCAACCCCAATGCCAAAGCGCATCTGGGCGGCAATGATGCGATTTTCGCCTTGCCCCACCTGGGCCCAGAAGGTCTGACGGTGGTCGATGCCGAACACATTGTGGTGGTCAACGACAATAACTTCCCGTACTCTTCTGGTCGCACCATCGGCCAGCCGGACCACAACGAGATCACCTTGTTGAACGTGAAGGCCTTGATGGACGCTCAGTGATGCAAAGCCCCTTGCGCGCGTGATTGGCGTAAGGGGTGATTCCACGGCTTTTGCAGCGAAGCCGGATCGCACGGGGCCTTTTACAATGCGAGGCATGAAACCTTTGATGTACACCCGCGCTCAAGCCTTGCCCGAGATCTTGAACAAGCGCATCGCCATCCTTGACGGGGCCATGGGCACCATGATCCAGCGCTTCAAGCTGACTGAAGCCGACTACCGGGGTGAGCGCTTCAAAGACTTTGCCAAAGACATCAAGGGCAATAACGAGCTCTTGAGCCTGACGCGCCCCGATGTGATCCGCGACATCCACGAAGGTTATTTGGCTGCGGGCGCCGACCTGATCGAGACCAACACCTTTGGCGCGACCACCGTGGCCCAGGCCGACTACGACATGCAGCACCTGGCCCGCGAAATGAACTTGGAATCGGCCAAGTTGGCGCGCGCCGCATGCGATAAATTCTCCACCCCCGAAAAACCGCGTTTTGTGGTTGGCGCTTTGGGCCCTACGCCCAAAACCGCCAGCATCAGCCCCGATGTGAACGACGCCGGTGCCCGCAACGTTTCCTTTGAAGAGCTGCGCGCCGCCTATTACGAGCAGGTCGAGGCGCTGGTGGAAGGCGGCGCGGATGTGCTGCTGGTGGAAACCATTTTCGACACCCTCAACGCCAAAGCCGCGTTGTTTGCCATTGACGAGTTTTTTGAGGCCAGCGGCCAGCGCCTGCCCCTCATCATCAGCGGCACGGTGACCGACGCCTCGGGCCGCATTTTGAGCGGCCAGACCGTGACCGCGTTTTGGCACAGCGTGCGCCACGCCCAGCCCTTGGCCATTGGCCTGAACTGCGCCCTGGGTGCCACGCTGATGCGCCCCTATATCCAAGAGCTGCACAAGGTGGCGGGCGACACCTTCATCAGTTGCTACCCCAATGCCGGCCTGCCCAACCCGATGAGCGACACCGGTTTTGACGAAACCCCCGACGTGACCAGCCGCTTGCTGCACGAGTTTGCAGCCGAAGGCTTGGTCAACATCGTGGGCGGCTGCTGCGGCACCACGCCCGACCACATTGGTGCCATCAGCCGAGCCGTGGCCCCGCTGGCACCGCGCGGCGTGCACAGCGGCTTTTTCTACAAAGAAGCGGCCTGACGGCCCGCGCATATCGCGCGCGCAGCCGTCACGCACTGTTTGGAGGCGTTTTTCAGGGTTCAAGTTGGCCTGGAGTTTGCATAGGACCTTGCGACTTATCCACCGAGGCCCTTCATGAACCGTTTAGACGTGACCGAAAAAATAATCTCCACCAAAGTGTCCAAAGGCATCCAGTGGCGCGACGTGGCCGACAAAGTCGGCCTTTCCAAAGAATGGGTGACCGCCGGTTGCCTGGGGCAGATGACGTTTGACGCCCCACAGGCCAAAATCATCGGCCAAATCTTTGACCTGACCGCTGAAGAAATCAAATGGTTGCAAGTCGTGCCCTACAAAGGCTCTTTGCCCACGCCGGTGCCCACAGACCCCTTGATCTACCGTTGGTACGAAATCGTCAACGTGTACGGCAGCACCATCAAAGAGCTGATCCACGAAGAGTTTGGCGACGGCATCATGAGCGCCATCGATTTCTCTATGGACATCGTGCGCCAGCCCGACCCCAAGGGCGACCGGGTCAACGTGGTCTTGTCGGGCAAGTTCTTGCCTTACAAAACGTATTGAAAACCTGGCTTTGACGCTCAGCCCTGTGCCCTGCGGGTGACAGGCCGGAGCCTCTCTTGCGATGGAAAATAGGCCTACGTTTGGAGGCTTCATGCAAGACATTCTCGATATTCAAGAGCAACTCGGCGTGGTGCGCCTGACCCTGAACCGACCCGAGCGGCTCAATGCGCTGAACCCGGCCTTGGCCACGGCTTTGCGTGAATGCTTTCAGGGTTTGTACAAACGCAAAGACATTCGGGTGGTGATTCTGCAAGGCGCAGGCACCCACTTTTGCGCCGGCCTGGACTTGAAAGAACAAGCACCCGGCCAAGCCGTGGGCGCAGCCGAAATGATGGAGGTGCAGCACAGCATCCGCGACATCATGATCGCCATGCGCCGTTGTCCGCAACCCATCATCAGCGTGGTGCAAGGGGCGGCCAGTGGCGGCGGCTTTGCGTTGGCGCTGGCCAGCGACATTCGCTTGGCCACGCCCGATGCGCGCATGAATGCGTCTTTCTTGCGCATTGGCCTGACCGGCTGCGACATGGGGGTAAGTTATTTTTTACCGCGCATGGTGGGCAGTTCGGTGGCGGCGCAATACCTGCTCACGGGCCGCTTCATGGACGCGCAGCGCGCCCACAGTTTGGGTTTGGTGAGCATGGTGGCCCCCTTAGACGCCCTGCACACCGAGGCGCAGGCCTTGGCCCAAGACATGTTGCGCACCAACCCCTTGGGCTTGCGCCTGACCAAAGAAGCCCTGGGCCACAGCCTGGACATGGGCAGCTTGGAAGCGGTGATGGCCATGGAGGACCGCCAGCAAATCCTGTGCACCCAGAGCGAGGACTTCAGCGAAGGACTGCAGGCGTTTTTAGAAAAGCGCGCGCCACGTTACTCCGGGCGCTGAGCGCCAGAGTTTCAGGCGCGCTCTAACAACAGGCTGCGTAACCCCGCCACCTCTTGCGTAGTCAGGCCAATGGGGCCATGCAAGTAGGCCGTCATGCCGCCGTGCTGCTGGTCTACCGTTTGCAGCGCCGCGTGCAAAAACGCGGGTTGCACGCCCCACAGCACCTGCATCACATGCGCCGGACCTTTGCCTTCAATGTTCGGATCGCGCCGGTACAACTGATTGGTGAGCAGGTAGTCGTGTTCAATGGTGGCGCGGTCTACACCCAGGGCCGACAGCAGCAGCGCCGCCGCAAAGCCGGTGCGGTCTTTGCCCGCCGTGCAGTGGAACACCTGCGGTGTGGGCTGCTCCAGCAAATGCTTTAAGAAGCGGCCAAAGGTGGTGGCGTTGTTGTTTACAAAGTCGCGGTAGGTACCGCACATCAACGCCACCGTGTCCTCGGTGCTGGGCTCAATGCCTTGCGCCACCAGCGCCTGCATTTTGGCAATCACGCTGGGCTCAATGGTGAGCGCCACCCGCTGCACACCTTCAATCGCATAAGGCGTGGTTGCGCATTCGGCCACGCCGCGAAAGTCCAAGCTGTGCGTCACGCCCCAGGCCTGCAGTTGCTGCAGATCGGTCGGCGTCAGCCCGGCCAAATGGTCGGAGCGAAACACCTGACCGCGCTTGACGCGCTGGCCACTCGCAGTGGCATAGCCACCCACGTCGCGGAAATTGGAGGCGCCTTGTAAAGGTGTAGTGGATGGAGTAGCTGAGTTCATTGGCGTTGAAAATCGATCAAAAGTAAGGACATGCAGAAAACCAAGGGCTATGGGTTCTATTGTGGCGTTGAAATCTTTCAAAACGACTACGGTTAAAATCAGAATGTTCCCAAGGAGCGTTGCAGCCCGCCACCGTCTAGGTGCAGCAGGTCAGGCTTGGGGCTTGTTTGCACAACGACGCTCACCTGACTGCCCAAGGTGAGCCTGTGTCTGTTGTTCTGTCTGAAGTTGCCCCCATGAAGTTGTCCG
>Ga0209400_1002376_pt1 | contig 14357 bp, 14 predicted proteins | sample M_130807_EF_Meta_FD_187313 | JGI IMG/M metagenome (GOLD analysis project Ga0209400, IMG submission 187313) | Freshwater microbial communities from Lake Montjoie, Canada to study carbon cycling - M_130807_EF_MetaG (SPAdes) (version 2) | ecosystem: Environmental > Aquatic > Freshwater > Lake... | reverse complement strand
TTATGACCTTTCATTGCTTCAGCGGCTGCATGAGCATCTTTAGCGATGTGAACTAATGCCTCATCAGACTTTTTGTGATACTCATGTCCTTCCAAAGGATGTCTTTGTGATGGGCGACCTTCTTGAACAACTTCTTCTTTCATCTCAGAATACAAATAGTCAGCCGCAGTTTGAATGTAATCGGTAGAAAGAGTAATCTTAGATTGAACCCACTCAGGCAAATCAGTATCAGGCTTCAACATATCTTGAATCATTTCAGCACAACGAATCATTGTTGCTAATTGATTCAAAGCCATATCACCTTCGTAACCATATTCTTGCTCATCTTTTGCTTCTTTAGTCAATCTTTGTTTAGCAACAGATTTTGAAAGTCCGTGTTTCTTAATGAATGAATCTTTATCTAATGCACCTAAATCATCTTTGACTTGAGTTGTAATAACTTCAGATAGTTCTTTGAATTTTTTTAACACAGTTTTTGGTCCTCTTCTCGTAAGACCCTCTGGTGTTCCTTGATTGATTGGATCATCACCCACTTCAGATGCTTCTGAAACAGATTTCCATCCACCACCATGTTCTTTATACCACTTTGATGCCCAACCATTTGCATAGGCAGAAGGATAAACATCAAACTTAGATTTTGCTTGAGCAATTGCTCTTGACCACAACTCTGGATTAGTGGGTTTATTTTTTTCGTCTAGTTGTTCCATATTTTCATTTACCTTACTTTTAACATTGATTGGGTCACCTTGTCTCTCTGGATTAGGATCTTCTTTTCTTTTTCTTCTGACAGCAGATGCTTTTTCTTTCTTTGATAAAGATGCTCTCTGTGCATTAGACATACACTTTGGTTTAGGTTCGCCAGGTTCTCTTGCACAATCACCAACAACTTCACCCTTAGAGTTAACTCTTTTCCAACCACCCTTTGGGTGATTTGGGTCAAACCAATTTCTCAAGTCTTCATTGACACTTTCATCTTTCTTTTTACCAGCGCAATGAGCCTTCTGACTAAATCCTTTTGGATTATTGCAGTCAATACTACTTTTATATTTTTGACTCCAATCTTCTTCCATTTCTTCTTCTTTGACACAAGAACCAGGAGAAAAAGGTTTCTTACCTGGCACTGGTTTGTGACCAGGCCAGCATCTACCTTCTAAGAAATCAGAAAAACTTTTCATACAAATTTTCCTATTTTTTTTATTTTTCTTACACTCATATTTAGCTCTTTTGCTGCATCTCTGATACTATTAAAAATATTACCGTCAATTGATATTTTTTTAGATGATCCTTTTGGGTGATTAACTTTGGCATTATGTATTTTGCCAGGTCTTTTAGACCAATGATTTTCACCCGACATTTTTTTAACTATATCAGGATTACACATCGGATTATTTGTTAACCAGTTGTGTGTATTACCATTTTTCTTAGACCAATGATTTTCATTCGACATTTTTTCTATCACATCATCTCTAAACATAGGATTTTCATATTTCATCATATAATCTTTAGCTTCTTGAATACTAATTTGACCGGATAATGTTTTCCATGCAATTTTATCTTGCCAACGACCATGTTGTTCCCACAATAAACGATGAGCTTCAGCATGTTCTTCCACAGTCAATTCAATTAAATTGAAAGAATCATTTGAACCGCCAGCGTGCCTAGGAACAATATGGTGTAGGTGTTTCATTAGCTAGATTTTTTAGCGTTGGCTGTGGCGGTAGCATACATTACTTCTTTAGCACGGTCGCCATATCTATCTTTGAAACCTGAAAGACCTTTTTTCATTGATTTAACAATCTCTTCTTTCTTCTCAGTTTCAGCAGAAGTCAATGTTCTTTCTTGTGCTAATTCAATTTCAGAATATTGCACACCATTAACACCATTCAAATCGATTACTTCAACAGTAGAGTGAGTCTCTTCAGTTTTTACTGCTTGAACTGCACCTTTAGCAATTTCAGTATTCTTTTTCTTGCCTGCATCTTTTGCTTTTGCATCTTCAAGTTCTTTATTGAATTCATCTTCGGTTGATTCTTCTTTAGCAAGCATCTCAGATAAAGACTTCAAACCTTTGTCTTGATACAAATTGACCATTTCAGAGAATTTCTTTTTCTTCTTTTCGGCTTCAATCTTTTTCAACTCAGCATCGTTTGGACCTTTGATTGTATCAACTGCATGTGGCTCTGGTCTAGAAGAACCGTATGCACGACCTTGAATTTTTCTAGAAGGCAAGTCTGCAAGTTTTACTTCATCGATTGCTTCAACTTCTTCTTTTGTTGTTTTTTTAGCCAAATCCATTGCAGCAGTATAACCAGGAATCTTCGATAATTTTTTTAAACGCTCTGGATCTTTTGCAGTTTCACTACTAGCTGCAGCCAATCTTTTCTGGCGGTCATCAAAATCTTTTTTAGATTCTTTTTTGGCTTCATCAACCTGTTTATGTTTCAACCGTTTGGCAGAATCATCAAAATAATCATGAATCATCACCCTAACACCCTTATCGTGGAAATCATCCAGATGTTTATTGGTTAGATGTTCACCAACCTTGATATCGTGGGCGTGGTTAGATCCAACGGCACGGACTTTATACCTGCCGACGCCATCATCGACTACATGAAGTTCGTTAGGCTTGGCTGCTTCGTCAAATTGCTCAACTTCTTCACCACGCATTTTCTTCGCATAATCAATCTGTCGTTGAGCTCGGCCTTCTGCATCTTTGGTGATTCCTTGTCCACTCAACCTACGGTCAGCATTCATACCACCAGCGGAATGTTTTACAACTTTTTTAGGTGTTGATGAATAACCACTTTCTGGTTTTTTATTCCAATCAGACATTTCTTTGTTACCTCTGGCTGATACTGCTTTGAGTGCTGCTTGACCGGCTGGCGTATTACCAATTTCATCCAGTTGTTCAACTTCTTCTTTCATAGCTTTTTCATGATGTTTAGAAATATTAAAGCGAACATCGCCAGCACGACTCTTCGTCTTCACTTCACCTTTATGTACATCACTATGCTTTACATTAGTACCAAAAATATCATTGGCAACTGACAGATTTGCATGAGTATGCAAACCATTCTTGTCATGCACGGTCACTAAAGGATTTTCATGAGTTGTTTTAATTGATTCATCCAACTCAACTTCTTCTTTTTTTACTTCTTTTTTAGCACGAAGTTTTTTGAAGTCATCAGCAGTCAATTCATCTTTCTCTGGTTCATGCACATCCAATACTTGTTGATTTGGATGTAATTTTTCGGTAACTGGTAGACCAGCCATGATTCTTGCAGCAACATCTGCAACATCACGAATTTGTTTATTGTTTGAATACATGGGTTTCTCCTATTTAATTTTTTTTTATTATTTTAGCAATTCCAACGGCGCAATGCTTTGTTGATTGGTGAATCAGGGTCTCTTGCATTTTCAGGATTAGTCAATCTTTTTTTCATGCCACTCATTCTACTACAAAAAGATTTTCTTCTGTTTGCATCTTTTGAGCCTGCTTTTAGTTTAGATGGGTCTTTTGTTACCGCAGTCTTTAACTTTGATCCTGGATTTTCTCTACGATAGGCATTAACTGCCTTCTGTGAAAGACCATCTGTTTTATCCGCTTTGTTGACCTTACTCCAGTCTTCGGATATAAATGTTTTAAAAGGTACCATATCTACTTGCCTTGAATGATTTTAAGTTAATGCCTTTTCGTTTCAGTTCGTCTTCAACTTGAGCAGAATTGCTGAGTGTGGTTTCATCACCAGTCAACTCTTCAATTCTTTTCTTTCTGACCGTACTTCTAAGATTCTCACCAGATGCTGCCATAGAAATGCCTGGCTCAATGCCCATGTCGATTGATTCTTTTACTTGCGCTTCTTTGCGTTTGCGGATTTCGGCGAGGGTGATTTTGGTGCTACTTTTTTCACTGGCGCCTTCTTGACTGCTGGCTTCGGTGATTCTACTACCACCGGTTCTTGCACTTGAACTGGTTCCTGTACTACCGGTGCCACTTCTACTGTCTTTGGTTTGAGTTTCAGTAAGTTGAGTAATTTCGTTAACATTGTCGTTCTCCTCTTTTATTTTTATAACATATCCATTTGGATGTTTCATTACTTCACCACCGTGAATGTGTGACTCTTTAGCCGCACTTCTACGAAGTAGGAATAATTTTGTTTTACCGTTGTGACCTTTTAATAGTTTGACTTTCTTTTGTTTATCTTCTGAAAGTATTTCTATATCATCTTCTTCTAAGAATGATTCAAAGTCTTCATTGACTTTTTTAGGTTCTGGTTTTCTCATTGAACTTCCTGATATAGGGACTGTTGTCTCTTTTGGTTTATCTTTAGGAATTTCAACTAACGAATCGTGTACTGAACGATGAGTCACTACACCTTTTTGACCATATCGACCAAAACCATAATATTGTAATCCTAGTTTTCTTGCTTCTTCAGCAGCACCTGAATCTGGATGAGCAACTTTCTCTGCGCCACCCTTAGGCACTTTCAATGTGTCTTTCTTATCTAACTCACCAGCAATCCATTCTTTTGCCACATCTGATGTTGGTTTAGCTGCAACAAAGTTTTTAACATTTGTAAACAACTGAAGCATTTCTTCTTTTTTTGCCTTAACAACTTCAGGTGGCGCTGTTCTCAAGTCTTCAGAGTTATCAAACTCCATGTAATTTTGGCCAAACATCTTTGCAAACTCTGCTCTGCCTGCTTGAACATTGTCCCACTTCTCTTTACGAATGTGTTCTGGTACTGTTCTGCCGCCCCTTTGACCTCTTTCGATATTTCTTTGTTTAGAAATTTCATCGGCTGTATTAACAACAATCATAGAAGAATCGTAACCAATTTCTTCTAATTTCTTTTTAATTTTTGTAATCTTTTCTACATCATCACCAGTGCCATTGATAATTAAACCATTGCGACCTAGTAATGCTAATTTCTGTCTTAATTCTGTAATGTTCTTTGCTCTACCACGAACAATATCTTTCTTCTCATTCTCAGATGCAGGCATTGTCTTATCAAGACCTTCTTTGTCCATTAAGAACTCTAACGCTTTATCTGAATTGATTTCAGTTAAACCATGACCTGCAAGTGTATTATCTAACACATAGTCTTTACCTGAACCTGGACCGCCTGCAAGGAATACTACTTTGAAAATTGCTTTATCGTGTACACCTTCAGTTAGAATTTCCACAAACGCTTCATCAATATTGAAGTCTTCTTTTACCATTATCTTGCGAACTTTCTCCATCAACTCTTTTGTCTCTTTGTCTGATAGTGTTTTTGGTATGCCAGAACGAAATGCTTTAAAATCACCCTTGATGGCAGCTTCTCTCATTTTAGTGCCAGACATTCCTGCAGCACCATCTGCATCTGGATCTCTTTCACCAGCAGATACAACTTTTATTGAATTAAATTTAAAATCTTTTCCGTTGTACTTATCTAGTAATTTTTGATACTCTTCGATTCTATCTGAACCGGCAATCATTACTAAATTTTTATAACCTTCTTCGCTCAGTTTTGCAGCCATCTCAATGAATGTTCTAACATCTTCATTTGCGGCTTTAAAATTGATACCAGGAAACATCTTTTTGAGATATTTCACTTTTGTGTCTACATCTAGGGGGTTTTTCTTTGCATCTTGTGTTCTTGATGCGTATACAATGTGGTCAGCTTTGACAGATTTAGCAGTATCTACTACTTTCTTGGCAAGAAGCCCGTGACCAATTGTGGGGACATTGAAACGGCCAAAAGCCGCAACAATAGTTGAATTTTTATTCTCTGTTAAAAAATCTCTGAATTTCATTCTCCGCCTCTGCAGCAGTTATATTATAATTACAGTTTATTTATGCTTATGGAACTCTATGCATCCATGATGCCCAACCTTGATTGTAAATTATGATGTTTTTAGGACCAATAAGTTCGTCTACTGCCTTACGAACCCCATTGAATTCTTCAGTTTGGTCAATATCGTGACCCCCAATGAATCCACCAGATTTAACTTTTGGCAACCATGCAAGAATGTCTTCTTTGACTTCTTCATACAAATGTGACCCGTCAATGAAAACAAAGAATAAACTCTTATCTTCATATAGTTTTGCAGCTTCTACACTTGGCATTTTTACTGGAGTAACAATATGTTTAACAGGTTCTATGTTCTTTATAAATTCATCATATAGTGTTTTATTCTTAATCGAGTCATCGTTCATAAGAACTGATTCACCTGGTGAACCTTCCCATGTATCAACAGAATCTATTGTAATATTTTTGCCAGAATTGATAATTGCAACGGCGGCATAACAAATTGATTTACCTTTCCATGCACCAATCTCAACATACTTTTCAGGTGAGTTTGGTGGTGTATAAGCAATCGTATCTTCATAGACATATTCATAATTAAAATGTCCAGGTACATTTTTATAAAAATGATCCATTATTCGGCTACTATAAATGCATTTCCATAAGGATGTGGTACTGTCCAGTTTTCTTTAAGGTGACCAAATTCGTAATCAAAATATTTTATTTTGAATCCTGCCTCAACTAATGTTGTCAACCACCACTCTTCTGGTTCCTTTGTAACATGTGTAATATCCATTTCATATTCACGGATGCGATACCTTGTGCCGTCACCCAATGGAACAGCAACAAAAATGGTTTTGCATCTACGGCGTAGTTCTGCGAGAACACCTGGAATCAATTCTTTTGGAATATGTTCTAATACATCTTTTGCGATAATCAAGTCCCATCCGCCTTTGATATCTTCAGCAGTTTCAACTACTGTGAGATAATCTTTCACTCTTGGATGACAATTCTTTACTGCATAATCTGATACATCAACACCATGTGCTTCTTTACCAAGCAATCGTAATGCATAGACCATAAAGCCTTTTGCACAACCATAATCTAATACTGTTGTGAAAGAAATGTTGTTGATGATAGAAGATGCTTCTCTAATACTTCTCTCAGGCATCCAACGATAGTTTTCGTATGCACTTACTCTGTTACGAACACCATCTTCAAAGTATTTCTCATCAAATATTGTTGATAGATTTCTAGTTAGGTCTGGTGTTTTGGGCATTAAATCCCAACCACCTTTAATTTCAGGCGAATTCATTATGTCTGGTCTCCGTTACTACATCGTCAATTAATTCATTTTGATATGCATACTTGCAAAATGAACAAGCATGATGACGGCGACTTACGCCTGCACCACCAACTTGTGAATTATAGAAGTCTGTAATTCCAGCAATATCAGAAATCTTAAATTCTTCATTTACTGCATAGTTGTTCTCAGGTGCCAATTCAGCAGAAGGACAAACATATACATTACCATCTGTAAACACACAAGGTTTAACCATGTGCATATAACAGTTATCATTTCTTCGTACACCTTTGAAGTTAAAGTCTGACAAGAAAGCATACTTCAACTTGCCATTCTTTTCTTCGTGTATGGCAATCAATTCACCAATTTTAAGAATGTCTTTCTGTACTTCTTCAACAGATTTAATTGCATTAAAGGCAATACGACATGGGATTTTCTTTTCTTCAATCCATGCCAACATCTTCATAAAGTTTTCTTCTTTATATGAATTTGATGCAAGTTTCTTGGCCTTTGTATCAGTCCATTCACCTGTAATATTTGGATTAGTAGAAGTCTCTGTTGCACCATCCCAAACATATGCGGCTGAGATTTCAATATCTAAACCTTCAAATACTTCAAGGTGATATTCATATGGTTCTTTTTCGTCCCATGAATACATGCCAAGGCGAACCCATGATAACATGTGCCAGTTCTTAACTCTTTTTAGTAGAGAACCGTTTGTGCAAATACCAATTTTTAGTCCACGATTGTATGCGTGTTCAATCGCCTTGTCTAACTGTGGATGCAATGTTGGTTCGCCACCGCCTGTAAACTCCATACCTAGAACACCAAGGTCTGCGAATTGGTCAATTGCAGATTTCATTTGGTCAAGTGTCAACATATCTTTCATTGCACGATTGGCAAAGCAACAGAAAGAACAGGTTAGATTACATGGGTTTGCAGGTGACATGTGAAACATCACAGGTTTTGGTCTGCCGCCATCTTGGATGATTTGTAATCTATCCATGTGTTTCAATAACTTCACATGGTTACTGGTGTAACTACGACCCTGTACCTTGTCTTCATGAATTGTTTGTTTCTTTTTCAATATCGCATTAGCATTAATTATCTGCATCATTATACCTTAAATGTAAATTCATATTCAGTTTGTGGTTCGTTATACGGACCAACTTCTTCATTATATCTATCCTTCATAAATTTGGGATAAACTTCACCTAATATTTTGTCCATCTCAGCAAATGCTGCCGACTTATCATAGTAACTAGGTCTATTTGGATGATACATTGATACTTCATGCATCACACCAGCTTTCTGTTTCATAATTGGGGCGAGAATGATATCGAATCCCCAACCACTCTTAACTTCATGGTAGTTCCAGAAATCTAACAGAATAGGTATCAATGATGAATGAAAGAAACCACCCATGCCTTCATTGAAGTTTGTTAGACTGTAACTGTAACCAGGAACTTGATGTAGAATTTTATGTGTGGATTCTGAGCCTGCGATAGTAGACATTTGAAACATCTTAATATCTCTTTTTGTTGCAATCTCTAATGCTCTGTTTACACTTTGAATATCAGTAACTAAATCATCATCCCAAAATCCAATGTAATCATAGTCTCTGTAATCAAATGTATCAAGGAAATGTTTTGCTAAGTCCCATTTGAATCCAGTATCTTTAATCAACTGGTCGTATGAGTTCGGTTCGATATCAAAGTCCTTGTATTGATACACAACTGTTTCATAGTTTCGTTGAATACCATTCGTCTTACGCCAATGATTATCTTTATCATATGCATCATGGTAGTTAAGTGGAATGCCAACAGGGCAGAAGATTACATTACGCATATTTTTTCTCAATTATTTGTTTCCACTCAGGTACTCTATCATACTGATGTACCAATACAAATGGTTTGCCATCACTTGTGCATACTGTATCACCAACTAGAGTTGGGCATTTCTCAATCAACTTGTCACCATACTTAGATGCGACTTGTGGACCGGTTGTTCCCAACTGTGCAGCCCAACCTTCTTCAGAGGCAGTAAATCTTGTAATGTCTCTAAATGGTTTCATATTCAACAATACATTCAATGCGGCTTGGTCTGGTCCGCCACCACCTTCTGTGAAGTGTGATGTGCCATTACATAACATATAGAGATTGAGGAACAAAGGAAGCATAGTGTCAAACTTGCCAGAGATTGTGCCTGCATTATAAACTAATCTATCTTTGTTGTGGTCGTGAATCAACGGACCAAATGCTTTCATAAGATTATGACTGCCCCAATCTTCATCTTTGTATTTGATTGATTCACATGCAACATTAATCTGTGCTTCATCCATGTTCTCTTCTAACCAAGTAGAAGGATTAGATTGAAAGATTACATCTTTAACATCTGTCGTGAGAATGTATCGATACTTACCTTCATATTGTTTCAGTAAATACCATAGATGCAGAAACCTCTCAACTACAATTGAGAAGTCATCTCTGTATACAAATCTTTTGTTTTCTTCATCCTTTTTGAAAGCAAGGATGGTGTAGTTTCGTTTGACTAACTCTTCAACTGTTTCATATGAAACATTATAACAAATCATGGCCTTTGTGCCATTGAAACCACTCCTATCTAACGAGTTCACCCATGGTTTAATTTTGTCAAAATCATAACCAGTAATACTACCAATCACTATATCATTCATCACAACTCCAATTATTAATTAAATTCTTTAAATCTTTTTATCTTACGACCTTGGCCAGGTGTGTCACTCCTATATGTATTCACCAATGTGGCAGTACCCTCGGCACCTGCACCAGACTTTGGTAATATATCAGGACTAATACCCTCATGCACACTCTTATGCAACTTCATGCCTGTAACATCTTGAACCAACTTCCATGCATCTTTTGCTTTTTTACTGTTAATAAGAGATTGTAACATCTTTTTCTGCTCAGGTGAAGCCTTTTGTTGAAACTTTACCAGTTCCATAATACCAATGTTACCAGTATAACCTGCCTCGGTTATCTGTTCCATTAATATTCTTGATTTTGCTATTCGTTGAATTGCTTCTGACATTTTATCCTCTAGTCAAGGTAAGAATCTTCTGTATCTGCGCTTCAAGAATTGGTTTTCTATTTGGCCAATTGATATATGGTTTATCTGCCGTCTTTAAAAGATTTGACAAGAAAGGCATAATTAACTTCTCTACTTGTGCCAATCTTGCTTTGTACTCTTCAACAGTTTCATCTTTTTCATTAATAACTGCATTGTATTCTTCTTCTGATACCGCAGAGAATCCAAAATCATTATCTCCATACTCAGCAAGAATTTTGTTTATGTCATATGCTGGCATTATTTACTCCAATTTTTCTGTGCAGTAAAATTCAAATGACTGAATTCTAATCTATCAACTAACTTAACTGCATTGCCTTTTAGTCTATCAACAGCAACAAAACCTTCAGGATTTGTTACTTTAAAACCATCTTCAGTTTGTACGAATGTACTTGTTACTTGTCTTAGTTGTTGCAACTTTTTGATAATCATATTCTTGGCATCAACCATGCCGTTCTGAATATCAAAAATTTTGATTAGGTCACTTGAACTACCACGAATTGTACGCATGATTTCGTTTTTAATCATGGTCTTATCTCTCTTCGTTTTTTCCATCTTTGCAGAGACAATATCTTTATTCAACTTCTCTTCGACCCATTTTATTAATTCTCTCACATGAGCAGTTGTGTTTGTAATCTTTTGACCTTCTCTGACTTTGGTGTTGTTGAAAGTCTTAATGTATTCTCTAACAGTATCACTTGATGATATTCTATTGATAGACATTGCATTTGTTTGTTTGAATGTAGAACCGACAGTAGATAGAATTGAGGTGATTGTTTTTGTTTCTTCTTCCGTGAATGATGCAGTACCAGATGCATCGGTGAAATATGCATCACGGAACCAAACATCTTTAGTTGGTGTCAAATTCTTAATGTCAATATTAAATGATGCCTTCATATCAGCAAATGTTTTACCTGTGTATGAAGTATGAAACACAACACCCATCTGTGCAGCCTGCATAGTCTTTGCCAACTTAGAATCAGCAGGTACTGCGTACACTAATGTGTTTGGTTGAAATGTAATGTAGTCTTCACCGTCAAGGGTCTTCTCTGTGATATCACCTTTTGCAAACATCATATCACCTTGCAATACACCTTTGATGCCAAGTTTTGGTAGATATCTTAGTGCAACTTTTAATTTTACATTAAGACCTTCACCAGGATGATTCGTATCAATATCATCATCGGTGTAATTCAACTTTGCATTGGCATTGAATACACCTTTTGTACCAACAAAGAACTTGCCATTGTCTGGATTAACACCACAAAAGATTGCAGGTGAACCATCCCATTTTGTTGTGACATTTACTTTTGTTTGTGAATGACCTGCAAGCATATCTCTCAATGCTTGTAAGAAATTAATTGCATCTCTGGCGCCCGCAACACCACGATTGAGAATCTCATCCTCAATATGTTCTAGGTGAAGATTAGCACCTTCTTTTTTCGCTTCGGTTAAAAATTGTGTGAAATTCATTTTAATATATCTTTACGAATGGACCGTTAGTATCTCTAAATTCTTTTTTTGCACCATAATACAATGTCTTCAACCAATCTTGCATTAATCCTTTTTTTTCTATAACTGCCCATGCATAAGCCCAACGCATACAAGTTAATTTGGACGAAAGTCTTCCACCAGCATATTTCGAACCTTCTTCTCTAATACAATAATCTAAAACATCTGCAAATGAACCAGTAGAAACTTGTTTACCTTTATACATAACTTTTAAGTCACCGAAATCTATACTCACACCATTAACTTTTAATTTAGATAATTCTTTTTGAAAGTCTATCCAATATTTTTTTGTTTCTGGTGTCCATTTACCAACATCTGGAATATATGGGTCTTTACCTGCATTTACTGGTCTAATTATTCCTAATTTTGAATAATTTTTACTAAAAAATTCATCAATAGCATCAGCAGAAGCCTTACCAATTTTAGCACCAGCATCTTTACCAGTTGGTGTTAAATCGGTCTGTACACCTCCTCTAGGAGTTGACATATTAAAATTTCTTGTTTGCCAATTAACCAAACTATCTCCAGCTTTGAATTGTCCTGCTATTTCACCATTATCTATTTCTGTTGGTGTTTTAGCATTAGTTCCAAAATTTGCGTAACACTTTAATGGACCAACATTTTGAAAAATTAATTCTTTAGCTTTGCCTTTACCCATATTTGATAACTCTAAGTCGGCATCTTTTTTAGTTTTTGAAATAGCTTTTAATGATACGGGAACTAAATCTTTACTTTGTATTAATTCCCTCATGTATGCATTTAAAGAATAAATGTTCGCCATCTCATCAGGATTTTTAGTAATAGAATCTAGTTTTTTTCTTATTGCATTTTCTTTTGTTTTTCTAACCATGTAAATATCAGCAGGATCCCAATTATCTTTTGTTGAAACACCACATCGTTTTTTAGCAATATCTTCAATGAATGCCATAAAACCATCTTTTTCATCACGGGAATAATCATATCCCCTATTAGAACCCAAATATTTTTTTAACGCAATAGCCTGTTTCTCAAAAGTGCTCATCCATGCCTCTCTTAAAGCTAAATTTTTTGCGAGGTCTGGATAAACTTTTACAACAAGTGGAAACAATTCAGATTCAGAAGGAGCTTTTGTACTTTCAATATATTTACTGAAGTACACTTTTGAAGCATTTTCCTGTTTTGCTGTTTCTATTGCATTGCCTGCCATTTAATACTCCTATCAATGTGGAGTATTTATACTATCACAAACACTAGTTTATGTCAACCGAAGAATTCGTCCAAAGACCCTTTATTCATATATTTGTCTATAATATCGAAATTCTGTTGTTTTTTAGCAAAACACCAGATTGGTTCGATGTAAATCTTATGCATAAACTCATCTAAATTCTCAACATTCTTTGGTCTTTGCATAATTCTCATACCCATCTGACCACAGAAGGTTGCGCCTCTTTCAGTAAGATTATCAATCAAATCATCACTTGCATAGTATCTCTTTGTCTTAATCTTTGGATCCATGATGTTGACGAATTGATAACCATTGTCACTCAAAGAATCAAATGTCTTTTGATTTACCGGCAGATAGAAACCATCTCGCCATTCTTCATAAGTCGTATATCTTGCCCATGATTGTTCATTTGAATGTTTGCCGGTTGTGTTATACTTCTCTGTTGCGAAATAAGGCGGTGAAGTAAATGCACAATCAATCTTAGGCAAAATAGAATAATCAAAGTCTTCTGCTGGGCATCTATGAATCTCAACTCTTTTGACACCCTCAACAATGAAGTGCTTATCATCTTTCACAGTTCTTGGGCGCCCACCAAGGAATCTTTCATAGACTAAACATTGTTCATAATACTTTTCAAATGTCTGGTCATTGGGGTCTGTACCATAATATTCATCTGCATCAGAACAATAGAAACCAGCCAATCTATCACCCCAACCACAAGATGAATCAAATACAGTTTTTGCATTTGTAATCTGATACAGAAACTTTGCGACTTGTGGTTTAAATTGTGTCGCAATATAGGCACTCAATCTGAATGAAGCGATATAGGAACTAACTGACAGTTCTTTGTTTCCCAATCGCCACAATGCAAGAAATACACTTCGTAGATTATCGTTGTTGTTCCATCGGTAAATAGGAGACTTGTAACCCCATGCATCGCAATTGTATCGTAACTCTTGGTGAAAGTAATTACTCACATTGTTAAATTGTGAACCCATTTGAATGACACCAAGACCATGAGTAGAATATTTTCTACCATAGTCTTCAAACTTCTCCAACACTAAATCTTTCACTTCATCATGCTGTTGAAATGTTGTCTTCAAATCAGACAAAGATAAATCCCAAAAAGACTTCTGCATATCTGCAAAAGAAATATCTCTTAATGGGCAAGGTGGTTTTGTTTTGACAATGATATCAATCAATTCTGCAACAATGGTCTCTTTATCAAATTTTTCATTGATATCAGACCATTGTTGTTCATTCAGAATTGGAACACCATTCTGATTACGATTGTCAAGTAAATATTGATTTAAGTTCATTCAAAGTCGTAAGATGATTGCATCATTAAAGTGTGTTTGCCCATTTCAAATAGACCAATACCACCAAGGAAATCTTTGCAACAGGTTGTAATCACAACTTCACCTTCAACATCTAAAGATGA
>Ga0209400_1002374_pt1 | contig 14371 bp, 12 predicted proteins | sample M_130807_EF_Meta_FD_187313 | JGI IMG/M metagenome (GOLD analysis project Ga0209400, IMG submission 187313) | Freshwater microbial communities from Lake Montjoie, Canada to study carbon cycling - M_130807_EF_MetaG (SPAdes) (version 2) | ecosystem: Environmental > Aquatic > Freshwater > Lake... | reverse complement strand
CCACCGACGGTGGAAGCAGATTTGAGGCTGTTGTGCTTGGACATAAATGGGCAAAAGTTGACGTTGCGGGTCGGCAAGCTAGGGGAAACCGACCTTGCAGGCAAGCGATAAATTGTCTTTTTTCCGGACGATAGTTAACATGTGCTGATTTTTAAATCCGAAGTCGCAACAGCAAGAATGCAGTATGTTTTTCGGAGAACGCAATCCAAAGCATGACATGGTCCAAAAAATCGACCTTCCCATTTTTGGCAGGATCGATATCATCCGCGACTGAACTATTTCACTGTTCGGTGAAAAAATGAAAATCCCACTTGCCATTCTTATCATGCATGTTCTCTTATCACTGGCTAGAGCCGATAAGGAGGCAACAGCAACGCCAGTTACTCCGCCAAAAGCCGAGATCAATGAGAACGTTCCCGCCAAAGTGCGAGAGATCGTTCGGAAGATGGCCACAATCACGAAGGGTATGTCACGCCGAGATGTCATCGAGCATTTGGGTCTCGACAAGGACGGATCAGTGAAGGACTTGGACGGTGGAGGCAATCTTGGCGAGGGTTATGAGTCCTACGACCTAGGGATCAATGATGAATGGATATTGACCATCGACTACAAGTTTGGCTTCAAAGATGGCCAATGGGACTTTAACATTCAGGAGGTCTTTGAGGTCTCACTACAACGCGGCTCGATTACCAAATATAAGAATGATGAAGATCAGGACTGGGATCTTTACTACCCATTTTGGCGGAAAGGGACGATGATAGCAGAGGCCCCCAAGAAACAAGACACCGTACAAGGCGGCGCTGACCAACCAGCTGCCGCTCCAGAGTTGAAGTCGGAGGGCAAATACAAACCTCAACCCGAGAAGGAGGTCGCCCCCCGGTAGCGGGTGGCAGGCCTTTGACGTTCCCCAACACAACACCCATCAACACCTATGGCGACAGCGTACATTGAGACCACGATTCCGAGTTACTACTCAGCGCGAAATGCCAGGTCGATTCTTCAGGCGAGTCGGCAGTTCGTGACACGGGAATGGTGGGATAGCGGGTGTTCGGGGTTCGAGCTTGTCACATCCACTGAGACGCTGAATGAGGCTGGTGAGTGAGATCTAGAGATGGCGAAGGCGCGACTGGAACTGCTGGGGGGCATCCGGATTCTTTCCGTCACAGAGGCGGTTGCGGAGTTGGCCCGGATATTGGTCACATCGGGCTTGGTTCCGGCGATCGCTTCTTCCGATGCCGTTCACATTGCGCTTGCATCCGTGCATCAGATCGATTTCCTTGTGACGTGGAATTTCAAGCATATCGCGAATCCACAAACCAGAGAATGCATGCGCAAAACAATCAACGATTCGGGTTACCGCATGCCGGTGATGTGCAGCCAGGAGGAACTATCGAACGACGATGAAAGTATCTGACCATCCAACCAAGATTCTCGACGAGGTGATGAGTGAAGTCCGCGCGATCAAGCGCGGTATTTCCGAGCGCCACGGCAATGACATTGACCGCTTGCTTGCGTCCCTGATCTCACAGGAGCGAGCCGCCGGAATGACCGAGACAGAACAAGATAGTAGCGGACAACCGGCTACACGCCCCGAGTCGAAATGACGCTTCCGTTAGTCAGTGCCATCGCTCGTACGTCACACGTCCTTCTCAGAGAAATCAAACCATCCATCAACCATGAAGGAAACCACCAAACGTTCGATTCTTCGCGCAATCCATATCCTCTTTGCCCTGCCGCTATTTGGCTACATCTATGGGCCGCCGTCGGAGACCGTGCAGTATCTGTCCTATTTTCGTTACATCTACTTTCCCGTCGTTGTGCTTTCCGGACTTTGGATGTGGAAAGGCCACGTCATTCGCCGGCTTTTTTCACGAGGATCCAATGACAGAAACGCCTAACCAATCGTCGCGGCCAGCCGCCGTTGGCGGTCGGTTTCGCCCGGGCCGTTCACGTCGCGAGTGCATGGTGAACCGATTTCCACGTTGTCCGACATCGCGAACGTCCATGAACAAGATTGACCTCAAGAAGGAGCTGAAACAGCTCTACAAACCCTCCGCAAAGGCGGTCGCACAAGTCACCGTGCCGCCGCTCAAGTACCTGATGATTGACGGCAAGGGCGACCCGAACACTTCCCCTGAGTATGCGGATGCCGTTGCGGCGTTGTTTTCCGTTTCCTACGCGACGAAATTTGCCGTGAAGAAAGGTGCCCTGAAGACCGACTACGCCGTGATGCCGCTCGAAGGACTCTGGTGGGCGGATGACTGGTCCGTATTTGTTGCGGGAGACAGAGCGAACTGGAAATGGACCATGATGATTCTGCAGCCTTCTTTCGTGCCCGACGAAATCATCGGGCAAGCCATGGCCGATGTCCGCAAGAAGAAGAACCTCCCGGCCCTCGACAAACTGCGGCTGGAAGAGTTTTCCGAGGGTCGCTGCGCGCAGATTATGCACATTGGCCCGTTTTCGGACGAAGGTCCAACGATCGAAAAGCTCCACGAGTACATTCTCAGTCACGGCAGCCTGGCCGGGAAACACCACGAGATTTACTTGAGCGATATCCGGCGCGCCCACCCGACGAAATGGAAAACAATCCTGCGCCAACCGATGAAATGACGGCCAACAATCAAGTGTGTGGCGGAGGTGGGGCACGCAGCTCCGCCGGCGCCGATGGTTGAACGCGTCCGGGGCGATGGCTGCAGATTTCCCTACTGCAGGGATCGGCGAGGGCGAGGGAACTTTTTTCTTTATGCACATCAATGCCGATGTAGAGTTTGCTTGTCGTGGCTGAGTTGATTTTCACTGTTTCGAATGTACTGAATGTTGATAGGTCGCCACGGCACCATGCCGCTGCGATAGTCCACGACTTGCACCAGTCGCGGCCAAAAGGTCGCGGCGTCCTCACTTGCTCGATCTGAATAGAACCCGAAACCACTGACACGTATGGCCGCATTCAACCGAACCAAAGACAATCCCTTGCCACTCAAGACGCCTCCAGGCACGGCGGACTTTGCCATGCACAGCGACACCAAGGATGGAGTGCCGATTCTCGTCTGCACCGTGGGTAAGACCGTTCTCCATTACGACGCTCGTTGCATTGAAGAGCTTCATGCGATGCTCCGGTCTCACGGAGATTGGATGGACTTAGGCGGAGCGGACGAGCAGAAACAAGCCAAGGAGGGAACTGTCGAGGCATGGGGTCGCTCCCCCGAGAATCCTATCGGAGGCTGGTATGGGCTCAAGAAAGGTTTGCGCGGACGTTTCGGTGTCTATGTCCCGCCGCTGATGGAAGCACTCGGTTTGTGTGAGCTTGAGCATAATCCGAAGAACAACCGAATCCGTGCGAAATAACCAATCGAATATCTCCGAACAAAACGGATGCGGGCAACGGCTTGTATGGCATCTGTCGTGTCATCGACGCGTCCCGCTCGCCCTCGCCTGATCCAAAGCGTATTGCCAAGAATGAGGATTACCATGCCACGGTCGAAAACAACCACCTTTTGGGCAGGTCTCGCTTTGCTTGTCCTCGGTGCCGCTCTAGCGACGTTGTGTTTTTGGAGCGTAGCTTCCGAACGTGCAGCCAATCGGGATCTGGATTCGATGGTCAATAATCTCCGTGCCAACGGTGCGATTGTCGAGAACTACTACAAGGTTATCGGAGGAGATGGCCTAAGAACACAACATACGCATTTGCTTCGGACATGTATTGTTGCTGGAATCTTTGTTGTCGGTGGAGCCACGATGATTATTGTTTCCCGGAAGGTCGTCCCTGCCCAGATCCGAGGGACCGATACAATATGAATCCAGGAGGCAGAACAAGTCGTGACTCCTAACGGGCCATAAGAACTTCAATCTCATTCCAATTTCCTTTCAATCGCTCCCGTAGGGGTAATCAAACGTTGGGCAAATAAATATTTCGCGACACGTAATTACGCTTGACGTAACAATCAAAGGCGGTATTTTACACGGGTGATCGAGAGTTTTGGCGATCCAGCGACAGAGAGCATTTACCGCGGCTTGCGAGTTCGTGGTTTACCTGGGGATATCCAGGAGAGAGCCCGGCGCAAGCTGCGCATGATCAATCAGGCGCGTATCGTTGAGGATCTTCAGGTTCCACCTGGCAATCGGCTTGAACAGTTGAAAGGGAATTTGGCCGGATTCTGGAGCATTCGAATCAACCAGCAATGGAGGGTGATCTTTCGATGGAAAGATGGCTTGAAGCATGAAGTAAGAATCATTGACTACCACTAAGAACATGAGCGCATCGAAATACCTACCCCTGGTCCATCCAGGTGAGATTTTACTGGAAGAATTCATCAGGCCGATGGGACTAAGTCTCGCATCGGTATCCCGTTCAACTGGCATTCCCGCCTCGCGACTTACAGAAATCACGAAGTGCAGGAGAAGTTTGTCCGCGGAGACGGCATTGCGCCTGGCACGGTTTTTCGGCACATCCGCTGCATTCTGGATCGGGTTGCAATCGGAGCATGATCTTGAAGTAGCCGAAAGATCTGTCGGAGCTAGAATCAAGCGTGAAGTTGTCTCTTTCTCACGATAGGAGATGACCAACAATCAAGGGTGTAGCGGAGGTGGGGAACGAAGCTCCGGCTGTGCCCATGGTTAAACTAGTCCGTAGCGATTGCCTCCGCTTTCCCTGCCGCGCCGGGATCGGCGTGGGCGAGGGAGTTTTTTCTTTATGCGCATCGAATCCGATGTAGACTTTGGGTGCCGTGTCTGTGTTGATTTTCATGATTTCTCGATTCTATAATCAAGCAGGAGGATGCTTGCTGGTGTTTGTAGCAGCCGTAAGCCCTGGCAGTCAGCTTTAATTTACAAGCCAACCTTGCGCATTAGATGTCTATATTGGAATTTCTGATCTACATCGTCCGTTTTCCATACGAGGTAACAAAACGACAGAATGAAGAGTTCGTTTTTGGGCAATCCGAATGGGATCGGAAGTCTTTGCGATTCTGGAAGTGGTTCGCTTGGATTTTGACTGGACTCATTCTTTGTTGTCCTTTTGCAATCTGGATTTTTTGGCTATTGATCAACCAGCAAAAATGAAAAAACCGAGCAAGACATGGATGGCAATCCCGGCCAGCTCCTGTGTTTATTATGCTATATTTTTATTTACATTTTAAACCCGTGTTTTGAACTGTGCTCCTGCTGGCGGAGTTGCCATCACTTTTACGTTGCCCCAAAAAATGAAATACCTCATCCACACGTCCGCCCTTGCTTTCGCGCTCGCTCTCGGTCCAATTGCCTGGGCAGCAGATCCGAGTTTCAGGCCTCTTACCGAAGCACCAAAAACACCAGACGAAGAATTCTTCAAGGTGGTCAACGGAGAATCCAAAGTTGAAGGTCATGTCATCAAGCAGTTAGTTGTTAAGCCGGAATACCTCACCGCCAGCTACAAGAACGATAGCAAGGAATCTCTATTTCCCAAATACACAGTCAGGATTTACAACCGATACGGTTTTTTACTCGGCAGTGGCAGAGTGGGCGCGGGGTTTTTCTCAGGTAGCCCCAAACTCGAAATGGGAGATGTGGGTGGTGAGAAAATTCACCTTGATCTTGTCGATATTGCGCCTGTGTTCAAACACACCAAACTGGAGCTACCTGAAGATTTTTTCAATGTTGCTTGGGTGTCGCTGGCGGATACGAACACCAAACTTGCAGAAAAAGCCGATACCGGGCAACCCGCTCCAGCCCCCGAGTCGAAGTCGGAAGATCGTCAGAAACCTCAAACCCAATCGGAGGGGAACTCTCGGTAAGGGTGTTAGGCCTCATGCTTCACAACTGCGGGACGTGACGTTGGAGAGTTCGCCTTCTCTTCCCTTGGAGTCGGATATTCAAATCGTTTTCGCAATCTTTGAAATCGCAAGACGCAGAAGCCTAGTGATAAGACACAAGCGGGCAGTCAGCGATGAGAAAATTCGCGAACGGCTGCTCCTGATCGATTGCGTGTCAGAGGAGACGGAAGGGAAATCGGCGCTATTCATGTGAAACGGGGTGTGGTATCCTTTTGTCCCTGTTTGACGATTCATGAAATCCCTGTCAAATCCTCTACCGCTCGATACTTCGTTATGGTCCGCCATTGCTCCGGGAGGGACGGCTCTGGAATTGGACTCCGTGAAGGGGGCGCTGCGGATGAAATTTGATTTCAACGCGGGGCTCGGATTTGTGGTGGCCCGACATCTGGTGTCATGCCAGCTCCCGAAGGAATACGCGCTTGCTTTTCATCTGCGCGGCAGTGGGGCGAACAATGATCTCGAAATCAAATTGGTGGACAAGGGAGGTTCGAATGTCTGGCGCTACGAATGCAAGGATGTCCAGGTCTCGTCGCGCGGTCGATCCTTCAGAATTCACGAGCGGGATTTCACCTTCGCCTGGGGCCCGGCCGGGGGAGGGGAAATCAGGGAACTCGGGGCGATTGAAATTGCCGTCGTGGCGCGCACGGGAGGAAAGGGGAATTGGCTCATCCGCGATTTGGTGCTTGCCGACGAATCCTTGCGTCGCGCTCCTCTCCTGAAATATTCCAGTGCCAGGAAACGACCATCTGCGGATCTGCGACAAGTAACGAATTGGCTGGCGGAGTCGGGTGACATCCGGCCCGCACTGCAAATGGATTTTCACGAGCAACGCCTCATCGGTGCCTTGATCATGCAATGGAAAAAAGCTGCGCCGGAACATGGGTTTCGCGTGATGGGATCGAACACCGGAAAAGCATGGCGCATTCTCTATCAAACGGACAAAGCGGGCGGCGTGATGAGCATTGTTCCGTTGCCTAACAAAAGCCACCGGATGTTGATACTCGAACTTCGAGAGTCGGAAGAGCTGGAGTGCCTGAGCTGGCAGGGCTTCGAGTTTTGCCGGTCGCGGGAATCGTTCTGGCACGAGGTCGCGGCACGTTTTCCCTGCGGCTGGCATCCGCGCTGGTTGATGCGGGAACAAAGTTTGTGGACACCTGTGGGACATCCCGAAGGCAGTGCCTGTGCCCTCATCAATGAACAAGGAATGGTCGAGCCGGGCAGAGCCTCCTTCTCGATCGAACCTTTCCTCATGCATGCCGGCAAGCTGCTCACCTGGGCGGATGTTGAGATCACACAGTCGCTCAAAGACCAGTGGATGCCGGTCCCGTGCGTTGCGTGGAATCACACCGACTGGCGCATGGAAGTCATGCTCCAAGCGACCGAATGCGCATCGTTGCGCTGTTCGTATCGGGTTTTCAATGGCGGGAAAAAACCGATGTCGATCCAACTGATGCTGGCGCTGCGCCCCTTCCAGGTATGCCCGCCGTGGCAGCATTTTCGCGATGTCGGGGGCATCAGTCCGATATCGGATTTGCAGTGGCACGAGGGGCAACTGAGCATCAACGGTCGGCATCACGTTTTCCCCTCGCCGTCGCCCGATCACGTATCCTGCCTGGAATTTTCCGAGGGCCTGTTGGTCCAGCGGATGAAGGATCAGGATCTTCCCGCGCGGGACCGCTGTCACGATGCCCTCGGTTACACCAGTGCGGTGATGAGTTTTGTTCTCCACATTCCTGCCGGTGAGAGTCGGGAAATTTCCTGGTCTAACGAAAAAAATCTTTCCCCGGCGTTCGATTGGTCGAAAAAAATTCCAGTCGCGCAGTTGCAAGCCGCATCGTGGGGCGCGGAACTTGCCGCGATCACCCGCACTGCTGCAGCTCACATCCTGATCACCCGCGACGGTCCGGCGTTGCAGCCCGGTCCGCGGCGCTATACCCGTTCGTGGATCCGCGATGCCGGGACGATGGCGGCGGCGTTGTTGCGCATGGGCTGCGGTCAGGAAGTGGCCGAGTTCATTCGCTGGTATTCCGCTTTCCAACGCAACGATGGATTCATTCCCTGTTGCGTGGATCGCGATGGAGTGGATCCGTTAGTCGAACACGACAGCCACGGCCAATGGCTCGCTTTGATTGCCGATTATGTCCGCATGACCGGAGACCATTCCCTGATGAATGAAACCTGGCCAACGGTGAAACGGGCCGTTGCTTACATGGAAAGCGTCATCGAACCCTGCGGATTGCTGCCGGTGTCCGTCAGTCATGAAGGGTATCTCGCCCAGCCGGTTCACTCGTTTTGGGACGACTTCTGGGCGTTGCGCGGATTGCGCGACGCCGCATGGCTGGCCGGTGAAATGGGGTATCCATCTCTGTGCAAACGTTATCTTGGCCTGGCGGAAAAACTTTCGGTCGCACTGGCTTCGGCGATTGAAGATACGGCTGTCCAACATGATCTCGACACCATCCCCGCATCGGTCGAGTGGGCGGATTTCGATCCTGTTGCAACGGCCAATGCGGTGATGTTGTTTGATGCGCCTGTTGAATGCAATCAAGATGCGCTGGAGCGGACTTTTGATCGCTTCATGAGCGATTGGCGGAAAAAGCGCAGCGGTGAAATGGCGTGGACGAACTACACGCCTTATGAAATCCGGGTTGTCGGCGCACTGGTTCGGCTGGGTCGAAGGGACGACGCGCTCGAGTTGTTGCGCTTTCTGATCGGTGACTGCCGACCGCGGGCCTGGAACCAATGGCCGGAAATCGCATGGAAAGATCGACTCGCGCCCGCCCACATCGGCGACGTGCCCCACACCTGGATCGCGGCGGAAGCTCTTCTTGTGATCCAACAACTCTTCGCTTATGCGAGTGAGGCGCGCGATGCTCTGGTCATTGCCGCGGGCATCGATCCAGAATGGCTCGAAGGGGAGGGCATTCGCGTTTTGCAACTGCCCACGATTTTCGGACCGCTGGGCTATCAGATGTCATACAAAAACAAAAACGTCGTTGTCGTTCACATTGAAAAGGGACTACGTGTGCCGCGCGGAGGCATCGTGATCATGGCACCGCGTTGCAGTGAGACTGTGATTCATTCTCTGCCGTGTACCCTGGAACTTTCCATTGAATCCCCATGAGCAATCCCTACCATCGCCTTAGCAACGGACGTTATCACGTCGATCTGGCCAAATCAGGAAGCGGCCGCTCGTTGTTCGACTGGATCGCACTCAATCGCTGTGCTGCGGATGCGGTGGATGACTCGCAAGGGTTTTTCATTGATCTGCTCGATTTGGATTCTCGCGTCTCCTGGTCGGCTGGCCTGCAGCCCTCGCTGACGCAGCCGGAAGATTACCGGTTTTCTGCGAATAAAAATTTTGTTAGAATTGAACGGTCGGACCATGGCATCATCACTACGATGGAAGTCACGATCGATGCCGTGGATGATGTGGAGATTCGCAAAGTCACCATCACCAACAAGGGAGAGGACATTCGACATCTGGAATTGACCAGCAACATCGAGATCGCGCTGGCCCATCCTCTCGGCGATATCGGGCATCCGGCATTTTCCAAACTGTTTGTGCAAACGTCGATGCGGAGCGCCTGCAACACTTTGGTGGCCGCACGTCGACCCCGCAGCGCGGACGAATCATGGCCGGTGATGTTTCACGCACTCCTCGGCGCGACGCCTGCTGCGTGGGAAACGTGCCGTCTGACCTTCGTTGGCCGCGGTCGAAGTCATGCCCATCCGGTCGGGCTGATGGGCGGAGGTCTGGGCAATGCGCTGGACCCGATGTTTGCCTTGCGCACACGGCTGGCCGTCGGCCCCGGGGAGTCGGTGATCCTGGGGTTCCTGCTCGGCGCGACGGCCGATGCCGCGGAAGTGGAATCCATTGTCCTGCGCCATCAGTCGCGCTGGCCGCATCCGCCGATCAAGTTGTTAGATCATAAGGAGGCAAAGTCCGAACCCATTTGTCGCGATTACAACAATCACGACCTGCTTTCGCCAAACCGCATCGGTGGGTTCAGCGTGGATGGCAGGGAGTATGTGATGCGCCTTCGCACCACAGCGGATGGCCTGAAGCTGCCTCCCATGCCCTGGTGCAATGTGGTGGCCAATGAAAACTTCGGTTTCCTGATTTCGGAGACCGGTGCCACCTGCACCTGGAGCCGCAACAGCCAGGCGAACCGCCTTACACCTTGGTCGAACGATCCCGTCATCGATCCCCATCACGAGGCATTCTACCTGCGGGACGATGACAACGGAACATTCTGGTCGTTGTTTCCCGGTCCTTGCCCCGCGAAAAATGACGACTACGAAATGGCCCATGGTTTTGGCTATTCTCGTTGCCGATTGAATGTGCACGGCATCGTTCAAGATGTGACCGTGTTCGTTGCAAAGAACGATGCGGTGCGCTTCATGCGCGTGGCGTTCACCAATGCATCGGACATCAAGCGGCGTCTTTCGTTATATGGTCATCAGCGTCTGGTGCTCGGCACTCTTCCGCCCGATCCGGGTTCGCTGCAGGTTGACAAGGACGGCGGAATGCTGATCGCGCGCAATCCCATGAACGAAGCCTTCCGTGACGGCATTGTTTTTTGTTATGGTGTCTTCGATGGCTTGTCGCCCGTCACCCATCACTGCACGGACCGTTTGCAATTCCTCGGCCCGCACGGAAGCACCCGCCGACCGCGCGCCTTGTTGTTTCCGAAATTGTCGGACCCGACAAGCACTGCGCAGGATTGTTTCACCATGCAATGGTGTTTGGAAATCGACCCTGGCCAGACGATCAACGCCCTCATCGTTCTTGGTGAGGCGGTGGGGGAAAAACATCTGCGGGATCTAACGGAAAAATACAGCACGACCGGCGCCGCTGATCAAGAGTTCAATGAAGTGGAGCGGTTCTGGTTGAAGTTGCTTGGTGGCCTGCAGGTGAAAAGCCCTTCGCCGGCGCTGGATCTGATGGTCAATGGCTGGCTCGCGTATCAAACCATCGCCTGTCGCATTTGGGGTCGCACGGCATTTTATCAATCGAGCGGAGCATTCGGCTTCCGCGATCAATTGCAGGATGCCGGCAACCTATCGCTGTTGTGGCCGGAACTCACCCGAAGTCAAATCCTGCGGCATGCCCGGCACCAGTTCCGCGAGGGCGACGTATTGCACTGGTGGCATGAAGCGCCGCTCGACCGGGGCGTGCGCACGAAATTTTCCGACGACCTGTTATGGCTTCCTTACGTCACTGCAGACTACATCCGTTCCACCGGCGATCATGCGATCCTTGAGGAAATGATTCCTTTCATGGAGGCTCCCTTGCTTGCTCCGGATGAAGACGAGAAGTTCCTGCAGCCGCTTGTCAGCGAGGAGCTTTCGACCTTGTGGGATCATTGCTGTCGCGCGATCGACCGATCACTGGTCACCGGTTCGCACGGGCTGCCATTGATGGGCACGGGGGATTGGAACGATGGCATGAATCGGATCGGCCGCGAAGGTCGCGGGGAAAGTGTCTGGTTGGGATTTTTTCTTCACGTCATTCTCGATACGTTCATCCCGCATGCCATTTCACGCGGTGATAACCGGCGCGCGGAACACTATCGAGGGTGTCAAAAAAATCTTCACGATCACCTCAACAGCGAAGGCTGGGACGGGCAATGGTATCGTCGTGCCTACTACGACGATGGCACGGCCTTGGGCACGCACATGTCCGCCGAATGCCGGATCGATGGTCTCGCGCAGTCGTGGGCCGTTCTCTCTGGCGCGACAACCGGCGTTCGGGCGGAAACAGCGATGGATCAGCTCATGAAGCAACTTGTTTGCGAGGACGATGGTCTGATCCGCTTGCTCACGCCACCGTTCGAAAACACGCCTCACGATCCCGGCTACATCAAGGGGTACGTCGCCGGAGTTCGCGAAAACGGAGGGCAGTACACGCATGCCGCCACATGGGTTGTCATGGCTCTCGCGCGCTTGGGCCGACGCAGTGACGCCGTGCGGCTGTTGGAAATGTTGTCCCCCGTTTCGCACACGTCAACCGAGGAAAAGATCGACCGTTACCTGGTCGAACCCTATGTGATCGCGGCGGATGTTTACGGAGCGGCTCCGCATGTCGGACGCGGTGGTTGGACCTGGTATACCGGTTCCGCCGGCTGGGCTTATCGGGTGGCGGTGGAATCGATTTTCGGTCTGCGCCTTGAACAGGGCGGCATCCTGGTAATGAAACCCTGTTTGCCCGATGACTGGCCGCTGGTGGAAATGACCTATACGCATCCGCTGTGGAAAACGGTCTATCAGATCACCATCAATAATCCCACCTGCCGGAATGAGAGCGTGAAGGAAGTGTCCCTCGATGGCGAGGATGTTCCGCTGGTTGACGGCACAGCGCGGATTCTACTTTCTCAGGATGGGTTGCACCATGCGCTGGTCATCGTCATGGGTGCGGCATCATCAGGTGCTTGAGGTGTCAACCGTGGTGTTCCATGTCCACGAGCCGTCGGCCGCGATGCTCAACGATGCGTCGAAGTTGCCAAGATCATCGATGCTGCGGCCCAGGACGAGATATCCAATACCCTTTTCGGTGAACAGCTTCAGGATTTGATCCGACTTCGCACTGTCCATCGCGATGCTCATGCGGTCGAGGAATACAAACTGCGGATCCGCCAGCAGCACCCGAGCCACTGCCAGCGCGGCTTGCTCGCCGAGCCCCAACAAATCGTCCCAAGCCCTTTCGACATCGAATCCTCCCGCAAGGTCGATCAGCGATTCCACATGCAGGGATCGCAGCACCTCGCGGATTTCGTCGTCCGCAAGATTGCGCGCCTCCGGTGAGACGCGCAACAAATCCCGCATGGTGCTCTTGAACAAGTGGGGCCGCTCGGGCAGGAAGAACATTTGTTCCGGTCTGGGGCGGATGATTTTTCCTTCCCCCTTGCACGAGAGGCCGGCGGCGGCTTGAAATAAAGCGATTTTTGCGTAGCCGGAAACCGCGCTCACCAGAACCCGGCTCGCCGCCGGAATTTGGATGCTCAAATCATTCACCAGCGGGGCGTCGCCGTTGCGACGCAGGGTGACATGTTGGAATTCGATGCGATCGCCATCGTGCTCGATCTTCACGATTTTCTCCTGGTTCCCGTCGATATCCTCGATGCTGTCGATCAAACGGCTCAGCCGTCTGATGACCGCGGTGTAGGATGAGATCGATGGAAATTGCGTGACGATCAGCGAAAAGGCGCCCATCAACTGGCCGAACGCCACCGCCGATTGAGTAACCACGCCGAATTCTATTTTTCCCTCGATGAACAGCGGAGCCACAAGCAGGGCTGGCAGGATTTGGATGAAATAATTGTATCCCGTTGAAAAAAATCCGAGATTGCGGTTGACGGCAATGATTCGGCGAAAATTGTGAATCAAGTTGTCGAGTCCGCCGAACAGACGCTTTCGGTAGGCGCCTTCCCATTGCATCAGCGCGACGCACTCCGCGTGCTCGCGCACATGAATCAACTCCGCGCGGAACGCCGCTTCCTGGTCGAGCTGTTTGTTGTTGAGGCCCACCAGTTTTTTCCCCACCAACACCGTCAGGCCGGTGCCGATCAGCGCGTAGATGACCGCCACAGCGAAAAGCCGGGGACTGATGGACCACAATACACCGGAGAAAGCGACGATGGTGAAACTGCTGTTGAGGATCATCAGCGTGAATGACAGCGACGTTGTGGTGAAGGTTTTCACATCTTCGGCGATCCGCTGGTCGGGATTTTCGATTTCGTTTACTGACTGCAGGTGATAATAAACGCGCTGGTTCAAATACTCGCCAAGCAATTGACGTGTCTGCCAGTCCCGCCACAGCAGGCTCAGGCGTTCTTCCGCAAAGCGATACATCACCGCGACCACCGTGCTGAGGCAGAAGACTCCGATGAACAGCCAGGTCTGATGAACGAACTGCGTGTGATTGCGGTTTTCGATCGATGAAATGAAGTCGCGTCCGACGTAGCTGTTGAGCACGTTGAGGCCGTTGATTGCGAAAAGAAAAACGATCAGCGAGGCGAAAAGCAGAAGCCCTGGTTTTCCAGCAGGGGAGCGGTGAAAAGACTGCACGGCGACACCGAAGCGCCTCCAAGTGTCCTTCCATGGTGCATGATTGCCGTTGCTCATTGCTACGCCCATATTCACCGCATGGCCGGGTCGGGCGCAAGCAATGATTTCAGCCGGCCTTGGCGATCATGCGATGATTCTTTCCACCGTCCAGTAGAGCCCGGTCAATCCGATCAGCAGCGAACCCGCCAGGCGAATCCATCGAAAGGCGGGACGTTTGAGAAATGCCCAGGTGATCAGGAAGGCGGCGAGCAGAACGGTGAGTTGCCCGCATTCGACGCCGAGGTTGAATCCGAGCAAGGGCTTGAAAATGCTGCCCTGCGGGATGTCGAGGTCCTTCATCACCGACGCGAAGCCCATGCCGTGAAGCAGGCCGAGGCAGAAAACCAGGGCGATGCGCCAGGGTTTGAGTTCCTTGATCCAGAGGTTTTCAAAGCCGATATAGGCGATGCTCAGCGCGATGGCGGGTTCGACGATGCTCGCGGGCACGGTGA
>Ga0209400_1002373_pt1 | contig 14382 bp, 8 predicted proteins | sample M_130807_EF_Meta_FD_187313 | JGI IMG/M metagenome (GOLD analysis project Ga0209400, IMG submission 187313) | Freshwater microbial communities from Lake Montjoie, Canada to study carbon cycling - M_130807_EF_MetaG (SPAdes) (version 2) | ecosystem: Environmental > Aquatic > Freshwater > Lake... | reverse complement strand
TAACCTGTATCACCTGTGTAACCAGTTGGACCAGTGAAACCAGTTGGACCTGTATAACCTGTTTCACCTGTATAACCTGTTGGTCCGGTATAACCTGTATCACCAGTATAACCCGTTGGACCTGTTTCACCTGTATAACCTGTTGGTCCGGTATAACCTGTATCACCAGTATAACCCGTTGGACCTGTATAACCAGTTGGACCTGTGTAACCTGTATCACCTGTGTAACCTGTTGGACCAGTGAAACCTGTTGGACCTGTGTAACCTGTATCACCTGTGTAACCTGTTGGACCAGTGTCACCTGTAGGTCCTGTATAACCTGTAAATCCTGTGAAACCTGTTGGACCGGTATCACCAGTAGGACCGGTATAACCTGTTGGACCTGTATAACCTGTTGGACCTGTGTAACCTGTTGGACCTGTATAACCTGTTGGACCTGTGTCTCCTGTACAACCTGTAAAACCGGTTGGTCCTGTATAACCTGTTGGACCAGTGTCACCTGTAGGTCCTGTATAACCTGTTGGACCTGTGTCTCCTGTTGGTCCCGTAAAACCAGTAGGACCCGTATAACCTGTGTCACCAGTATAACCTGTTGGACCTGTGTAACCTGTTGGACCGGTATAACCTGTTGGACCTGTATAACCTGTTGGACCTGTATGACCTGTTGGACCTGTGTAACCTGTTGGACCGGTATAACCTGTTGGACCTGTATAACCTGTTGGACCTGTGTCTCCTGTAGAACCTGTAAAACCAGTAGGACCCGTATAACCTGTATCACCGGTATAACCTGTTGTACCTGTATAACCTGTTGGTCCTGTATAACCTGTTGGACCTGTATCACCTGTTGGACCTGTAAAACCAGTAGGACCCGTATAACCTGTGTCACCAGTATAACCTGTTGGACCTGTAAAACCAGTTGGACCTGTATAACCTGTTGGACCTGTGTAACCTGTTGGACCTGTTTCAGAAGGACCAGTTGGACCTGTGTAACCTGTTGGACCGGTATAACCTGTTGGACCTGTATAACCTGTTGGACCTGTGTCTCCTGTTGGTCCAGTAAATCCCGTTGGACCAGTAAACCCAGTTGGACCTGTAAAACCAGTTGGACCTGTATAACCAGTAAATCCAGTAAAACCTGTTGGTCCGGTATCACCGGTAGAACCAGTGAAACCAGTTGAACCTGTATACCCTGTAAATCCGGTATATCCTGTTGGACCTGTATAACCTGTATCACCAGTAAAACCAGTTGGACCAGTAAAACCAGTTGGACCAGTAAAACCAGTTGGACCAGTAAAACCAGTTTGTCCGGTATATCCTGTTGGTCCGGTATCACCTGTCGGACCTGTGAAACCTGTAGGACCTGTTACAGAAGGTCCTGTTGCACCAGTAAATCCAGTTGGACCTGTAAAACCAGTTGATCCTGTAAAACCAGTTGGACCTGTGAAACCTGTTGGACCTGTGAAACCTGTTTGACCTGTAAAACCTGTTGGTCCAGTGAAACCTGTTGGACCAGTGTCACCAGTCGGTCCTGTAAACCCAGTTGGACCATTATAAGCAATTTGAGAAACATTTATTACAACAGAAGGTCCTGCAGGATAATCAATTCCAGCACTTACAGGATTTAAAACCACTCCTATTGCACTATAAACCCAAAAAGCAATATGATCGTATGGATTTTGAATATTTATTATAAATGTGTTAATTACAGATTCAGTATTATCAAATGTAGTTCCACTATATTCACGTCTTATATTTGAATTAGTCACATTATTATTATTATATTTACACCAAAATTGTAGATCATAATTGTCTTTACCATTGTTAAAAATTTCAATTACGGCTGACACTAAATAAATTCCGGCAAATTCAAATACAATATTACCATTTGATTCAAAGAAAACACCATTTTTTTCATAAATGCGATCAACCGTTATTTGTTGTCCAACTGATCCTGGTGGTGAATTAATTACTTGTGCTTTAGTAGAATAAAAACTACCATAATATCCCGTTGCACCACCAGCACCTTGTATTCCCCTAGGTCCTTGTAAACCTGTTGGACCTGTTGCTCCTGTTGCTCCTGTTGAACCAGTAAAACCAGTTGGACCTGTTGTTCCTGTTACCGAAGGACCTGTTGCACCTGTTGCTCCTGTTGAACCAGTAAAACCAGTTGGACCTGTTGTTCCTGTTACCGAAGGTCCTGTTGCACCTGTTGCTCCTGTTGAACCAGTAAAACCAGTTGGACCTGTTGTTCCTGTTACCGAAGGTCCTGTTGCACCTGTTGCTCCTGTTGCTCCTGTTGAACCAGTAAAACCAGTTGGACCTGTTGAACCCGTTGTACCTGTTGCACCTGTACCACCAAGAACACCATCTGTACCACGAGCACCTTGCAGACCAGTTGGACCTGTTGCGCCGGTTGTACCTGTTGAACCCGTTGTACCTGTTGCACCTGTACCACCAAGAACACCATCTGTACCACGAGCACCTTGCAGACCAGTTGGACCTGTTGCGCCGGTTGAACCCGTTGTACCTGTTGCACCTGTACCACCAAGGACACCATCTGTACCACGAGCACCTTGCAGACCAGTTGGACCTGTTGCGCCGGTTGTACCTGTTGAACCCGTTGTACCTGTTGCACCTGTATCACCATTGTAAGTTATTTGGTTTACCATAACATAACTACTTGGTGTTTGAGGAAATTCAGGAGCCGTTTCGCCAACGCCTGATCCCATTAAAAATGTAGGAGGTGTGCTTCGCAAAGTTACATTTGCATCTGAAATACCGTTAAAAGTTAGTTTATCAGTAGGAGTCATGTATACTATAAGAGGTCTTCCTCCTTGAGTGTTATTAACACCTGCACTTCCAACATTAAATTGCTTTACAGATGCAGAATTTTCAATTGGTGCATCATTTTTATAAGCACCGTAAGTAAAGGTAAATGTTGTTGCTATATCACTTCCAACTTGCATAACTGATTGTACTTCATAATAACCTGTATTGGATACATATATATAATTACCAATTGTGTCATAAAAAACACCATTACTATATTGTGTATATTCAAAATTAATACGACGTGCTGTTGCAGGTAAGAATTCTTGATCTCTCAATGATACAAATTCACCATAGGCACCTTCAGCACCACCAAAACCCGGGGGACCTCTATCACCTTGAGGTCCTTGAAAACCTGTTGGTCCAGTAGGACCAGTAGTACCAGTATCACCTGCTATACCGGCTGCTCCTTGTAAACCAGTTGGACCAGTAGGACCAGTAGGACCAGTATCACCTGTTGTACCAAGAACACCATCTGTACCACGAGCACCTTGCAGACCAGTTGGACCAATATCACCATTTCCTTGAGGTCCTTGGGATCCAGTCGGACCCTGAGAACCTTCTTCTCCTTGTACGCCTCTCGGGCCTTGGGGTCCTTGCAGTCCAGCTGTTTTGTTAGTACAACATCTGCGAGCCCCCAAATATTCTGAATAATCATTATAATTACTTGAATTCAAATATCTGCTGGACATATATATATATAAATTAAAATATATATATATATTATACATAATTACAGATAATTTTACACACAATAAAACTTAATAATTATGAAGATGGTAATGGAGCTAAACATAATTTTACACTTCCTAAACTGGCTACATCATATTTAACTACTAAAGGAAGATCATTTTCTAAATACACCTCGATCTGACTACACAAATTTGTACATTTAATAAAATATCCTAAATTTTTCAAAGAAAATTCACCTTGAATCACTTTTGATGAATCTTGCTTTAAAACAAAACCCATACTACCATCTGACTCAGCTCGGTGAATCTCGGCCGAAGCAAATTGTCCAGAGCATTTAAAAATCAATTCATTTCCAACTGATTTAATCTCCAATTTTTCTGAAATACATGATAAATCTCTGATTATTTTTTGGAAATCAGCCGAAGGTAAATTAATAATAGACGAAAATTTCACATCAGGATATTCTAATTCTTCTGGTTCAGGTTCAATTAATCTCAGTTTCTGGGTTTTACATTGTTTTATATCCCCATTCTCAAATTTTAAAGCCAAATGTGAAACAATTCCATCTACATAATCAGAATTTTCAATATAAATGGTTAATGTATCATCATTATCTATCGAATTTATCAATTTAAATAAATGAAACATATTTACACCTATTACTATTTTACTCTTCTTACATTCATAAAATTCAAAATTTTGAGATGGCAAATATAAATGAGCCAAAATGGTATGTGATTTATCCATATTAATAACACGAATGCCATCTGGTTGAAATGTAATATTTGTTTCTAATAATATATCTTTTAAAGCTGTCATTAAAGTTCTAAATGGCGCAATTTGTACTGTTTGAATTGTTAATACATTTCCATCAGTATGTGAAGATGATGATGATAAATTATTTTCCAAAGATTTTTTTAATGATTTGTCCACAAAATTCGACATTATAATTAATTTTTAATTTTAATCTTTAAATACTTATGTTTTGTTATTATTTTATTAAAAATTATTTCTAAACCCACTTAAAAAAAGGAACTACGACATCGCGATTGTTGTTTTGGGAGCGCGTCTTACGGTTCTACCATATTTCTTTTGTGCTTTCCTCGCCAGTTTCAGTGCTTTACTATTTGATTTACACCCATTTTCTAATATTTTATAATCAACCACAGCTGCTTTACCCGATGTAATGGCGCTGGCCAATCGCGCTATACCCCATGATTGTGCAGTTTGATTCGGTCTTGAACCAGAAGAATAATAGGCTCCTTCACCTTTTCTAATAATCTCTGATAAAGCTTCTTTTGAACACCCTGTTGCTTTTGATAATTCTTTTGTAGGACCAACTTTATCTACATTATATATTTTATTAACATTGGATAAATGTTTTGATTTGGTCGATTTATAGGAACTCACATTTTTTCTAGTATAGTATTTTCCCTTTTTATAAAGTTTTCTTGATTTAACTAACATATTTAATTGTTTTTTCCTATCTTTTATAGTTAATTTTTTTGGTAAATATCGTAAAGGGAATCTTTGTTTTTTTGTACTTTTTACTTTATTTGTCATATATATATAATATTTGATATTATTTTTATTTAAATAATATCATGTAATTTAATTTATTTACTACTAATGGAAAACAACTGTAAAAATGAACTATATAATAATTGCTTAGTTTCTTTAAATAACTTATTCGAATTATATAAAAATAATGATTATATGGTACAAAGGATTCATACTCAGATCGTCAATTATTTACCAAATACATTAAAAAATGAACTGTCAAACCATGAGAAACGTATTAGTCGGGCACATTTTTTAACAAATGAACAACAAGTTTTTATTCAAATATTTTTAAGTAAAAATAAATATTATTATTTGCCTAACAACGGTGTTTTTTATGAATATGATGATAAAAATTATTTTGCTGTAAAAGAAGATGATATCATTCATAAACTATTATCTTCTATATCTAAAGAACGTGTATTATTAGATTGGAAACATAAAACTAAAATTAATGTTATAAAATTGATCAAAGAGAGAAATTTATTAAATTCTATCCCTGAAACAGACACTATTCAAAATGTTCTAAATTTAATATATCCTTCATTGTTGCCCTCCAAAAATCAAGCCAAATATTTCCTAACTATTATTGGGGATAATATTTTCAAAAAAAACCAACATCTTAATTTTTTTATCAGTCAAAATATGAAAAAACTTTTGACAGAATTAGAAAATATTGCATACTTATCAATTGGAAATACAAATACAACCAATAATTTTGTTACTAAATATCATGAAAATCATTCTTATCAAGATTATCGATTGATCAAAATCAATGAAAACTATTCTCTCGATCTTTGGAGAGAACAATTAAAAAAGACCGGGTTAAACTTATTATGTGTGGCTACTCATTATTCAAAAAGATATGAAAATTCTGACAAATTTTTGGAGAATAAGTGTGACGAAGAATTCATGAATTTTGCATTATATTTACAATCAAATACACAACAACAAATTATTACAAAATTTTGTGATACGTTTTTAAATAAAGTCGATGATAAAAAAAGTAAAATACATTGGAAACATTTACATTTTATATGGAAACAATTTTTATCTGTTAATCATTTACCTAATATGATTTATTCTAATACTTTGAAAAATATTTTGAAGGATATTTATGATTTTGATGATTGTGGTGAATATTTTACTAATTTAACCAGTAAATATCTCCCTATTGAAAGTGATTTTATTAAATTTTGGGAGAAAACAATAAATATTATTTCAGAGGATGGGGAATCTTTTGATGAATTAGAAATTGATGAACTATGTATGTTATTTAAATTATGGATACAACATAACGGTTCCATAATAGAAGAAAAATTAATATCAAATGGAAATATTAGTGAAGAAAATGTATTGAAAATTCTAAAACATTTTTTCCCTCATGTTGAAATAATTGAAAATAAATATGTCCTTAATGTTAAATGTATTATTTGGGATAAAAATAATGAAATCGAAAAATCATTTCATTATATTAAAACACAAATTAAAAATAACCACTCCTTAGCACTTATATCTTTTGATGACGCTTACAATTATTATTATAAATTTTGTAATACTCAATCTAATAAATTAATTGTTAGTAAACGCTATTTCGAAAAATATTTATATTCTAAAATATCAAAATATATTGTTTATGAAAAATTTATTGAAACTAATTGGGTTAATGAGTAAATCCACTTTTATCCACTTTTAAAAAAGTGGAGCAAAAAAATCAACCTTTAATAAAGGTAGAACCAAATATACTTTTTAAAAAAAATAACATTTCTATAAATTTTTGTTTATTGATTTTGGTAATCCATGTCCAAATAAAATCATATAAACTAAAATCAACGCGGCAATTAATACACTTCGGTTTTCAGCTATAATTTGTTTTTGTCCAAGTATATAAATCATAAATAAGTATAATAATATTCCAATTATTACAGAATGCATCAACATCATTAGTCCGTTTTCCATTTTATATATATGTAAAATAATATATTTTTATAAAATAATATATTATTATTTTGCTCTACTTTTTTAAAAGTAGATTATCCTGCATTACCAGCAACGAATTGTAGGTCGACTCCTGAGGTTCCTACACCTTTACCATCATAAGCAGATGGACTTAAAGGAAAGTTGACCCCTGCACCACCTCTGTGTTTGCGACTACGGGTTCCTTTTCCTCTACTTTTCTTGCCTTTATTTCCTAATAAAACAAAACCAAATTTTCCCTTTTTGGTTCCATAACCTGCCTTGACCAGTCTTCTCTCTCGTTTGGCTGTATTATGTTTTGTTTTTGAAACAATCCTTCCTGCTTTGTTTTTTAATAAATGACTTTTTGTTAATCCTCCTGGAGTTTTGAAAGCAGTACCATGCCAGACTTCGGCTCTTGAACCAACTCGGGTCTTAAAACTTTTCCCTTTAACTTTAAATTCAGGCATATAGAAATAAGTGAGAAAAAAATTATTTCTAAATAGAATAAAACAAAATTACGCAAATATTATAAATCAAAATTTATTTTTTAATGGAGCACCACCACCTCCTGACATTCCTTCTAAACGTCCTAAATAATTCAAAGCTAAAGGATTACCATTTATATCACCAAATTGGATTCGTCCACCTTTAGTAGTTGTTATTGTTTGTGATACTCTTAAATTTCGCGAATTATAAGAACTATATGGATTGGCTGATTCATTTTTTAATATTTCTGGTTGACATCTACAGTTCTGATAATCAAGATAAACCGAATATTCTATTAATTTATTGTATTTTTTTATAGGACCTCTATTGTTTTTTAAATTATAATAGGAATACATTTTATATATTATATCGTTATCTTTTATTTTGGGTTTTTACTTTTTACAAATCCGTTAAATAAAAAAAAATTGAAATTTATTTATTATAAAAATTATATTTAAAATTAATATTATACGTTTTATAAAATGAGTTCAACTAATAATAATACTGACCTTTCTAACAAATATCAACAAAAAACTGATAAACAACATATCCTAGATAATCCCGACACTTATATCGGATCTGTTGAAGAAGTTGATACTGATCTTTGGATTTTAAATGATAGCACTAATAAAATTATCGAAAAAAATATAAAATATATTCCTGGATTATTCAAATTATTTGATGAAGGCATCGTCAACTGTCGTGATCATGTTATTCGAATGAATCAAACCATTGCAAATGGGGTTCAAAATTCTATTCCTGTATCATACATCGACGTATCTATTCAAGATGATGGCACTATTATCATGATCAATGATGGTAATGGCATTGATGTTGCAGAACATCCTGAATATAAAATATGGATTCCTGAATTAATTTTCGGTCATCTTAGAACATCTACTAATTATGATAAAACAGAAAAAAAAATCGTTGGTGGTAAAAATGGATTCGGGTTTAAATTAGTATTGATTTGGTCTACATATGGTTCTATTGAAACTGTTGACCATGTTCGCGGTTTAAAATATACTCAAGAATTCAAGAACAACTTGGATGAAATTTGCAAGCCTGTTATTACTAAATGTAAAATAAAACCTTATACTAAAATCACATTCAAACCTGATTATACGCGTCTAGGTATTGATGGATTAAGTGCTGATATTATTGCTTTGTTTAAAAAACGAGTTTATGATATTGCAGCTGTTACTGACAAGTCATTAAAAGTCAAATATAATTCCAATTTAATTCCTGTTAAAAATTTTCAACAATATATTGACTTGTATATTGGTGATAAAAATGAAACCCCACGTGTATATGAGGACAACGGTGATCGATGGGAATATGCTGTTGCACTAACTCCTACCAATGAATTTGTACAAGTTTCATTTGTAAATGGCATACAGACAGCCAAAGGAGGTAAACACGTCGAATATATTTTAAATCAAATCACTAGAAAATTATGCGAATTCATTGAGAAAAAGAAAAAGGTAAAGGTAAATTCCAATAATATTAAAGAACAACTCATCTTATTTTTAAGATGTGATATTGAAAATCCTGCATTTGACAGTCAAACCAAGGATTTCATGAATACACCATCTTCTAAATTCGGTTCTAAATGTGAAGTCACTGACAAATTCATCGAAAAAATTGCGAAAATGGGGGTTATGGACGCGGCCTGTGCTTTGACCGAGTTAAAAGAAAACAAAGCAGCGAAGAAAACCGATGGTGCAAAAACTAAAAGCATCAGAGGCATTCCTAAATTAACGGACGCCAATTGGGCCGGAACTGATAAATCAAAAGATTGTATTATTATATTTTGTGAAGGTGATTCAGCGAAAGCCGGTATTATTTCTGGACTTTCTTCAGAAGATCGTAATATAATTGGCGTTTATCCTATGAAAGGTAAGATTTTGAATGTGCGTGGTGAAAATATTAAAAAAATATCAGAAAATAAAGAAATTACTGAAATTAAAAAAATATTGGGTTTGGAAACTGGTAAGGAATATAAAACCATTGAAGACGTTTATAAAAATCTTCGTTATGGTAAGGTGCTTTTCATGACTGATCAAGATTTAGATGGTAGTCATATCAAAGGTCTTGGAATTAATCTATTCCAATCTGAATGGCCATCTTTATCCGAAATTCCTGAATTTATTGGTTTTATGAATACGCCTATTTTAAAAGCCAAGAAAGGTGACAAAGAATTAATGTTTTACAATGAAGGTGAATATGAATCGTGGAAACAATCGAATAACAATGATATTAAATCATGGAAAATTAAATATTATAAAGGTTTAGGTACTAGTACAGGTAAAGAATTCCGCGAATATTTTGAGAATAAGAAGATTGTTGGTTTTCAACATAGTGGTGATAAAAGTAATGATACTATTGATATGGTTTTTAATAAAAAACGTGCAGATGATCGTAAAGATTGGTTAGAAGAATATCAACGCGATTCTTATTTAGATACAAATAAATCAAGTGTGACATATGAAGAATTTATTAATCGTGAATTTATTCATTTCTCTAAATATGATTGTGATAGAAGTATTCCTAATTTGATGGATGGTCTTAAAATTAGTTTAAGAAAAATCCTGTATTCCGCCTTTAAAAAGAATCTTACTAGTGAAATTAAAGTTGCACAATTTAGTGGTTATGTTTCTGAGCATTCTGGTTATCATCATGGTGAAGCCAGTTTGAATGCCGCGATTGTTGGTATGGCACAAAATTTCGTCGGTTCAAATAATATCAACTTGTTTATGCCAAATGGACAATTTGGTACTAGATTACAAGGCGGGAAAGATAGTGCATCTGAAAGATATATATTCACATGTTTGAATAAAATAACGCGAACTTTGTTTCCAGCATGCGACGATGCGATATTGAAGTATTTAAATGATGATGGTTTATTGGTTGAACCAATATTTTATGCACCAATTATTCCTATGATTTTAGTGAATGGTTCTAAAGGTATTGGAACCGGGTTCAGTACAGATATCATGTGTTATAATCCAATCGAAATTATTAATTATTTGAAAAATAAATTATCACAAGTAAGCAAAGTAGAAGTTGAAGATGTTGTCGAATTTGTTCCTTATTATGAAGGTTTCAAAGGAACTATCAGTAAAATAAGTGAAGGTAAATTCTTGATAAAAGGTAAATATGAGAAATTAGGTTCTGATAAAATTCGCGTAACTGAATTACCCGTTGGTTATTGGACTGAAGACTTCAAAGAATTATTAGAGAATTTAATAGAACCTGGTAATGATAAAGACGGCAAGAAAATCACGCCTGTTATTAAAGATTATGATGATATGAGTAAAGATACAAATGTTGATTTTACTGTTACTTTTGCAAAAGGTAAATTAGATGAATTAGAAAAAAATAAAATAGATAATGGTTGTAATGGAGTCGAAAAATTATTGAAATTATTTACAACAAATACAACTAGTAATATGCATTTATTTGATGCAGAAGATAAACTCAAAAAATATGACTGTGTTCAAACCATAATTGATGATTATTATGAGACAAGATTGAAACTTTATCAAACTAGAAAAGAATATTTAATTGCTGATTTAGAAAAGGAACTTGTGTTGCTTACAAATAAAGCCAAATATATTACAGAGGTTTTAAACGGAACAATTGATTTGAGGAGAAAAAAACACGAAGAAGTTGTTACTATGTTGACTGAAAAAGGTTATGATAAATTGGATGAAAACGGAGATTATAAATATTTGACTAGAATGCCAATGGATAGTGTTACAGAAGAGAATGTTGAAAAATTATTGCGCGAACAAGACAACAAACAAGTGGAGTTGGAAAAGATCAAGAAGACTACTATTTACGAAATGTGGATGAGTGAATTAGAAACTTTGAAGGGCGAATATTTGGAATATAAAGAAAACCGAGAGAGATTGATGAATGGATTGTATGGTGAAAAAACGAAGAAAGTTGTTTCTAAAGGACCATTGAATAAAAGTAAAAGTAAAAATAAACCTGCATCGAATTTAGTTATTAGTGAATAGTTATTTTACTATTATAATGTTAGTATAAAGTTTGTATAAGGTTTGTATAATTAGTATATTATTATTATTATTTAAATATAAAATCATTTTTTAATCTATCATAAATAAAAATTAAAAAATGATTCCAGATTGTACATTAGTTACTGCATGTTTTAGTTTAAATCATATATATCCACATTCTCGCCCTATAGAAGAATATCTAGAAAGTATTAAAACATTATTAGAATGTCCGGCCTATCTAGTCATTTTTACTGATAATTTTTTTTATGAACATATTCTAAAAATACGAGAGTCGTTAAATTTATTAGATCTTACACATTTTATTATAAGAGATGTTTTGGATTTGGAATTTTTAAAATTTAATAAAATTGTTAAACGTAATCGAGATATATATTATCCTACGAGAGACCAGCGAACTTGTAGTGAAAGTCATTTAATATGTTGCAGTAAATTTAATTTTGTATTAGAGGGCATTGAAGTGAATCCGTTCAATACAAAACGTTTTGCGTGGGTTGATTCTAATTTGGGACCAAATAATTGTAAAATTGCTGTCAATTATAATCATAATATGTTATTGAAAGTAGTGAACCATAACAGTGAAAAATTCCATATCCAAGTAATGAATGTATGCGATAAAAAATACAAAGAAAAGATCAATAAAAAGGAGATGTATCTGCAATACAGATGGGTAGTTTGTGGTTGTTTTTTTATGACAGGTATTGATATTGGTAAAAAAATTTTGAAGCGTTTAAATGAAATTGTGGTTGAAACTACATTATTAGGGTATGGTCACGGTGAAGAAATGTTTTACCTTGAGGTTTTAGATGAGTTTTATGATGATATCGAGAGAAGTTATGGGGATTATGGGAATATACTAAATAATTTTTTTGGTCCTACTGTAAATATTAATTACATCAATCATTTAATTATTGGTAATTATATAAAACATGGATATTTTAAAGAAGGATATGAATGTTGTTTTAAGTTGGTGAGAGAAATCGAAAATTATAACACAAGTGTAGATTACGAACTATATTTATCTATTTTATATAATTATTATATTTGTAGTTACCATTATAAAAATAGAGAAGACGCAACGCTAGTTTTAGATCATATTGAGAAGATGGCAACACAACATCCTCAGATTAAAAGTGTCTATGATAAAATGTCTAAGAATATGGTTTTTTAATATGAAATATTATAATATATTGTTTGCATAACCAGTTATATATCCTTGAGTACTAGTATCAGTTGTCCCTACATAAATAAAACATATTACACAATTTGGTTTAATTGTACATATATTATTATCAATTGAAAATACGCCGGCAACTGATGCGCTACTACTACAATTACAATATGGATAAAATTGGATATATTGCGGTGTTCCACTTTTATTGTATATAACATATTGTAAACCCGGTTGTAAATTGAAAGTAATACTCAATGGATTAACATAGTTCAATGCTGAAGACTTTATGCTTTGTGGAATACCGTAAAGTTGATTAGTATTATTTAACGATATATTATTTGTATTTCCATATAAAGAAACTATATTGTATAAACTTTGAGTATTAAATTGATGAGGTATGATCTTTAAAATGGGCGTTGTGCTAGTTTGAGTTATAATGTTACTAAAATATGTTGATAAATATTGTGTAGTTGGTGAGGCATTTGTATAAATGGTAGGTTTGAAAGAACTACTCGGTAGAGCAAATACATTTGTTCCGTTAGCTAATGTAAGAGTTGCTGTATTGGATACTGATACTACATTTATTAGATTATTGCAACCATTAAATGCGGAGGCGCCAATATTATTAACATTTGCTAGGTTTATATATGTGAGACCGGTGCATGCGTTAAATGCACTTGCCGAAACAGTAACTATATTATTTGTAAAATGTACTTTTGTAAGAGATGTAACACCACTAAACATTGCAGGTGGTATTGAATTAGAATCAATTAAAATATTGTTACAACCTGTAAATGCACTCACACCAACACTAGTAATAGTATTTGGGTTTGGCATAGTAATAGAGTTTAATGATGTGCAATCGTTAAAAGCAGTTGAACCTATTCCAGTTATATTAGCACCACCTGTTATAATAAGAGTTGTTAGAGACGTAACTCCTGAAAACATTGATTGAGGAATTGTTGTATTTGCGGTTGTGCTGGTAATAGTAATGCTAGAATTTGTTGCTGCAAATGCATTGCTATTAACAGTACTGATACTTGCTGGAATTGTAATTGAGTTTAGATTGGAACAACCGTTAAATGCACTTACGCCTATAGTGGTAAGTGAATTGGGAAGATTTATTGTTGTAAAATTTTCGTTAGTACAACCCTGAAATGCACTGGCACCAATACTGGTTACACTTGCAGGGATACTTACTGATATAATTGCTGTGCAACCATTGAAAGCATTATTACCAATTGTGATTATATTTGTTGAAATTGTCACTGCTGTACTAGTAGTCGATAAACTGCTAAATAAACCTGATGTACTTGTAGTTCCTGGAATTATACAACTTAGTGTTGTTCCTTGTATTGTTACAGTTGATTTAATACCTGTAAATGCAGTTGCTCCAACAGAAGTAAGTACTGTGCTTCCTGTATATCCCAAATTAATTGTAGTTAGATTGGAACAATATTGAAATGCACTTACGCCTATAGTTGTAACGCTATTTGGGATACTTACTGATATTATTGCTGTATTGGGTGATGCAGATGAAGTCCCTGAGAAAGCATTTTGACCAATAGTCGTTATTAAACTGGTAGTATTAGGATTACTAATATTAACTCCTGTACTTGCAGTTGATAAACTCTTAAA
>Ga0209400_1002372_pt1 | contig 14385 bp, 17 predicted proteins | sample M_130807_EF_Meta_FD_187313 | JGI IMG/M metagenome (GOLD analysis project Ga0209400, IMG submission 187313) | Freshwater microbial communities from Lake Montjoie, Canada to study carbon cycling - M_130807_EF_MetaG (SPAdes) (version 2) | ecosystem: Environmental > Aquatic > Freshwater > Lake... | reverse complement strand
ACGTATAAAAACAAATACGCTAGTAAAAACGTGTTTACTAGCGTATAATTATTAAATTTGTCCTTATTAATCTGTATCAGTTATTTAGGACTAGTCAAGTCCTAGGGGAAACCAGCTCCTGAGCCCCGCTCGAAGCTAAAATCATCCAAAAGTTAAAAATACTCATAGTATATACTAATAATATATACCTTTGTAATATGAAAACTCTTTCATTAAAACTTGATGATGATATCTTCGAAGAGACAGAAGAAATTACTTGTAAGCTAGAATTGGCTAGAAATCGTTATATCAATGAAGCTGTCAAAATATACAATACTGTCAATAAGAGAAAATTACTCAAACAACAACTGACGAAGGAATCAAAATTGACAAGCCATGAATCCATGAACATTTTACATGAATTTGAAAGGTTAATGGATGAAAATTAATCAATTTGATATTTGGCTTGCTGATTTGAATCCAAGTCGTGGCACAGAACCTGGTAAAACCAGACCAGTTGTAGTGATTCAAACTGACTTACTAAACGATACACATCCTTCAACAATTATCTGCCCTATAACCACAAACGTGCAATTGGACAGTGAGATTTTAAGGGTTCACTTAAAAAAGAACCAACTTGACAAATTAAGTGATGTACTCGTTGATCAAATCAGAGCAATTGACAACAAAAGACTGATCAATAAACTGGGCGAATTAAGTAAAGCACAAAGAGATAAATTAAAGGAAAACATAAGGATTGTATTGGATTTATGAAAACAAGCAACATTAAAGTTATGACAACAAAAAAAGCGCGAGAAAATGATTTGATGAAGGCTGTTGCAAAACTGCGTAAAAGCGCGTCCTCAGACAATCCACGCATTGAAATGATTACTGAAGAGGTTGAGCTTGTAAGAACTAAGCGATATGCGAAAAATTAAAAATAACAATCTACACCTACATGAATTTAATTTAATTGAATCAAACATAGATGCTATCAGGCTGTTGTGTTCAAAACACAAAGTCAACAAAATGTATGTATTTGGCTCCGTTCTGAAAGAGTCATTCAATAAAGACAGTGATATTGATTTAATTGTTGATTTTGGTCAAATTGATTTAGTTGATTATGCAGACAACTACTTTGATCTCAAAGAGCAATTTGAATCTATTTTTAATAGGCCTGTTGATTTGCTAGAAGAGAAAGCGATTCGAAACCCCTACTTTAAAGCGCAAGTTGATATTGAAAAACAATTGATTTATGGATCATAAAATCAATACATGGTTATTTGACATTCTCAACTCAATTGAAGAAATAGAAAGCTATTTCGCTGTTACTTTTTCAAGTTTTACACGTATTCTTGATCGAGTAGATTTTTCCTTACGGTTTTTCAAAAAATCACTAAATGCTTTGTCTTCTTTATCACTTAATTGCTTGTTGATAAATACAAAGTCTTTTTCATCCATTTTTTTGAAGTTGATCATATTTGAAAATCTTTAAAATACCTTACGGTTAATATACTTGCTTCTTTCGTGTCAATAAACATTCGATTGCCTGCAAATAGTTTGGCTCCTAATGTCTGTTTGTAATGGTCAATAAGTTGTGTCTTCGCTACAAATGATACAATCCCATCGTAACCTTTCTCAAAAGAAATTCTGCAGGCAAAAGCTACAAGATTACCGGCAACTCCTTTATAAAGCTTTTTCTGCCCTTTATTAAATCCAGCACTTTCAATCAAATCCATAAATACATGGTCTCCCTTGTCATCCAGACTAATGAGTCCTTGAATAATCTGAGGATTGGAAGTTGTAGTTAATTTATAGACATTTTTTGTTTTATCTTTAATTTCAGCTTGCCAATTAAAACTCCACTCTATTTTCTTGATTTGTTTGTGGTCGTCAATTTGCGATACTGATGTGTCAAAAACTTCACCTGAAATTGCATTTTCAATTGAGTTGGTCAATTTGTCAACCTCAAAATCAAGATGTTTCACTGTTATTTTTTTCACTAAGCCAATTTACGTATAATTTTTTGTCTAACCAAGAAAATTAGGCTACCGTATTTTCTCTCTGGTCTTGCCGCTATGAGCATTGAACTTTGTAAAGGAGGGAATTTTCTAATCACACATCAGCATTTCTATAAAACTGGGGAACCCAGCTCCTACACCTCGCTTAATGCTAAAATCTTTCACTGTATGATTTCTTGGCGCATTGATGAGGCCTACGTACCTATCAATTCATAAAAACTTCAATCACCCTTCTTAAAATTAAATTTGTCATTTTAATAATCAAATGTATATTGTAGCTGATTGATATTTACAGATTTTTTACAAATTACAAATTTTACTGTTTAAAAATTATGTGTGGTAGAAATAAAAACTGTTGAAGCTATTTACAAACTTTGATTTAAAACCAATGACTATAAAAACATCATTAAGTTACATAACAACACTCCTAATAGGCTTATTATTCACTTCTTATTTATTTGCACAAAGTGAAAATTCTCAAAATGAAATTGGCAAATCACAAAGCTATGTTAAATTCAAATACTCTAAAAACTACAATCAACCTAAGGTTCTTTTGGTAAAAAATAAATTTACAAATCAATATAGCGACACAATGCTTCTTTTCCGTTCTAGAGAAATAGAAAACCATACAGTAGCATGCTTATTCCATAATGGTAAGTGTTTTAAAACTTTAATTACTTACCCCTATGGTGAATCATTGAAAAAAATAATCGAAATTTATAATGAAATCTTTGTTACTGATGGATATTTAAAATGGATTGAATATACCAAAGAAATGGATTACACATATTGGATAGAGAAATTAGATAAATGGTTTTGTGTTCATATTGAACTTAAGTCTTAGTATATTTTTCTGTATTAGATTAAATGTTTTACCCTAATTAATTAAATTAATCTCAATTTGATGTTAAAAATTAACTTGGCCTATAAAAGTTTAAATGTGAAATACTTATGTAATAAAATAACCATGGCATTAGTAATTTTAAATTGGAATTAAAAACCACTTTGAAAAAAATGAGAAAAATAACACTTGTAATACTTTTAGCAATAAATATGAATTTCATAAAAGCACAATCATGTGAAGAAATTATAGAGTATGTAAAGAAAGAAGGTGGTTATGGTACAACATTTACAAGTTTTGAGAGCGATGTAATATCAAAAGTCACATTTTATCAAATAAATGTAGATTACAAAAATTTGTATTTTGCAATAGTTTGCTTCAAAAAAGAAAATATTTACGGTTGCGCTGAACATATTTATCAGGTTGTATCAAACACTAAATTCAACTATTCAATTAATTATATAAACAGTGCAGGAAAAGCATTTTGGGAATTTATACAGCCCTACAATGGAAACTTAGGTTGTGCTCCAAAATTTAAATAACAAAAATTTCAGAGATTAGGTTAAACATTACCTCAAATCAAAATAAACATGAATATATTTTATAAAACTTTAGTTGTATTATTTCTAATTCCAATTTCATCCTACGCTCAAAACAAAGACGTTGAAATTTGGTATGCAAGAGTCTACTCCGTTGGAGTTTATAATCCGACGACCGAAAAATTTGAAGAATCAACTTTAGGTAAAAATGTCACAATTACTTTTGATAAAATATTCAATAAAATTGAGTTGTATTTTACAGATGAAAAAAATGAACTTATACACCGTACTTATGTATTTATAAGGAATACTGACAATGAAATTAAAGTAATGAAAAATATTGAATATGGAGATTTTTCGCTAATATCATTTGATCCATATAAAGAAATGTCCTTATACAAATTCCCCAATGTTGACAATCCAATGACTTACACATGCCTTAGAAATATAAGCAGTATAAAGACTTGGTAATTTGTCATTAATATTCAACAAACAATATCAAAACAATATGATAAAATCAAATAAATTTCTAATTTTTACTAATATAATTTTTATTATCTCAATAATATTTTTGATTTACAGCAAAAACAAGATTGAGAATGAATTAACTCAAAAGTCTACTGAAATTGAAACACTTGAAGAAACATCAGACAGACAAAAAAATGAAATTAGTGAATTAGAATTTAAGCTTTCAGAATCAAACAATTCACTTCGTGATTGCCAGTCAGAGCTTTACAGGAAGCGTAGTTTTTCGTCTAAAACTTATTTTAACGGTATTTTAACTGAAAATTTCAATAATATTGAAGATGCATACGATGCATGTAAACAAAGAGTCTCTGAATTAGAAAGTGAACTTAGGAGATATAAAAATGGCTGGTAATTCAAAAAAATCCTAGTTAAATTCTTGCACATATTGAATTAAATGAATAGAAACTAGCAATGACTAATATTTAGTTTGTGACAATCCCCCAAATTTTTAAGAATTCCTTTTGAATCTTCAGCAAAAGGCCTATATTTGCCCCTCATTATTCATCATTTAATTATTTAAAATCATGCATTTGACCACTGAAGCGAAGAAAGAAATCTTCGAAAAATTCGGTAAAGCCAAGTCTACCAACGACACTGGTTCAGCTGAAAGTCAGATCGCTCTGTTCACAGAGAGGATTAACCACATTACCGAGCACTTAAAAATCAACAAACAAGACTACTCAGCAGAGTTGAGCCTTGTGAAGTTAGTAGGTAAAAGACGTTCTTTATTGAATTACTTGCAACGCAAAGACATTTTCCGTTACAGGGCTATCATTAAAGAATTAGAAATTCGTAAGTAATCTCAATACCTGTTTAGGCAGGTATGGTAATTTTTTTATTTTATTCAAAAAGGGCAGGCCTGAAGGTGCTGCCCTTTTATTTTTAAAAATCAATCGAACAGACAAAAAATATGTCACAAGGAACAATTAAAACATTCACTATTGACGGTAAAACCATCAGTATTGAAACAGGAAAATTAGCCAGACAAGCAGATGGTGCCGTTGTTGTAAAACAAGGCGATACCATGATTCTGGCAACCGTAGTATCTGCCGCTGATGCAAAGCCAGATGTAGATTTCATGCCATTAACCGTTGATTACCAAGAAAAATTCGCCTCTGTAGGTAGAATCCCTGGTAGTTTCCACAAGCGTGAAGCCAAATTAAGCGATTACGAAGTATTGGTAAGCCGTATCGTTGACCGTGCTTTGCGCCCATTATTTCCAGACAATTACCATGCAGACACGCAAGTGATGTTGAGTTTGATTTCATCAGACAAAAACATTTTACCTGATGCTTTAGTGGGATTGGCTGCTTCTGCGGCTTTAATTGTGAGCGATATTCCATTCAACGGACCTATCTCTGAAGTAAGAGTAGCGCGTATTGATGGCAAATTCGTAATCAATCCGTACAAAGACGAATTAGAGCGTGCAGACATGGACTTAATTGTTGCAGGTACTGAACACGACTTAAACATGGTGGAAGGTGAATGTGCTGAAGTAAGTGAAGCCGATATGTTGGCAGCATTGAAACATGCGCACGAAGCCATCAAGCTTCAAATCAAAGCACAATGGGAATTGACAGAAATGTTAGGTGGTAAAAAACCTACCCGTGAGTACAACCACGACAGAAGCAACGAAGAATTAGAAGCTGCTATCAAAGCTTATGCTTTCGATAAAATTTATGCCATTGCCAAATCTAAATTGGGCAAAGCAGAAAGAACAGCTGCATTTAAAGCGGTGCGTGAAGAGTACAAAGCAAGTTTGCCAGAAGGAACAGAAATTGATTCTTTCTTAACAAACAGGTATTTCCACGATGTAGAATACGATGCGGTTCGTAAAATGATTTTGGACGAAAAGCAAAGATTAGACGGTAGAAATTTAGACCAAGTAAGACCGATTTGGTCTGAGGTGAATTATTTGCCAGCTGCACACGGTTCGGCTGTATTTACCCGTGGTGAAACCCAATCTTTAACAACAGTTACTTTGGGTTCTAAATTAGATGAGCAAATGTTGGATAGCCCAATGAACGAAGGCTATGCAAAATTCATGTTACATTACAATTTCCCAAGTTTTTCTACAGGTGAGGTAAAACCTAACCGTGGACCAGGCAGAAGAGAAATTGGACATGGTAACTTGGCTTTGAGAGGCTTAAAAAGAGTATTGCCTAGCAGAGAAGAAAACCCTTATACCATTCGTATTGTAAGTGATATTTTAGAATCTAACGGTTCTTCTTCTATGGCTACAGTTTGTGCTGGTTCATTGGCATTAATGGATGCAGGTATCAAAATTAAGAGTGCTGTTTCTGGTATTGCCATGGGTTTGATTTCAGACGAAAGCACAGGTAAATATTCTATTTTATCGGATATTTTGGGTGATGAAGACCACTTAGGAGACATGGACTTCAAAGTAGTTGGAACTGCAAATGGTATTGTGGCATGTCAAATGGATATCAAAATCAATGGCTTGAAATGGGAAATGGTGGAAGAAGCCTTGAACCAAGCAAAAGCGGGTCGTTTGCATATCATGAACGAAATGAACAAGACCATTGCTGCACCTGCTGCTGACTTGAAACCACATGCACCTCGTATCGAAACTATATACATTGACAAAGAATTCATTGGTGCGGTAATTGGACCAGGTGGTAAAGTCATTCAAGGTATTCAGAAAGAAACAGGTACTGTTATTTCAATCACTGAAGAAGGTGAAAAAGGTATTGTAGAAATTGCTTCTAACAATGGTGAAGCCATGGCTAAAGCCTTGCAAATTGTACGTGGTATTGTTGCTGTTCCTGAAATCAATCAGGTTTACACAGGTAAAGTAAAATCGATTGTTGACTTTGGTGCATTCGTAGAAATTTTACCAGGTAAAGATGGTTTGTTACACATCAGCGAAATCAGCTATAACCGCTTACCTAGCATGGAAGGTGTATTGCAAATTGGCGAGGAAATTGAAGTAAAATTAATTGAGGTTGACAAAAAAACCGGCAAATTGAAACTGTCAAGAAAAGCCTTGTTGCCTAAACCAGATGGGTACGTTGAACCAGCTCCTAGAGAGAACAGACCTCCTAGAAGAGACGACCAACGCAGACCTCACAGAGAACAAAACTAAATTAGTAATTTATACCGAGAAGGGGCCGAAAGGCCCCTTTTTTCATCTCTTTTTATATCTTGCATGCATGAATAGTCCTAAAAACATAGCAGTGATTGGTGGGGGAAGTTGGGCCACGGCCTTGGTGAAGATTTTAAGCGAAGAAAAAAAGACTGCAATCAGCCAAATAGAAAGCTTACAATGGTGGGTGCGCAGCGAGGAAAAAGCTGAGTTTATAAGAACATACAAGCACAATCCCGACTACCTGAGTTCAGTAGAAATTCATCCTGACCTGGTTCAAGTCAATTCCAATTTAAAAGAGGTTATCAAAAATGCGGATTTGCTTTTGGTTGCTGTACCCGCTGCTTTTGTAGAGGCAAGTTTTGCAAACATCACGGCTGCTGATTTAGACGGAAAAGTAATTGTTTCTGCTATTAAAGGTTTGATCCCAGGTAGCAAAGAAATTGTGGGTGATTTTTTTATCTCACATTTCAACATAAAAGAAAAAAACATCCTTGTAATTTCAGGGCCTTGTCATGCTGAAGAAGTGGCATCTGAAAAATTGTCTTACCTTACAATTGCTGGAAAAAACCAACCTTTGGCGAGGAATTTTGCTAAGCTTCTCAAATGCAGGTTCATCAGAACCGTTGTATCCAGCGATGTGCGGGGAACCGAATATGGAGCTGTTTTAAAAAATATTTATGCAGTGGCCTCGGGTATTTGTCATGGCTTAGGGTATGGAGACAATTTCCAAGCCGTATTGATGAGTAACAGTGTTCGTGAGATGAAACGCTTTTTGAACAATATTACTGATACCGATAGAAAAATCAACCACAGTGCCTATTTAGGCGATTTATTGGTGACTGGTTATTCTGTTCATAGCAGAAACAGAACCTTTGGCAACATGATTGGAAAAGGCTATACTGTTCAGGCAGCACAATTAGAAATGAAAATGATTGCAGAAGGTTATTATGCCACTAAAAACATGTTCGAACTCAATAAAAAGACACAGGTTACCATGCCTATCTTAAACTGTGTTTACCATATTTTGTACGAAGGCAAATCAGCCAAAAAAGAAATAGAAGAATTAACCGAGCACTTGGTTTAATTAGGCCCTGATTACCCCCAATTTATAAGCTTCTGTAATGGGTTGATGGTTGGCTGCCTCAATCCCCATGCTGATCCATTTACGGGTTTCTGTTGGTGCAATGATGGCATCAATCCATAAACGTGCAGCTGCGTAATAAGGCGTAGTTTGCTTAGCATACTTTTCTGTAATTTCTTGCAACAGCGCAGCCTTTTTCTCATCAGTAATGGTTTCACCTTTGGCTTTCAAAGAAGCTTCTTCTATTTGCAACAAAACCTTGGCCGCTTGTGCACCGCCCATGACGGCAATACTTGCATTTGGCCAAGCTACAATTAACCTAGGGTCGTAGGCTTTGCCACACATGGCATAGTTTCCCGCACCATAAGAATTACCCGTGATGATGGTAAACTTTGGTACAATAGAATTGGCTTGTGCATTTACCAATTTTGCCCCATCCTTGATAATGCCACCATGCTCACTTCTTGATCCCACCATGAAACCTGTTACATCTTGTAAAAACACCAAAGGAATTTTTTTCTGGTTACAGTTCATGATAAAATGAGCGGCTTTATCGGCACTGTCACTGTAAATAACACCGCCTATCTGCATTTCAACAGGGTTATCGGCGGCACTTTGTTTAGGTTTTTTTGCTTTTACCACTTGACGGTTATTGGCAACTATACCAACTGCCCAACCATCTATTCTGGCATAGCCGCAAGTAATGGTTTTTCCATAGCCTTCTTTGTAAGCTTCAAATGAATTGGCATCCACCAAACGTTCAATAATTTCTAGCACATCAAAAGGCTTGGCAAAATCATTGACAGCTGCATAGACATCGTCCATTTTCTTGGCTGGGAGAATAGCTTCTTTCCTATTGAATCCAGCTTTTTGACTGGCACCTATTTTTGAGAAAATACTTCTGATGCGGTCTAAACAAGCGGCATCATTTTCAAATTTATAATCTGTAACCCCGCTGATTTCGCAGTGGGTACTTGCACCACCTAAAGTTTCATTGTCAATGTCTTCGCCAATGGCAGCTTTTACCAAATAAGAACCCGCCAAAAAGATAGAACCTGTTTTGTCTACAATCATGGCCTCATCGCTCATGATGGGTAAATAAGCACCTCCAGCCACACATGAGCCCATCACAGCAGCAATTTGCGTGATGCCTTTGCTACTCATTACTGCATTGTTTCTGAACATGCGTCCAAAATGTTCTTTATCAGGGAATATTTCGTCTTGCATAGGCAAATAAACCCCGGCACTATCCACCAAATAAATGATGGGTAAATTATTTTCGATGGATATTTCTTGCGCCCTTAAATTTTTCTTTCCAGTGATTGGAAACCATGCCCCCGCTTTTACAGTTGCATCATTTGCCACCACAACACATTGCACCCCACTCACATAACCAATCACTACCACTACTCCACCTGCTGCACATCCACCATGTTCTGGATACATTTCATAACCAGCGAATGCACCTATTTCAATGCATTCAGTATCTTTATCCAACAAATAAGCAACACGTTCTCTTGCCAACATTTTGCCTTTCTCTTTTTGTTTGGCAGCCGCTTTCTCTCCTCCACCCTTGTGTTGTTTGGCTAATCTGGCTTGAAAATCGTTTAAAAGTTCATTCATAACTGTTTCTTATTTAATCACAAATCTAAAATTAAGCAGACAATTTCAAACTGCGTTTGTTACTTCTGTTTTATTGGTTAATTTCGCACTCGGGTAAGCTCTGTACGACTAGCTCCCTCTAATCCCCCAGGTCTTGATCGAAGCAAGGGCGTGAGGTTGTAGCGGTGCGATGCAGTCGGCTTACCCTTTTTTATTGCTAAAATTTTAAGAGCAATCTAAAATTCAATCTACGGTTGGTTAAATAATTAGGTACTGCAAACCGATTGGCTTCCACATCTTCCACCCATATATAACTGATGGTATTGTTGACTCCCAAAATATTGAATACCTCTATTCCAAACCAAGCAGACTGAATATTACGCTTCAAAAAAGTATTTCTCTTTTTCAAATTTTCGGCAATCATTACTTTACTAAAACCAATGTCAACCCTTCTGTAACTTGGCATGCGGTTCACATCATTGTTTCTGTTTTGATCTGGAACACCAAAAGGGAAACCATTTCCATACACCAAGTTTAGGTTCATTTTATAGCTCTTGTTCCTTCTCAAATAATCTTGAAAATAAATGGCAAACGTAACACGCTGGTCGGTTAACCTTGGAATGTATTTAGGCGAAACTGGATTACCAGCTTGGTCTTTTTGTCCGCTTACAATTTCTTTGGTATCCAAAAAACTGATACTGGCCCAGCTTTCAGCCCCTTTCACAAATTCACCATTCACTCTCAAATCCAAACCCGTAGCATAGCCATTGCTCTGTAAATTGGGCATATACCTGATTCTGACATTGTCAATCTCATAAGGAATTAAATTCGACAATTGCTTGTAATAAGCTTCGGCAATAAATTTAAAAGGTCGGTTCCAAGCCTTGAAATTCATGTCTGCCCCAGCCACATAATGAATTGACTTTTGGGCCAAAATATTGTTTTGAAGGATGCCTTGGTAATTTCTGAGTTCTCGGTAAAAAGCGGGTTGGTAATACCATCCATAGGCAAATTTTAACAGCCAATCTTTTTTGTATTTTACAGGGCCAGCGGCTGCGTTCAAACTTTTATTGTATTGCTTATTGGGTTCAAAAGAAAGCTGTACCCTAGGGCTCAGTAACAATTCTTGATTATAGGTCCAATAATTTCCCCTTAGCCCATAATTCAATTGCATGTTATTTGATTTGTTCAAGGTAACTGCATTTTGAATGTAAGCATTCATGCGCATCGAATTCAATTGCAAGCGGGTACTCAAATACGAGTTCAATTCAAATGAAGTATCATTTACCAGTGGAGGCCTTGAAAAGCCAGCAGAATCGTCGTAATGCCATTCGTGCAAACGGTCTTTGATCTGTTCTTGCTGTATGCCCAATCCCCATAGCAATTGCCCTTTGTTATGCGTATAAATTCCTTTGTGTGAAACCTGGTTTACCTGTGCCTGCACATAATTTCTGGCATTGCTGATGAAATAGCCTACCCCTTTTAAATTTCTGGCTCTGGCAAAATTATCTGAGCCCATATTGGTTTCAATATCACTCAATCGGTAAGCACCTTCAACTGTAAAAATCTCGCTCTCATTTGAAAAATAAGAAGAGGCAATCAATTTCAATTGGGTCTTTAAATTCGGTTTGTAAACCAAACTTGCTGCCTGCATGGTGGTTTGATAAGACATCAAATCGGCACCATCAAAAAATATTTGCAATTGGTAAGCTGCTTTCACCGTTCCAAAAACGGTTTCTCGGTTTTGTGGAATGAAGAAATAATCGTTTTGGGCATAGCTTCCTAAATAAGATAAACTCAGGTTGTCTTTGAAATGATAGGTTAATAAAACTTGTACATCAGAAAAACTTGGTCTGTAATCGCCTTTGGTATCTAAGCTTCCTACCACATAACTGTTGTTCCAATACCTTGTACCCAATAAATAGGTAAATCGATAGTTTTTTGAGGCTCCTTCTAAATGCGCCATCACCCCCATTAAACTGGTATTGGCTGAAGCTGCAAACTTTTTAGGTTCTTTGTATTTGATGTCCAAAACGCTGCTCATTTTATCGCCATATTTGGCTTCAAATCCACCAGCAGAAAACTTCACTTGTTGAACCAATTCACTGTGAATAAAACTCAAACCTTCTTGCTGACCAGCCCTCGGTAAGAAAGGTCTGTATATTTCTATATCGTTTACATAGATTAAGTTCTCATCAAAATTTCCGCCACGCACATTGTATTGCGCACTGAGTTCGTTGTTGGAGCTGACGCCCGAAAGTGTGCTTAAAATCTTTTCAAAACTTCCACTTACATTGGGCAAACCTGCTGACCTTCTTGGGTCGATGGTATAGGTAGAAGCGCGGCCTCTGTCTATTTCTTCAGTATAAATAAATTGTTCTAAAGCCAGGCCATTGCCCATCACCAGTTGCACTTCATACACCTGTGCTTTGGCTAAACTTGGAATTTTAATTTTTAATGTAGGCCTGCCAACGTATGAAGCAACGAGTTCGTAGGCTTGCTCTTCTTTGACCTTTAATTGAAAAAACCCATTTTGTTCACTGAGTGTGCTAAGGTTTTGACCAAGAATTTGAATATTTACATCGGCTAGTTTTTGTCCGCTTGAATCTGTTGCATAACCATTAATCACTGCTTCTTGAGCAATGAGCTGCTGACTCAACAGAACCAAAACAAACAAGACATACCAATACCTTTTCATGAATAACTATTAACGAAACTAGAGCAGTTTTCTTATGTAATTTACAAGGTTAAGGGAATCTTTAGCAGAAACAAAACTTCAATCTTGTTTCTATCGAATGGCTTTGATGGTAGCCACTGCTTGCATAGGGTCATTGGCAGCAAATACATAATTACCTGCTACCAATACATTGGCGCCAGCTGCAATCAATTCTTTTGCGGTTTCTTCGTTTACGCCACCATCAATTTCAATCAAGCAATTCGCTTTTTTTGCTTGAATCATCTTGCTGAGTGCGGCACATTTGTCAATGGTTTTTCTGATGAATTTTTGTCCACCAAAACCAGGGTTTACCCCCATCAAACATACCAAATCTATGTCTTCAATCAGGTCTTCTAACAAACTGATTGAGGTATGTGGATTGACTGCTACACCCGCTTTCATTCCCAATTCCTTAATGGCATGAATGGTTCTGTGTAAATGCGTACAAGCCTCAATATGCACGGTCAACACTTCAGCACCTACTGCTTTAAAATCGGCCAAATAGCGGTCTGGATCTACAATCATTAAATGCACATCCAAAGGTTTTTGAGCATATTTTTGAATGGCTTTGATGACAGGAAATCCAAAGGAAATATTCGGTACAAAAACACCATCCATCACATCCACATGGAACCAATCAGCTTGGCTTTGGTTTACCATTTCAATGTCTTTTTGCAAATTGGCAAAATCTGCTGAAAGGATAGATGGGGCAACGATTACGGATTGTTGAGTCATTGATATTTTGTTTATTCAAATATAAAAAAAATGGCGCTCTGGAATCAGGGCGCCACTTTTTAAAAAATTATTTTCATTAAGCCAGCACAATAATGCGGTTGTTCAACACTTCAACCAAACCACCATGAATGGCAATTTCTTGTTTCCCTGTTGCTGTTTCTACCACAATATTTCCTTTTTCCAAACTAGAAATCAAGGCTGCGTGCGCTTCTAAAACTTGGAATTTACCTTTACTACCAGGCAATGTAACTGCTTTTACTTCGCCGTTGAATAAATTTTTATCTGCTGTAATAATGTCTAAATGCATCGTTCTAATTATTGCGCTTCTGCCATTAATTTTTCACCTTTTGCAATGGCTTGCTCGATGGTTCCAACTAAGTTGAAAGCTGCTTCTGGTAAATGATCTAATTCACCATCCATGATCATATTGAAACCTTTGATGGTATCTTCAATTTTAACCAATTCTCCTTTTAATCCAGTGAATTGTTCTGCCACGTGGAAAGGCTGAGACAAGAATCTTTGAACCCTTCTAGCTCTTGATACTATCAATCTGTCTTCTTCACTCAATTCATCCATACCCAAGATGGCAATGATATCTTGTAATTCTTTGTAACGTTGTAAGATTGATTTTACACGTTGTGCACAATTGTAATGCGCATCACCCAAAATATCAGCGGTCAAAATTCTTGAAGTTGAATCCAAAGGATCTACCGCAGGGTAAATTCCCAATTCTGAAATCTTACGATTCAATACTGTAGTTGCATCTAAGTGGGCAAATGTTGTAGCTGGAGCTGGATCGGTTAAGTCATCCGCAGGTACGTATACCGCTTGTACTGATGTAATTGAACCTCTCTTGGTTGATGTAATACGCTCTTGCATGGCTCCCATCTCTGTAGCCAAAGTAGGTTGGTAACCCACCGCAGAAGGCATCCTTCCTAACAAAGCCGATACCTCAGAACCTGCTTGTGTAAAACGGAAAATATTATCTACGAAGAACAAGATATCTCTACCACCTGTTTTTTCATCACCATCACGGAAATATTCTGCAACTGTTAAACCAGACAAGGCAACACGTGCACGCGCCCCAGGAGGCTCATTCATTTGTCCAAAAACCAAGGTTGCTTGAGATTTAGCCAATTCGTTGTAATCAACTTTGCTCAAATCCCAACCGCCTTCTTCCATGCTATGTTGAAATTCTTTACCGTATTTAATTACACCTGACTCAATCATTTCA
>Ga0209400_1002371_pt1 | contig 14386 bp, 14 predicted proteins | sample M_130807_EF_Meta_FD_187313 | JGI IMG/M metagenome (GOLD analysis project Ga0209400, IMG submission 187313) | Freshwater microbial communities from Lake Montjoie, Canada to study carbon cycling - M_130807_EF_MetaG (SPAdes) (version 2) | ecosystem: Environmental > Aquatic > Freshwater > Lake... | reverse complement strand
CTAAAGAATCAGTGCAAGCAGTTATTGACCTTGAGAACATGGGCTTACCTTTCAATAGAACTCCTGATGGCAAGATCGACCAAAGAAGATTCGGTGGCCACACCAGAGACCACGGTAAAGCTCCAGTTAGAAGATCTTGTTATGCAGCTGACCGTACCGGTCACATGATTCTGCAGACTTTGTATCAAAACTGCGTAAAGCTAGGGATCGAGTTCTATAACGAGTTCTATGTTCTGGATCTAGTAATGAACACTGTTGATGGAGTGGAAAGACCAGCAGCAGTAGTTGCCTATGAACTAGCTACCGGTGAACTACACGTCTTCCAAGGTAAGTCAATTGTTTTTGCTACCGGTGGTTTTGGAAAGATCTTTAAGACCACCTCTAACGCTCACACACTGACCGGTGATGGTGTTGGCATCATCTACCGCAAGGGTCTTCCACTGGAAGACATGGAGTTCTACCAATTCCACCCAACCGGTCTTGCTGGCCTTGGTATCTTGCTTTCAGAGGCTGCTCGTGGTGAAGGTGGAATCCTTCGTAACGCTTCAGGTGAAAGATTCATGGAACGCTATGCCCCAACCATCAAGGACCTAGCTCCTCGAGACATGGTAGCAAGAGCAATGGCTAACGAAGTTAGAGAAGGCAGAGGAGCAGGTCCTAACAAGGACTACGTGCTACTAGATCTAACTCACCTAGAGCCTGCAGTGATTGATGCAAAGCTTCCAGATATCACCGAGTTTGCTAGAACCTACTTAGGTGTTGAGCCTTATACAGAGCCAGTTCCGGTATTCCCAACCGCTCACTATGCCATGGGTGGAATTCCAACCAACATCAAGGCAGAGGTTCTAAGAGATAACGACACTGTTGTTCCAGGTCTTTATGCTGCTGGTGAATGTGCTTGTGTTTCTGTGCATGGAGCTAACCGACTAGGCACCAACTCGCTGTTGGATATCAACGTTTTTGGTAAGCGTGCCGGTATCTATGCGGTTGAGTACGCCAAGGATGCTCAGTTTGTTGATGTCCCTCAGGATGCAATTGCTGAAACAGTGAAGCTGATTGAACACATGAGAAATGCAACTGGAACAGAGAAGATTGCAGTTATCCGTAAAGAATTACAAGACACTATGGATAAGAACGCTCAGGTTTATAGAACCGAAGAATCTCTAAACGAAGCACTAGAGAAAATCAAAGAACTTCGTAAGAGATATGAACACATTCAAGTTCAAGACCGCGGGATGAGATTCAACACCGACCTACTAGAAGCTATCGAATTAGGTTTCTTGCTAGATCTTGCTGAAGTTCTTGCATTCACTGCTCGTGAGAGAAGAGAGTCACGTGGTGGCCACTTCCGTGAAGACTATGAAACTCGTAACGATGAGAAGTTCATGGTCCACTCAATGGCATACAAAACAGAACAAGAGATCAAGATTGGCTGGAAGCCAGTGACAATTACCAACTACCCACCAATGGAGCGTAAGTACTAATGAGCACTGCAGTTGAGTCAGTAAAAGTTATCGGTGAAGTTCCTTCATTTCAGGTAACCCTGTTCGTTCGTCGCTTTGATCCAGAGAACGATGCCGAACCGAAGTGGGAAGACTTTGATGTTACCGTTCATGGCACTGACCGTGTGCTTGATGCCCTGCACAAGATCAAGTGGGAACTTGATGGCTCACTAACTTTCAGAAGATCATGTGCTCACGGTGTTTGTGGCTCAGATGCAATGCGTATCAACGGTAGAAACAGATTGGCTTGTAAGACTCTGATAAAAGATCTAGATATCACCCAACCAATCTATGTTGAACCGATCAAGGGTCTAAAGGTTGAAAAAGATCTAGTAGTAGACATGAACCCGTTCTACCAGGCTTACCGCGATGTCAAACCTTTCCTAATCGCTTCAGACTCCCCTGCTAAAGAACGAATCCAATCTCCAGAAGACAGAGCTCGTTTCGAAGACACCACTAAGTGCATTCTCTGCGCTGCCTGCACAACTTCTTGCCCAGTGTTCTGGACTGATAACCAATACTTTGGTCCAGCAGCTATCGTGAACGCTCACCGTTTCATCTTTGATTCAAGAGATGAAGCAGCAGAGGTAAGACTAGACATCTTGAACGATAAAGAAGGTGTCTGGCGTTGCCGCACCACCTTCAACTGCACCGAGGCTTGTCCTCGAGGCATCGAAGTCACTAAGGCTATAGCTGAAGTCAAACAAGCAGTTCTCCGTGGCCGCGTCTAATCTGGGAAATTACTAGAAACTAGCTCTAATGGCGTAACTTCCATCTCTTGGAAACATAGGCTTAAGCCATGTCTGAACAAGATAAGAGTTGCCAATCACACATTAAAGAAGCCAAGGATCAAACCTTAGGTCTATCTCGCCGTAACTTCTTTTCAAGAGTTGCAGTTGCTGCCGGTTCAGTTGGACTCTCAGCCCTCGCATCTTCAGCTCAAGCAGCCAGTAAGAAATACAAAGTTTGTGCAACCAAAGACATAAAAGTTGGTGGCGGAAGCATATTCAAGATTTCAGCACCCGGTGGTCTTCAGGTTCTAATCACCCAACCTAAGTCGGGTGTCTTTAGGGCCTTCAACCCAGCCTGCACACACCAAGGTTTCAGGCTGAATAGCATCAGTGGAACCAACATCGTCTGCCCAATTCACCGAGCACAGTTCGATACCACCACAGGAAATGTGACTCGAGGGCCGGCTAACTTACCGCTGCAGAAATACACGCTTTCAGTTGAAAGTAACAGTATTTACGTAACTCTCAATTCCTAAGAGCGTTTACTAAGCCAGGTAACAATGCTGGTGAGAGAGACAAACTTGTCACTCCATATTCAATAAACAACTTGGCTGAGAGTGGGTCACTCGCTGCCTCCCCACATATCCCAACTGGAACATTCTTAGCTTTTCCAGAACTAATAACTCTTTCAATCAGAGAAAGCACTTCTGGTTTTCTGACATCACTTAGCGCTAAGCCAGATTGAACTCGGTCTAATCCCAAGGTGTATTGAGTTAGATCATTTGTTCCAATACTGACAAAATCAACAACATCCAAAATCTCTTGAAGAACATCTGGTTCACAAACTTCAGGAACCTCAATCATGACTCCTGCTTTTTGAAGACCGTAACTCTTTGCTAAAGAAACAAACTGCTTTGCCTGAGTCACACTTGTGACCATCGGTGCCATTACCCATAGTTCTGTTTCAGGAAAACGCTTAGAACTCTCAGCAAGTGCTTCTAATTGAGTTTCTAAGACTTCAATGTTTGCAAGTAGTGCCTGGAATCCACGATTGGCATACCTGCCAATCTCAGATAGTTTCAAAAATGGAAGTGGTTTATCGGTATCAAGATCAAGTACTCGAACAATTACTCTCTTGTTCGGAAATGCTGAGAGCAATCTTGAATACTCGAGTATCTGTTTCTCTCTCGATGGCGCTTGCTTCTCCCCTAAGAAGAGCAATTCAGTTCTAAATAAGCCAACTCCTTGAGCACCAAAGGCTAAAGCAGCATCGGCTTCTGAAGAGGAACCAAGATTGGCATAGAGTTCAACACCAAGCAGCCCCTCGCTTACTTCAATCTTTTGAATGCTCTTGGTTAGGGCCTGTGAGTATTGACGACGTTCTTCTAAATCAGGATTCACTAAAACCTGGCCACTGCTGGAATCGACGATTACTAGATCGCCATTACTAATCAGTTCAGAACCAAGCACTGAGACAACAGTTGGAAGACCTGCAGCTCTGGCAAGAATTGCAGTGTGTGATGTTGCACTGCCACTACTGGTAATCAAACCAACCACAGCACTTCCGGCCAAACGATTCATCTCAATTGGGCCAACCGAGTCAGCTACCAAAACAAATGGGCTGTCGGGGAATTGAATATCCTCTTCACCAGTTAGAACTTTGATGACCTTATTCCCAAGTTCCTCAACATCGGTGGCACGATCAGCAAAGTATTCACCAAGAGAAGCCAAAGCCTTAGCAGCTCCACTAAATGCTCCGGATACTGCGCGCTGAGAGTTAGCTCCATCCGCCAAGCGTTCTTTGATGCCAGCCAAGATTGAAGGATCACTGAGGGTGAGTTTTAGTGCTTCCATAATGGATGCTGTCTCAGGATCCGCAGATTGGATGCTTACATCTAAGTCTTTTTCAACCTGAGTGATGGCAGCGCTAATCGCGATAAGCCCTCTGTTGGTGCCAGCTTTATCGCTATCCCAAGGAACATACTTAGTGCTTGAGTATCTGAAGGCAGGGGCAATTGAGATCCCTGCCCCGACTCCGGCACCAACTAATACGCGTTCACTCACCAGACAAGTCTAAGTTCACCTTAAACTTGTCCCATGCCTAAAGCCTCAGTAAAAGTAGCGACCATAAATGTCAACGGTGTTAGAGCCGCATACCGTAAAGGCTTTGCCGACTGGGTGATCGCTGAATCTCCAGACATTATTGCCCTTCAAGAAGTTAGAGCAGAAACTACAGATCTAGAAGAGATCTTTGCTGAGATGCCAGGTGGCCCTTGGCACATCTTGCACGATAACGCTTCTGCCAAAGGCAGAGCAGGAGTTGCAGTGGTCTCTAAAGTCAAAGCAATTTCCTCAAGAACAGAACTTGGACCAAAGGCTTTCGATAGCGCCGGTCGTTGGCTAGAAGCTGATTTCAAGTTCGGCACCAAGATCTTCACAGTTATTAGTACTTATGTTCATTCCGGGGAAGTTGATACTCCTAAACAAGTTGAGAAATACAAGTTCCTAGATGCAATGACCAAGCGCATGGCAACAATAAGACAAGAAGATGGGCTAACCGTTGTCGTTGGTGATCTAAACGTTGGTCACACAGAACTCGATATCAAGAACTGGAAAGGTAACCTCAAAAACGCCGGCTTCCTTCCTGAGGAACGTGCATACTTCGACATCTGGATGCACAAGCAGGGCTGGATAGATCTAGGTAGAGCTGCCCACCCAGAAACCCCAGGCCCATACACCTGGTGGTCATTTAGAGGTCAGGCTTTTGATACTGATACCGGTTGGAGAATCGACTACCAGATTGCAACTCCAAAGCTTGCCAAACTAGCCAGCACATACAAAGTTCATAGAGCCGCTAGCTATGACACCCGTTTCACAGACCATTCCCCTGTAGTTGTTGAGTACGCTATCTAACATGACTGGCAAACCGAATCTTCTAAGTGGGATGCAACCAAGCGCATCTTCCCTTCACCTTGGCAACTATCTAGGAGCATTAGTCAACTGGGTAAACATGCAGCGAGACTTCAATGCCTTCTACGTCATAGTTGACCTGCACGCCATCACAGTTCCTCAAGACCCTAACGAACTTAGAACCAACACCAGAAGAACCGCAGCTCAATACATCGCTGCCGGTATTGATCCACAAGAATCAGCCCTCTTCGTGCAGAGCCATGTTCCAGCTCACGCAGAACTAGCTTGGGTGCTCAACTGCATCACCGGCTTTGGTGAAGCTAGCCGAATGACCCAGTTCAAGGACAAGTCACAAAAAGCTGGAAGTGACTCTGCTTCAGTTGGTCTCTTCACTTACCCAATCCTGCAGGCAGCAGATATTCTGCTATACCAACCAAAGGCTGTTCCAGTTGGTGAAGACCAGAGACAACACTTAGAACTAACCAGAGATCTTGCAGATAGATTCAACTCAAGATTCGGTAAGACCTTCACAATGCCAGAAGCTCACATTCTAAAAGAAACAGCAAAGATCTACGATTTGCAAAACCCAACTGCAAAGATGTCTAAGTCAGCAGCAGACCCTAAAGGTCTAGTCAACCTCATGGATGATGATTCAACCATCGCTAAGAAGATCAAGAGTGCTGTTACAGATACTGACGCTTCAATCAGAGTCGACTGGGAGAACAAGCCAGGTGTTTCTAACCTGCTCTCTATCCACTCATCTGTCAGTGGTGAATCACTGATATCCCTAGAAGAGCGTTTCGCTGGAGCAGGGTACGGAGTCCTAAAGTCTGAAGTTGCCGACGTTGTCGTGAACGCCCTAGCTCCCATCAGAGATAGAGCTAATGAACTTATGAGCGACACAGTAGAGCTAGATAGATTACTAGCCTCAGGAGCCGAGAAGGCTAGAACTGTAGCGGAAGCAACCTTGGCCGATGTCTATGACAAAGTCGGGTTTATTAGGGCTAAATAACTGCGCTCTGAGGGTATCAAGTCGCATCTTTACCAATAATCTGGGATGCTTATCTAGTAGTAATAGTTCTTCGGGGTCAGTGTAAATCTGAACCGGCGGTTATAGTCCGCGACCCGGCAAGCTGCCTTTGATGGCAACACCTTTGGGTGGTTTGACGGTTGATCTGGTGAAACTCCAGAACCGACGGTTAAAGTCCGGATGGTAGAAGAACAGAAGGCTAGCCCATTTAAGGGCTTAGCCTTTGGTCGCCTGCCGGCCAAGCCCCGAGGTGCTTCTTCTAGGAAGGCTCGGGATGACAGATCTCAGTGTGTTTGAACCGGCGATGCGCCGTGCACTTGAGCTAGCTGCACTCGGACCTGCGTATGGAGTCAACCCTCAGGTGGGGGCTCTCATCCTAGATAAAGATTTGAATGTTATTGCTGAAGGATTTCACAAGGGCTCTGGAACCCCACACGCTGAAGTGGATGCGCTTAGCAAGCTAACTAGTGTTCCTGCTGGTTCAACTGCTGTTGTGACTTTAGAACCTTGCAATCACACTGGGAGAACTGGCCCTTGTGCTCAGGCTCTTATTGCTGCTGGCATCGCCCGTGTTGTCTATGCGACCAAAGATCCAGGTAATGAATCAGCTAATGGAGCACAGACTCTAAAGGACGCTGGTGTTGAAGTTCTCTTTGGTGTTCTAGAAAAAGAAGCAACTGAACAAGGTCGAATATGGCTAACTGCAATGCAGAAGCAGAGACCATTTATTACTTTGAAGTGGGCACAGACTCTTGATGGTAGAACTGCCGCTAGCGATAAGACCAGTAAATGGATCACCGGATCTGAGGCTAGAGAAGATGTTCACTTCAGAAGATCTCAGTTGGATGCGATCTTGGTTGGAACCGGCACAGTCAAATACGATAACCCAGACCTAACTGCACGTAAGCCAGATGGTTCAAGATACGAACACCAACCACTACGTGTTGTTGTCGGATATAGTGAACTTTCCCCAGAACTTAGAGTCTTCAACGGTGATGCTCCAACTGTTCACCTGAAGACTCATGATTTGAAAGATGTGCTGTCTCAGCTTTGGGTTAGAGGAACAAGACATGTTCTTGTTGAAGGTGGAGCTGAGATTGCCAGTGAGTTTATTCAGCAGGGGCTCTTTGATGAAGTGCTTATTTATCAGGCACCTTTACTACTAGGTGGCAGCAATGTTGCAGTTACCGATATCGGAATTAGCACCATGGCTAATGCTTTGCAGTTGAACTTTGTTGAGATCAAGCAGCTAGGTGCTGATTTGTTTATTAGAGCCAGACCAAAAGGAGATAACTAATGTTTACCGGAATCATTGAAGAACTAGGCAAGGTAGTGGCTATTGAAGAACAACCTGATGCGCTTAGGCTGACTATCGAAGGTCCACTGGTTACCAGTGACATCAAACGTGGAGACTCTATTGCCTGCAGTGGAACCTGTTTGACCGCTATTGAGATAGAGGATGGAACCTTCACAGCTGATGTGATGCACGAGACCATCAGGCTTACCAGCATGAACGGAGTGAAGGTTGGGGATGTCATCAACCTTGAGCGTGCGATGACTATGAATACTCGCTTCGGTGGACACCACGTTCAAGGTCACGTTGATGGTGTTGGTGAGTTCATCTCAAGAGAAGCCAGTGAGAACTGGGACTGGGTAAGGATCAGAATCCCAGTAGAGCTTATGAAATACGTGGTGCTCAAAGGTTCAATTACGTTGGATGGCATCTCACTGACAGTCAATGAACTGGGTGAAGACTTTGTTGGTCTTTCTCTAATTCCAGAGACACTGAAGGTAACCACCCTTGGCTATAAGAACCCAGGTGACAAGGTCAATGTTGAAGTTGACATCATGGCAAAGCACATCGAACGACTACTAGAAAGTAGAAACAACTAATGGCACTTGCAACTATCGAGCAGGCTTTAGAAGCCCTGCGTCAGGGTAAACCTGTTCTTGTCGCGGACGATGAGAACCGTGAGAACGAAGGCGATGCCATCATGGCTGCCCAGTTCATGACTACCGAGTGGATGGCTTGGTTTGTAAATAAGACTTCTGGTTTCCTTTGTGCACCAATGGATGAGCACACTGCTAACCAGCTAGAGCTTCCACTGATGACTACCAACAACCAAGACCCACACACTACCAACTACACCGTTACCGTAGATGCTGCGGCACGTGAGAGTACTGGTATCTCAGCCGCTGATCGTGCTCTGACTGCAAGAACTCTGGCTAGCGAAACAGCAGGCCCTGAATCTCTAATTAGACCAGGTCATATCCTGCCACTTAGAGCACACCCTCACGGTGTCTTTGGAAGACGTGGTCATACTGAGGCTGCAGTTGACTTACTTAAGCTTGCAGGTCTATCCCCTGTTGCGATCATCGGGGAGATGGTAAACCAAGACGGTACCATGATGAGATTGGATGGCTTGGTTCAGGTTGGTGAAAATGAAGGCTTACCTGTCATCACAGTTGCACAGTTGGTTGAATACCTAGAACTAAATTCCATCGAACTAGTAACAACACCGAATAACAGAATTCGTTTCGAAGCAGAAGCAAACGTTCCTACCATTCACGGTAATTTCAAACTTCGAGGTTACTACGACATCAAAACTGGTGCAGATCACGTTGCCATCATCAAGGGCAACCCAACCGGTAAAGATGTTTTAGTTCGCCTCCACAGCGAATGTATTACCGGTGAAGCATTTGGTTCATTGAAGTGTGAGTGTGGACCTCAGCTGCAGTATGCAATGGACATGATTGAAGCTGACCTTAACGGTGGAATTGTTATCTACCTAAGAGGACAAGAAGGTCGCGGTATTGGTCTTCTAAACAAGCTCAAGGCCTATGCACTTCAGGAACAGGGTCTAGACACTGTTGAAGCAAACCTAGCTCTAGGTCTTCCATCGGAAGCAAGAGAGTATGGTGCTGCTGTTTCTATTCTTCGAGAGCTTGGTGTTAGAAGCGTAAGACTAATGACTAATAACCCAGCGAAGGCTAACTTTCTAACTGAAGCTGGTATTCCAGTATCTTCTTATGTTCCTGTAATTGTTGGTGAAGCAATTCAGAACCTTGGTTACCTAGAAACTAAGCGATCAAAGATGGGTCACCGTCTACCTGAGATCATCGCAGAAATGGAGCAGTAATGTCAGGCCACGCACCACAACTTGAAATCGATGCAAGAGATCTGGCTGTCACAATCCTGGTTGCCAGTTGGCACCCAGAGATTGCCGATGCACTTCTTGCTGGCGCTGAAAGATCACTGAAGGCTGCCGGTAACGATGTTTACTCAATCATCAAAGTACCAGGAGCATTTGAACTACCGCTAGCTGCTAAGTGGGCAATCGAAGACGGTGCCGATGTTGTTATTGCTCTAGGCGTTGTCATCAAGGGCGAAACCCCGCACTTTGACTTTGTCTGCGATGCAGCAACCACTGGCCTTACCCAAGTTCAACTGGATACCGATACCCCTATTGGTTTTGGATTACTGACCGTAGACAACATGGAACAAGCACTTGCCAGGGCAGGATTACCGACTAGTAAAGAAGATAAAGGTGCAGAAGCAGTCGAGGCTGCTATCAGTATGGCAATGCTTCGCTCATAGACTATTTCTGTTACCTAAACAGAAATGAGCAACGTGGACGATTCAACAAAAGAACTTCTAATCAACATCTTCTTAGTACTGCACCTTTTGGGTATCGCAGTATTGCTAGCTGGGTTCTTCAGCAACTTGAAAGAACTAACCAAAGGCATCAAAGTATCTGCCGGTGTCCTCCACGGTTCATACCTAATGTTGGCAACCGGTCTTGCGATGGCAGGGCTTGCTGTTGACCCATCTAAGCTAAACGCTTTTGTTATTTCACTAAAACTTATTGCGCTGGTCTTCATCTTCTTGCTTGCATTCCGGTACCGCAAGAAGGATAAGACTCCGATCTGGGTTGTTCCAGCTATTGCTGGTCTTACCACTGTGAATATCGTGCTTGCTATTTTTGGCCAAGTAGCCGGAGCCTAGTTAGCGCAAGAACAAAGCAGTTAGTCGGCGGGTTGTGAAATACAGCCCGCCGATTATCATTGCTACGAAATAAAGTACATGGCCTAGCATCGCCCAATTCAAAAGTCCTAAGGTCAATCCTCTAATCAGTTCGATTGCTTGCCAGAGTGGCATTGCCTGAATCAACCACTGCACTACCTGAGGGTAAATGCTCAGTGGGTAGAAGGTTCCTGAGAATAAGAACATCGGCAACATCACAAATTGAATCCACTGCATCTGCTGATGGTTCTTCAGATATGAGGTAACACCCATTCCAACTGAGGCGAACCCAAAGGCAACTAATACTGCAGCAGGAATCGCTAACAATCCCCAGATTGATGGAATCAAACCCATCGCTGAGACCACAGCCATAAAGCCAATTGCATAAGCTAACCCTCTAAGCAGTGCCCAGCTAATCTCGCCTAGGGCCACATCTAGAGTTCCCATCGAGGTGGAAAGCATTCCGTTATAAACCTTGCCAAAGTGCATCTTGAAGAAGACGTTCCAGGTTGAGTCATAGATCGCACCATTCATTGCAGAGGTTGCTAGAAGTGCAGGGGCAATGAACTGAGCATATGTAATTGGATTGCCGTTACCATCTGTAGTTCCATTGATGAACTGTCCGATTCCATAACCAAAGGCAAGCAGATAGAAGACCGGCTCAACAAAGCCAGAGGCAACTACCATCCAGGTTGATGACTTGAGTGCATACAAACCACGCTCTAGGACCACGCCTGGTCTACCAGAGTAAACACCAGCACCCATCTTGCCTTTACGTTTTTCAGCGATTGCGATAGCTGAATCAACAGCTGTATTGATCAAACTCATTTAGCTAACCTCTTCACAAAGATGCGGTGTGACCAGGTAATTCCGATTACAGCCATCACCAACATCAAACCCCAGTGAACATAGAGCAACCATGACTCAATAGGCATGCCATAGGCCATAGCTCTGCCTAAGTTAGTTGCATGCCACTGCGGAGATACCCATCCAATCCACTGCAGGTAAATAGGCATTGAACTGATTGGATAAAAAGTTCCAGAGAACATAAACATCGGAGTGATTGCAAATCTTCCGATTAGAGCAAACATCCCATCGTCATCTTTGATGCTGGCTGATAGACCAAGCATGATTGCTCCAAAGCCAAATCCTGCTGTTGATGAGACAAGTAACAAGATCGGAATTGATTGCCAGCTAATTGCTCCAAATGCTAAAAGGCACAACTCATACATAAAAACCTGTAGCACACAGCGAGCCATTGCTGCCAGCATGATGCCATCAACAATCTGCTTACCGGTAATTGCAGTTGAGTTCATTGAGAAGAATGTTCTGTCCCAGACAAAACCTTCTAGGGTGGGCCAGGTAACCTCATCCATAGCTCCTTGAATACCAGCTGTTGCTAGTAAGGCTGGGGCTAGGAAGGTTAGGTAGCTAACCCCATCGATGGCGTTGGGGCCAAGAGAAGAATCAACTAAAGAACCAACACCGATACCGATAGATAGCAAATACAAACTAGGATTACCGATACCGAAGGCAAGAATGCTTGCCCACCACTTCATCATGTTGCGGATTCTATTCTCAGCAACAAAGAGAGCACCGAAACGGATGCTCACTTGAGGATCAACTAGCTTGGCTGCCCCTACCCAGCTCATCTTTGCTTCAGGTCTAACATCAAGTGACATTAGTCGACCAAGGTTCTTCCAGTTAGACGAAGGAAGACATCTTCAAGAGATGATCTACGAACTAGTGAGGTAACTGGCTCTAGACCTAGTTTCACAATCTGCTCTAGACACTTCTCACCTGATTGTGCATAGACCAAGATACGGTCAGGTAGAACTTCTAGACGCTCACCGATACCCTTTAGCTTCTCTGCAAAGACAACGTTGTTTTCACTTCCGAAACGAACTTCAAGAACTTCCTTGCTGGAATACTTCTTGATTAGTTCTGCAGGTGAACCCTCAGCCATAATCTTGCCCTTATCCATAACCATCAAACGGTCACAGAGCTGCTCAGCTTCATCCATATAGTGGGTGGTAATCACTAGAGTCACACCCTGTTCCTTTAGACGGAACAATCTATCCCAGAGAATGTGTCTTGCCTGAGGGTCAAGACCTGTGGTTGGTTCATCCAATAGTAAAATCTCTGGTTCGTTTACCAACCCTCTAGCAATGGTGAGTCTTCGCTTCATACCACCAGAGAGTTCTTCAGTCTTGTTATTGCGCTTGTCAACTAGCTGAGCAAACTCTAGTAGTTCTTCAATCTTTCCCTTCAGCCATTTACGGCTAAGGCCAAAGTAACGACCATAGACCATTAGGTTCTCCCAGACCTTTAGCTCACGATCTAGGTTGTCCTGCTGAGGAACAACACCTAGGTGAGCCCTAATCTCAGGTCCTTGAGTGTTTGGGTCTTTACCTAGAATGCTTAGCTCACCGCCGGTTCTTTGACTGGTAGCAGCAATCATCTTCATGGTGGTTGATTTACCAGCACCGTTAGGGCCGAGTAGTCCAAATGACTCTCCCCTACGGACAGTGAAGTTCACTCCATCTACGGCAACAAAATCACCGTAGGTTTTAGTGAGTGAGGTAGCGACAATCATGTCCTCGGTCGAGGCGGCTTTAGCTTTGTTTGGCACAGCGTTGTGTCTTTCTGGGTAAGTATTGACGGTGGTAATGAAACCACAGCCTTCTATTCTATTCAGTGAAACTGATATCCTTGAGAACATGAACCCTGCCCAGAACCCTAAAGTTCGACCAGGTAATCGCCGCATTACGGGCAAGGAGCAGTTCTATACACCAACTGACCTGGCTTTGCGCTTGGCTTCTCAGGTCAGCGAAATGGTTGGTGGTTTGGCAGATAAAACCATCATTGAACCTGCTGGTGGCACTGGTTCGTTTGTGAAAGCGGCTAGGGCTCTTGGCGCAAATAAAATAGTTAGTTTCGACATCGAACCAAAAGCAGAAGGTGTTTTACTTGCCGACTTTCTGCTAGAGACAAACAGGTTAGCCAAGCTCACTGATTCAGTAACTATTTCTAACCCTCCTTTTGGTAGAAATAATTCATTGAGCATCCCCTTCTTCAACAAAGCAGCTCAACACAGCCAATACATTGCATTTGTGGTTCCTCGAAGTTGGCGTAAGTGGTCAGTAATCAATCGACTAAACCGCAATTTCCATTTGATTCATGATGAAGAGCTCGCCATCGATTATGTCGACGAGCTTGGAGAAATGCTCTGGCAAAAGGCTCGGCTGAACACTTGCTTCCAGATCTGGGAGAGAAGATCCGAGCTTAGGCAACTTATGAAAGTAAGTGACTTTGGACTTTTTTCCAAAGTCAAACCAGCTGAGGCAGATGTTGCCCTCACAGTCTTTGGTTATGGTTGCGGGAAAGTTAGGACAACATTTGATCGTGTCCCAAATAGCACAGTGATGTTCCTAAAACTGCATGACAGCAGAGTATTGCCAGCATTGCAGAAAGTGGATTTCAGTAGGTTCTATAAGAACACGGCATACACTGAAGCCCTGTCACTGCAAGAAATCAGATATCTAATCAACGAGGAAATCCTGGGTGAACCAGGATTAGAGAAATAGGTAGCAAATGAGTTCAATGGGTCCAAGAGGCAATCGTCCAGGTAAAAAAGATGCTGGACCTAAAGCCAAGTTCAATCAGCTCTGGCCATACATGAAAGAGCAGCGCAAGCTTCTGGTGATTGCTGTAATTCTTAGCTTGCTCTCTGCAGGAGTGAACCTCGCCCAACCGCTTGTGGTGGGGAATATCATCAGCACCGTAAAAGCTGGCCAAGATGTAGTTCCAACCGCTTGGATCTTGCTAGCGATAACTCTGCTCAGCGCCGTTGCCGGCGGAGCTATGTATTACGTACTGGCTAAAGCCGGTGAAGGTGTTGTCTTCTCTGCTCGATCAAAGCTCTCCACCAGATTGCTTAGATTACCGATTTATGAGTATGACCTTAGAAGAACTGGTGACCTAGTGTCACGAGTTGGTTCAGACACAACTCTGCTGAGGGCTGCTCTCACCCAAGGGCTAGTCGATGGTGCCGGTGGAGCATTGCTCTTTATTGGTTCAGTGATAGCTATGGCTGTAATTGACTGGTTATTGCTGTGTATTACTTTGGTGATGATCGCTATCGCAGTTGCTGCAATTGGTATTTCTGCCCGCAGAATCAGGGCAGCAA
>Ga0209400_1002368_pt1 | contig 14398 bp, 14 predicted proteins | sample M_130807_EF_Meta_FD_187313 | JGI IMG/M metagenome (GOLD analysis project Ga0209400, IMG submission 187313) | Freshwater microbial communities from Lake Montjoie, Canada to study carbon cycling - M_130807_EF_MetaG (SPAdes) (version 2) | ecosystem: Environmental > Aquatic > Freshwater > Lake... | reverse complement strand
GGCCGGGTTCATGCGCATTCTCAGCCCCGGTTTTGTGGCCGCCCACGCGGGGCGCTTGATCAACATCCATCCGTCGCTGCTCCCCGCTTTCCCGGGTTTGCACACCCACCAGCGGGCCATCGAAGCGGGTTGCCGTTTTGCGGGAGCCACGGTCCACGCGGTGACGGCCGAGTTGGACCACGGGCCCATCCTGGACCAGGCCGTGGTTCCCGTTGTGCCAGCCGATAGCGCTGACAGCCTGGCTGCCCGCGTGTTGACGCAGGAACACCTGCTCTACCCGCGTGCGATCAAGGCTTTTCTGCGTCGCCCAAGCGCGTGAAGCGTGGCTCGGTCACGCCGTTTATTTCTACGGTTTCCATGAACATTGCCGCCGGGCGCACCCACAGCCCGCGCTCGCCGTACAGCGCGCGGTACAAAGTCAGGGCATCCAGCGTTTCCGAATGGCGCACGGTGTCTATCACTTCGTACAAATTGCCCTTGTAGTGGCGGTACAAGCCCGGTGCGGCGCTGGGCGGTAGCGGGGGCAGGGCGTCGGACGGGGGTGGTATTTCACTGCGCATGGGACAATCGGGGCTTATGCATCCAAAAGCCTTATTAGACGCCTGCTCCGAGCTGGTGCGACTGACCCTGAGGCTCGATCACCCGGCCGACGCCATTGTTTCCAAATTTTTCCGTGACAACCGGGGCTTGGGCCCGCGCGAACGCGCCACCTTGGCGGAAACCACTTACACGGTGCTGCGCAAAAAGCTCTTGTTCGATCACCTCGCGCCATCCGGCAGCGGCCCCAAGGAGCGGCGGCTGGCGATCCTGGGCTTTTATGGGCCGGGCGATTTTTTGCGCAGCGCGCTCACCGACCAGGAGAAAAATTGGCTGGACGCCTGCGAACAGGTGAATCAGCAGGATTTGATGGAGCGCCACCGCCACAACCTGCCCGAGTGGCTGGTTGAGCCGCTGAAGGCGCAACTCGGCGAGGGCTTTTGGCCGCTGGTGGAGAGTTTGAATGCGGGTGCCGGGCTGGATTTGCGCGTCAACGACTTCAAGGCCCGCCGCGCCGATATACAAAAAGAACTGGCCCAAACCGGTATCAAGGCGCTGCCCACCCCGTTTTCGCCCTGGGGTTTGCGCATCCAGGGCAAGCCGGCGCTGAACAAGCATGCGGCATTTGTGCGCGGCGATGTCGAGGTCCAGGACGAAGGATCCCAGTTGCTGGCGATGTTGCTGGACGCCAAGCGCGGCGAAATGGTGGTCGACTTTTGTGCCGGTGCGGGCGGCAAGACCCTGGCGATTGGCGCAGCGATGCGCAGCACCGGCCGCTTGTACGCGTTTGATACCTCGGCCAACCGCCTGGATGCACTCAAACCACGACTGGCGCGCAGCGGCCTGTCCAATGTGCATCCGGCGGCTCTGGCCCATGAACGGGACGAGCGCGTCAAGCGCCTGGCTGGCAAGATCGACCGCGTGCTGGTCGACGCCCCCTGTTCCGGCCTGGGCACCTTGCGCCGCAACCCGGACCTGAAGTGGCGGCAGGGCCTGCAGGCGGTGCAGGAAATGGCGACCAAGCAGACCGCAATTTTGGACAGCGCGGCGCGCTTGGTGAAGTCGGGTGGTCGCCTGGTTTATGCCACCTGCAGCGTATTGCCCCAGGAAAACGAAGAAATTGCTGAAATTTTCAGCACCAACCACCCCGAGTTCAGCCCGCTGCCCGTGGGGCAGGTGCTGGAAGGCCTCAAAGTTCCCGAACCGGCAAGGCTGTGCGCCGGCGGGACCATGGGGCTGGATTACCTGCGCCTGTGGCCGCATCTGCACGCCACGGATGGATTTTTCGCCGCAGTCTGGCAAAAAAAGTGAAACGGCGCAGGCATTTACAATGTCGACCGTCAGGAAAACCGGTCGCGCCGCAGGCGTCTCCGCAGATCAACCTACTGAAAGAACCATAAAACATGGCTGAATCCCTTTGGATCGTGCGCGATGCGGCGTTGGAATGGCTGGCCCACGGCGCATGGAGCCTGAGCTGGTGGCAAATCATTTTGTTTACCTTGCTCTTGACGCATATCACCATGATCAGCGTCACGGTGTATTTGCACCGCCACCAGGCGCACCGGGCCCTGGACCTGCATCCGTTGCCTGCGCATTTTTTCCGTTTCTGGTTGTGGCTCACGACCGGACAGGTCACCAAGGAATGGGCAGCCATTCACCGCAAACACCACGCCAAGTGCGAGACCGTGGATGACCCGCACAGCCCGGTCATGTACGGTATCCGCAAAGTCTTGCTCGAAGGTGCCGAGTTGTACCGCGCCGAGTCTAAGGTCAAGGAAACCATGGAGCGCTATGGCCACGGCACCCCCGACGATTGGATTGAGCGCAATCTGTACACCCGCTACTCCTGGCAAGGCGTGGGTTTGATGCTGATCATCAATTTGTACCTGTTCGGCGCACTCGGCCTGAGCGTGTGGGCGGTGCAGATGATGTGGACGCCCATCATGGCGGCGGGCATCATCAATGGCGCCGGTCACTATTGGGGTTACCGCAACTTTGAGGCGGCCGATGCCAGCACCAATATCTCGCCCTGGGGAATCCTGATTGCCGGCGAAGAGTTGCACAACAACCACCACACCTACCCGACTTCGGCCAAGCTCTCGGTCAAGCCTTACGAGTTCGACATCGGTTGGATGTACATCAGCATCCTGCAAATGGCCGGCCTTGCCAAAGCCAAAAAGACGCCGCCCAAGGCCGCTTATGGTGATGTCCGCCCGGTGGCCGATCGCAATACATTGGAGGCGTTGATCGCCAACCGCTACGAAATCATGGCGGCGTATGCCAAAGGCATGCGCATCGCGCTGCAGTCCGAAGTGCAAACCCTGCAGTCGCGCAGCGCCAATACCGCGCTGATCAAGGCGGTGAAGGTATGGGCGCACCGCGATGAAGAGAAAGTGCCTGCCGCCGTTGCCGCCGACCTGGCCGCAGCGCGCAAGGTTTTGCCCGCTTTGGACAAGATGGTGGTGATGCGTGAAGAGCTGCGCCAACTGTGGTTGAACACTGCGCTCAACCGCGACCAGCTGGTGGCCAACTTGGCGGCCTGGTGCCACCGCGCCGAGGACAGCGGTATTGCCGCTTTGCGCGATTTCTCGGTCAAGCTGCGGGCAGCCCACGCCTGATGCAGCGCTTACCGCGCGCTGGTGACGGCGCGCGGACCAATAAAAAACCCGCCTAGGCGGTTTTTTATTGGCTTACTGCGGAGACCGCTTATTTCAGCTTGGTCTCTTTGTAGTCCACATGCTTGCGGGCGACGGGATCAAATTTCTTGATCAGCATCTTCTCGGGCATGGTTTTCTTGTTTTTGTTGGTGGTGTAGAAGTGGCCGGTTCCTGCAGTGGATTCCAGCTTGATTTTTTCGCGTCCGCCTTTGCTTGCCATGGTGATGCTCCTTATGCCTGGCCGCGTGCGCGCAAGTCGGCGAGCACGGAATCGATGCCGTTTTTGTCAATGAGGCGCAAACCGGCATTGGAAATGCGCAAACGCACCCAGCGGTTTTCCGACTCCACCCAGAATTTGCGGTACTGCAAATTGGGCAAAAAACGGCGTTTGGTTTTGTTGTTGGCGTGGGAAACATTGTTCCCGACCATGGGGCCTTTGCCCGTGACTTCACATACGCGTGCCATGTGGACACTCCGATACTAGAAAACAGCAGGGCTTCTAAGCCGCTGCCTCACCTCGCCAATTTCAGGGTGGCGGTAACCCGTTTCGCCAAACCGCCAGCCTGAGCCGAGGTTAGCAAAGCTGCCGATTGTAGCCGCAACACCAGCGGGTGCGGCCCACTGTGCCGCTCGCCCTTATTCCTGTTCCAGAAAACGTTGGGCGTCAAGCGCTGCCATGCAACCGGTGCCCGCACTGGTAATGGCCTGGCGGTAGACGTGGTCTTGCACATCACCAGCGGCAAAAACGCCGGGAACGCTGGTCTGCGTGGCAAAGCCTTTGAGGCCGCCCTGGGTCACGATGTAGCCGTTCTCCAGGGTCAGTTGGCCTTGAAATATCTCGGTATTGGGCGCGTGGCCAATGGCGATGAAGCAACCTTGCAGCGCTATGTCTTCGGTGCTGCCGTCGCGGGTGCTTTTGATACGGATGCCGGTAACGCCGCTGGCATCGCCCAGCACTTCGTCCAAGGTCTGGAAGGTTTTCAGGATGATTTTCCCTGCCGCGACCTTGGCCATCAGCTTGTCCACCAGAATCGGCTCGGCTTTGAATTTGTCCCGCCGGTGCACCAGGTACACGGTGCTGGCGATGTTGCTGAGGTACAGCGCCTCTTCAACTGCCGTGTTGCCGCCGCCCACCACGCAGCAGACCTGGTCGCGGTAGAAAAATCCGTCGCAGGTGGCGCAACCCGATACGCCGCGACCCATGAAAGCGCTTTCCGACGGCAGGCCCAGGTATTGGGCCGATGCGCCGGTGGCGATGATCAGCGCGTCGCAGGTGTAGACCGCGCTGTCGCCGGTCAGGGTGAAGGGGCGTTGGCTCAAATCAACCTTGTTGATATGGTCAAACACAATTTCCGTGTTGAAGCGTTGGGCGTGTTCCAAAAACCGTTGCATCAGCTCAGGGCCTTGCACGCCGTGGACGTCTGCGGGCCAGTTGTCGACCTCGGTGGTGGTCATCAGCTGCCCGCCCTGGGCGATGCCGGTGACCAGTACCGGTTGGAGGTTGGCGCGGGCAGCGTAAACGGCTGCCGAATAGCCGGCGGGGCCGGAGCCCAGGATCAGGACTTTGGCGTGTTGGGTGGTGCTCATGGGGTTCACATCTAGACAGAAGGGGGAGGACCGCCGCGTTTTCAGGCGGCGATAGCCCCGATTGTATGAACTGGAAGCCGGCGCGGCTGGGGCAAGGCCTTGGGGTAAGCTTGGGGACCATGCGTTACGCCGCCCACCATTTTGAGACTGCCGCCGCCGCTGAACCCCCCGCGCCCTCGGGTCTGCGGCGCTTTGCGGCCGAGCTGGTACTTTGCGGGGCTTTGTTCTTATTGACCTGGTGGTTTGTGTCCCTGCTGACGCACTCGCCCCAAGATCCTGCATGGTCTACATCGGGCTCCGGCGCGCCCTTGCTTAACCGGGGTGGTTGGCTGGGTGCTTGGTTGGCCGATCTGAATTTGTTCCTATTTGGGTACTCAGCATGGTGGCTGTTTGCTGCCGCCACCCGGGTTGCACTGGGGGTTTTATTCCAGCGCTTACGCGCGCCCAGCGTGCAAGCGGCTTTGCCGGTTCTGCCGAATTGGCAATTTTGGATTTCTTTGCTGGTCCTGATGCTGGCCAGCACCGCCTTGGAGTGGAGCCGCATGTTTGCGTGGGAGGCGCACTTGCCCAACCACAGCGGCGGAGTGCTGGGCTATGTGGTGGGGCGTCCGGCGTCGGCGGCGCTGGGCTTTGCCGGCTCCGGTCTGCTGGAATTGGCCTTGTGTCTTGCGGCGCTCCCCTGGGTGTTTGGATTTTCCTGGTTGCGTGTAAGCGAGGTCCTGGGTGCCCGCATCGAATCGGCTTGGCTGGGCGTGCGCGAAAAGCGCGAAGTGGCACAGGACCGCGAAATCGGTTTGCAGGCCATGCGCGAGCGCGAGGAAACGGTTTTGGAGGAGCGCGAGGAAACCATAGTGCACCACCCCGAACCGGTGGTCATCGCCGCACCCAAACCGCTGGACCTGCCGCCCAGCCAGCGTGTGGCCAAAGAACGGCAAAAGCCTTTGTTCGTGGAAATGCCGGACAGCAATTTGCCGCAGGTGGCGCTGCTAGACGAAGCCCAGCTGAACCAGGAGACGGTGTCGGTCGAGACGCTGGAGATGACCAGCCGCATGATCGAGAAAAAGCTCAAGGACTTTGGCGTGGAAGTGCGGGTGGTGTTGGCCCAACCCGGCCCGGTGATCACGCGCTATGAAATCGAGCCTGCCACGGGCGTTAAGGGCTCGCAAATTGTGGGCTTGGCCAAAGATTTGGCGCGCAGCCTGAGCCTAGTATCCATCCGCGTGGTGGAGACTATTCCGGGCAAGAACTACATGGCCCTGGAGTTGCCCAACGCCAAGCGGCAGACAATTAAGTTGTCAGAAATTTTGGGGTCGCAGGTTTACAACGAAGGCAGGTCCATGTTGACCATGGGCCTAGGCAAGGACATCGTGGGCAACCCGGTGGTGGCCGACCTGGCCAAAATGCCCCATGTGCTGGTGGCCGGTACCACGGGTTCGGGCAAGTCGGTGGGTATCAATGCCATGATCCTGAGCCTTTTGTACAAGGCCGAGGCACGTGATGTGCGACTCTTGATGATTGACCCCAAGATGCTGGAAATGAGCGTCTACGAGGGCATCCCGCATTTGCTGGCTCCTGTGGTCACCGATATGCGCCAGGCGGCCCACGGCTTGAACTGGTGCGTGGCCGAGATGGAGAAGCGCTACAAGCTCATGAGCAAAATGGGCGTGCGCAACCTGGCGGGCTTTAACGCCAAGATCGATGAGGCCACTGCGGCCGGCAAGTTCATCTCCAACCCTTTCAGCCTGACCCCGGACGACCCCGAGCCGCTGCAGCGCTTGCCGCACATCGTGGTGGTGATCGACGAGCTCGCCGATTTGATGATGGTGGTGGGCAAAAAGATTGAAGAGCTGATTGCGCGCCTGGCGCAAAAAGCCCGCGCTGCTGGCATCCATTTGATACTGGCGACGCAGCGTCCCAGCGTGGATGTGATCACCGGCCTGATCAAGGCCAACATCCCCACCCGTATTGCCTTCCAGGTCAGCAGCAAGATCGACAGCCGCACCATCCTGGACCAGATGGGTGCCGAAGCGCTGTTAGGCATGGGCGATATGTTGTACATGCCCAGCGGGACGGGTTTGCCTATCCGCGTCCACGGTGCGTTTGTGAGCGACGAAGAAGTGCACCGGGTTGTGAAATACCTGAAAGAGCAGGGCGGCGAGCCCAATTACATCGAGGGCGTACTCGAAGGCGGCACGGTGGATGGCGAGGAGGGCGATGCCCTGGGGGGTGACGGCGGAGGCGAAAAAGACCCCATGTACGACCAAGCCGTTGAAGTGGTGCTCAAGAACCGCAAGGCCAGCATCTCACTGGTGCAGCGTCACCTGAAAATCGGCTACAACCGCGCTGCGCGCCTGGTTGAGGACATGGAAAAAGCCGGTCTGGTCAGCAGCATGGGCACCAACGGCCAGCGCGACATCCTGGTGCCGGCGCGGGCGGAGTCCTGATGCTGCGCAAGTTCCTGGCCCTGTTCGCTCTGGCGGCGCTTGCACCCTTGTGGGCGGGCGGTTTGGACAGCCTGGACGCCTTCATCAAAAGCACCCGATCCGGGCGCGCCACCTTTGTCCAAACCGTGACGGCGCCGCCCAAAGACGGACAGGCCGCGCGGCCCAAGGTGTCGTCCGGAACTTTCGAATTTCAGCGTCCCAGCCGGTTTCGCTTTGTCTATAAAAAGCCCTTTGAGCAAACCATCGTTGCCGATGGGCAGACCCTGTGGCTGTATGACGTGGACCTGGCACAAGTCACCGCCCGCAAACAGGGCCAGGTGCTGGGCTCCACGCCGGCGGCCTTGATCGCCTCGGCCGCCGATTTGCGCGCCCTGGATGCGGACTTTGTGCTCAGCGATGCGCAGCCCATGGACGGCCTGGAATGGGTGCTGGCCATGCCGCGCAACAAGGACAACAGCCTGTCCAACGTGCGTGTGGGCCTCAAAGGCAATACCCTGGTGATGCTCGACATCGTCGACAGCTTCGGCCAGCGTTCGGTATTGCAGTTCAGCGCCTTCGAGGCGAACCCCGCGCTCGAACCTTCCATCTTCCAGTTCAAGCCGCCCGCCGGGGTGGATGTGCTGCGGCAGTGAATACCTTGCCCCCGCTGGCCGAGCGCCTTCGTCCCAAGTCCCTGGGCGAGGTGATCGGGCAGGCGCATATCCTGGGCGCGGGGATGGCGCTGCGCCTGGCTTTTGAGTCCGGCCAGCCGCACAGCTGCATTTTGTGGGGGCCACCTGGTACCGGAAAAACCACGATTGCCCGGCTGATGGCCGACGCCTTTGATGCGCAATTCATCACCATCAGCGCGGTGCTGGGCGGCGTCAAGGACATCCGCGAGGCGGTGGAGCAGGCGCAGGCCGCGCGCGACGGGCTGGAGCAGCGGCGCACCCTGGTGTTTGTGGACGAGGTGCACCGATTCAACAAAAGCCAGCAGGACGCATTTTTGCCGCATGTGGAAAGCGGCTTGTTCACCTTTATCGGCGCGACCACCGAAAACCCGTCCTTCGAAGTCAATTCGGCCTTGCTGTCGCGCGCCGCTGTGTACGTGTTGCAGGCTTTGGGTGAAGACGACTTGGCCCACATCGTGCAGCGTGCGCAAGCGACTGCGGCCGTGCCTGCCATGGATGCTGCGGCCACGGCGCGCTTGATTGCCTATGCCGACGGCGACGCCCGCCGCCTGTTGAACACGCTGGAGACGCTGGCCGTGGCGGCGACCCAGGAAAAGCGTGCGGCGATTGACGATGCCTGGCTGGTCCAGGTTCTGGGCGAGCGATTGCGTCGCTACGACAAAGGCGGTGAGCAGTTTTACGACACGATTTCCGCCTTGCACAAAAGCGTGCGCGGCTCCGACCCGGACGCAGCGCTGTACTGGTTGGTGCGCATGCTGGACGGCGGCGCTGAGCCGCGCTACCTGGCGCGCCGCCTGGTGCGCATGGCCAATGAGGACATTGGTTTGGCCGACCCGCGCGCGCTGCGCCTGGCCTTGGATGCGGCTGAGGTCTACGAGCGTCTGGGCAGCCCTGAGGGCGAGTTGGCCTTGGCGCAGTGCGTGGTGTATCTGGCGGTGGCACCCAAGTCGAACGCCGTGTACAAAGCCTTCAAGGAAGCCAAAGCCTTTGTCAAAAAGGATGGCACCCGGCCGGTTCCTCTGCATTTGCGCAACGCCCCCACCCAGCTGATGAAAGACCTGGACTACGGCACGCACTACCGCTACGCCCACGACGAGGAGGACGCCTTTGCTGCGGGAGAAAATTACCTGCCCGAAGGCATGGCAGCACCGGGTTTTTACCGGCCCGTGCCGCGTGGTCTGGAGCTGCGCATTGCGGAAAAGCTGGAGGACCTTCGCCAGCGCAATGCCCGTGCCCTGAAACCGGGCTGAATCTTGGGGTTAACCCCCTGCAATCCTGCACAGGCCTGGTGCGATGTGTGCTGCGGCTGCACGTAGAATCCGCCGCTTGCCCGCGCGGCCCCTGCGAGTCAGGGTGCGGGCCGGGTTTTTGCTTTGGGTCAGGATTGGAGTGGCGCGAACGCGCCGCGCCTTGAATGGACCGCAAGACGCCCAGACAAGAACTTCGGAGAACTATTGCTATGGATATATTGGTACAGCAGATCATCAACGGTCTGGTGCTGGGCAGCATGTATGCGCTGATCGCACTGGGCTACACCATGGTGTACGGCATCATCAACCTGATCAATTTCGCCCACGGCGAGGTCATGATGGTCGGGGCGCTCACCAGCTGGACCGTGATCGGTCTGATGAAAGAGGGCATGCCCGGCGCGCCGGGCTGGCTGATTCTGGTGATTGCGCTGCTGATTGCCTGCGTAGTGGCCGCCGCCCTGAACTTTGTGATTGAAAAAGTCGCCTACCGCCCGCTGCGCAACAGTCCCAAGCTGGCCCCGTTGATTACTGCCATCGGCATGTCTATCCTGCTGCAGACCCTGGCCATGATCATCTGGAAGCCCAACTACAAGTCCTATCCCACTTTGTTGCCGAGTGATCCGTTTTTTATCGGCGAAGCGGTGATCACCCCGACGCAGGTGATGATTCTGGTGTTTACTGCCATTTCGCTTGCCACCCTGATGTGGGTGGTAAACGCCACCAAACTGGGCCGCGCCATGCGTGCCACCGCAGAGAACCCCCGCGTCGCCGGACTGATGGGCGTCAAGCCGGACATGGTGATTTCGGCGACTTTTGTGATCGGCGCGGTGCTGGCGGCGATTGCCGGTGTGATGTATGCGTCCAACTACGGCACCGTACAACACGCCATGGGCTTTTTGCCCGGCCTGAAGGCTTTCACCGCCGCCGTCTTCGGTGGAATTGGCAACCTCCCGGGTGCGGTGGTGGGTGCTATTTTGCTGGGGCTGATTGAGTCCATTGGCGCGGGCTACATAGGCGCGTTGACCGGCGGCGTTTTAGGTAGCCACTATTCCGATATTTTTGCCTTTATCGTGCTGATCATCGTGCTCACGTTGCGCCCCTCGGGCCTGCTGGGTGAACGCGTGGCCGATCGCGCTTGAGGGAGTTGTGACCATGAAATTTCAAAACAACCTGCCCGCCCACATCGCAGCCGGTGTCGGCTTGCTGGTCTTGCCCCTGGTGCTGCAACTGTTCGGCAATGCCTGGGTGCGGATTGCCGATATGACCTTGTTATTTGTTTTGCTGTCGATCGGCCTGAACATTGTGGTGGGCTACGCCGGCCTGCTGGACCTGGGTTATGTGGCCTTTTTCGCGATTGGAGCCTATGTCTACGGCTTGTTGAATTCGCCGCATTTGCTGGAAACTTTCGCCGGTCTGGCTGCCATGTATCCCGAGGGGCTGCATACGCCTATCTGGGTGGTCTTGCCCTTGGCGGCGGTGGTCGCGGGGGTGTTTGGCGTCTTGCTGGGCGCGCCCACGCTGCGCTTGCGCGGTGACTACCTGGCTATCGTCACACTGGGTTTTGGCGAAATCATCCGGGTGTTTTTGAACAATATGGACAACCCGTACAACATCACCAACGGCCCCAAGGGCGTGAGCCAGATTGACCCTCTCAATTTCTTCGGCCTGGATTTGGGCAAAAGGCTGATGATCGGTGAGTACAAGCTGGCCTCGGTCTCGCTGTATTACTACCTGTTTTTGGCCTTGGTGCTGCTGAGCATCGTGATTTCGCACCGCCTCGAAGTCTCGCGCATTGGCCGCGCCTGGATGGCGATCCGCGAGGACGAAATCGCCGCCAAGGCCATGGGCATCAACACCCGCAACCTCAAGCTCACCGCCTTCGGTATGGGTGCCACCTTCGGCGGTGTCTCCGGTGCGCTGTTTGCTTCCTTCCAGGGCTTTATTTCCCCCGAATCGTTCACGCTGATGGAGTCGGTGATGATCGTCGCCATGGTCGTGCTCGGTGGTGTCGGGCATCTGCCCGGTGTGGTGCTGGGAGCGGTCTTGCTGGCTTCGCTGCCCGAAGTGCTGCGTTATGTGGCCGGGCCGCTGCAACAGCTCTCCGGCGGGCGGCTGGATGCGTCCATCCTGCGGCAGTTGCTGATTGCGCTGGCCATGATCAGCGTGATGCTGCTGCGCCCCCGTGGTTTGTGGCCTTCGCCAGACCACGGCAAGTCCCTGAACACCCCGGCCAAACCGGCCTGATCCCGCTGGAGTGGAATTTTTATGACAGACACAGTATTGAACGTCAGCGGCGTGTCCAAGCGCTTTGGCGGCTTGCAGGCGCTCAGCGATGTGGGCATCCGCATCGAGCGCGGACAGGTGTATGGCCTGATCGGCCCCAACGGCGCAGGCAAAACCACCTTCTTCAACGTGCTCACCGGCTTGTACACGCCCGATAGCGGCAGCTTCGAACTTGCGGGCCAAGCCTACCAACCCACCGCAGTCCACACCGTGGCAATGGCGGGTATTGCGCGCACCTTTCAGAACATCCGCTTGTTTGCGGAAATGACAGCCCTGGAAAACGTCATGGTGGGACGCCATATCCGCACCCACAGCGGTTTGCTGGGTGCCGTTTTCCGTACCGAGGGATTCCTGGCCGAAGAAAAGGCCATCGCCGCGCGTGCGCAGGAACTGCTGGAATATGTCGGCATCGGCAAGTTTGCCGATTACAAGGCCCGCACCCTGAGCTATGGCGACCAGCGCCGCCTCGAAATCGCCCGCGCCCTGGCTACCGATCCGCAACTTATTGCGCTGGACGAGCCGGCCGCCGGCATGAACGCTACCGAAAAAGTCATGCTGCGCGAGCTGATTGACCGCATCCGCAAGGACAACCGCACGATTTTGCTGATCGAGCACGACGTGAAATTGGTGATGGGTTTGTGTGACCGGGTCACCGTGCTCGATTACGGCAAGCAAATTGCCGAAGGCACGCCCGCCGAGGTGCAGAAAAACCAGGCCGTCATCGAAGCCTACCTCGGCACCGCCGCGCACTGAACGCCTGTAGGACCTATTTTTATGACATCTCCCATCCTGCTCAAAGTCAGTGGCTTGCAAGTGGCCTACGGCGGCATCCAGGCCGTAAAAGGCGTTGATTTCGAGGTTCGCGAAGGCGAACTGGTTTCCCTGATCGGCTCCAATGGTGCGGGCAAAACCACGACCATGAAGGCCATTACCGGCACGCTGCCTATCCACGCCGGCGATATCGAATACATGGGCACAAGCATCAAAGGCCAGGGGCCCTGGGACCTGGTGCGCCAGGGTCTTGCTATGGTGCCTGAAGGCCGGGGAGTCTTTACCCGGATGACCATAGTCGAAAACCTGCAAATGGGTGCTTACATCCGCGACGACGATGCCGAAATTGCCCGCGATATGGACAAGATGTTTGCCATCTTTCCACGCCTGCACGAGCGTCGCGCCCAGCTCGCGGGCACCATGTCGGGTGGTGAGCAGCAGATGCTGGCCATGGCGCGTGCGCTCATGAGCCGACCCAAGGTGCTGCTGATGGACGAGCCTTCGATGGGCTTGTCACCTTTGATGGTGGACAAGATTTTCGAAGTGGTGCGCGACGTTTTTGCGCAAGGTGTGACCGTCTTGCTGGTGGAGCAAAACGCCAGCCGCGCCTTGTCCATTGCGAACCGCGGTTACGTGATGGAGTCCGGTTTGATCACCATGACCGGTGACGCCAAAACCATGCTCAACGACCCCAAAGTGCGCGCCGCCTACCTGGGCGAATAAAGCGCGCGGATGCGCTACCGCTATCCCTTGCTCCTGCTGCTGGTGACAGTGGTGTGGGGCCTGACTTTCCCCGTGCTCAAGGTAGCCACTGCGCAGCTGTCGGGCGTGGAGACCACCGCCTTGCGTTTTGTGATCGCAGCGGCCTGTATGGGGCCGTTTTTGCGTGGCATCCCGGTCTCAGCCTGGCGTGACGGCCTGCTCTTGGGTGTTTTGGCCTTGGCATCCATGGTGGCGCAAGCCTACGGCTTGCAGTTCATCAGCGCCAACCGCAGCGCTTTTCTGACCAGCTTAAACGTGCTGATGGTTCCGCTGATCGGTCTGTTTTTGGGGGCCCGGCCTCACTGGGTGGTGTTTTGTGCTGCCGCCTTGGCGTGCGTGGGTGTGGGACTGATGTCTTTTGACGTGCAGGGCGAATTCTGGGCCGATCTGGCCACGCTGGCAGCGGCGCTTGCCTACGCCGCTTACACCATCCTGATGTCGGCCCGCGCCAAACACCATGCGCCTGCGCAACTGGCGGCGGCGCAGATTGCCTGTATGGCGTTGCTGGGCGCAGCTTGGATGGTTGCGGACAGCGGTGCGCAGCGTCTGCTCACCTTGCCGGGCTTGGTCGATGCCGAAGTCTGGTGGGGTTTGCTCTACCTGGGTGCGATTGCCTCGGCAGCGACCTTTTTTCTGCAGGCGCTGGCGCAATCCCATGTGTCAGCGGCGCAGGCGGCCATCATCTTCGCCATGGAGCCGGTATTTGCCGCTGCTTTTGGCTGGTGGTATATCGACGAGCAAATGACACCCTTGGCGCTGCTGGGCGGCGCGCTGGTGATCGGTGCCGTCATCCTGAGCCAGCGGGCCGACTCGGCCAGCGCTTAGCGCTGGTGGGGCGCCACAGCGGCGCGGTTCAGTGCTTGTCGGCCTCTGAGGTGAAAGCATCGGCAAAAAACTCTGCCTCGTCCAGACCCGCCAGGTCGCTGAAATCGCGTTGTGCCGACTCCACCACCACAGGCGCACCGCAGGCGTAGACCTGGTAGCCGGAGAGGTCCGGAATATCTTCCAACACGGCCTGGTGGACAAAGCCGGTGCGGCCCTGCCAGCCGTCCTCGGGCAGGGCGTCCGAGACCACGGGTACATAGCTGAGCGTGGGCATCACCGCGCACTGGGCGCGCACCCAATCGTCCATGTACAGGTCATGGGGCCGGCGTCCGCCCCAGAACAGGGTGGCCGGCCGGGTGATCTGACGCTCCTGCATGTGCTCGATCAAGGCCTTGATGGGCGCAAACCCGGTGCCGGATGCCAGCAACACCACCGGCTTTGCCGAGTCCTCACGCAAATAAAAGGAGCCCATGGGTCCTTCGATACGCACGATGTCGCGCTCCTTCATGCTGCCAAAAACCAGGTCGGTAAAACGCCCGCCCGGCATGTGGCGGATATGCAATTCCAGCGCAGGCCCCGTGTGCGGGGCATTGGCCATGGAATAACTGCGC
>Ga0209400_1002364_pt1 | contig 14411 bp, 19 predicted proteins | sample M_130807_EF_Meta_FD_187313 | JGI IMG/M metagenome (GOLD analysis project Ga0209400, IMG submission 187313) | Freshwater microbial communities from Lake Montjoie, Canada to study carbon cycling - M_130807_EF_MetaG (SPAdes) (version 2) | ecosystem: Environmental > Aquatic > Freshwater > Lake... | reverse complement strand
CATGCGCAAGGCGCTCGGCATCGGCGATCAAAGCTATTTTGTCTTTGAAGCGTCCCTTGCCGCCTTCATCTGCAATGAGATCAGGATTGGTCCAGATCGGCTTGCCATCTTTGCGCCAGTAAAGCGCAAAGGCCCAGCGCGGGAGGCTTTCGCCCGGATACCATTTGCCTTGTCCGTAATGCAGAAAACCGCCCGGCGCGAAACGCTCGCGCAGCCGCCGGATCAATGTGTCTGCATAAAGTCTTTTGGTCTGGCCAACGGCGGCGGTGTTCCATTCGTCGGATTGGAAATCATCAATGGACACAAAGGTCGGCTCGCCGCCCATCGTAAGGCGCACATCTTGCGCAACCAGATCGCGGTCAACACGATCGCCAAGCGCATCTAGTTTCGCCCAAGCATCATCCGAGAAAGGCAAGGTGACACGCGGTTCTTCGCGGATGCGATCCACCTGCATGTGAAAGGCAAATTCACATTGGGCCGGTTCAACAAGGCCGGAAACCGGTGCGGCAGAGCGATAATGCGGCGTGGCCGCGAGTGGCAAATGGCCTTCACCACACATCAGGCCCGATGTCGCATCAAGCCCGATCCACCCGGCGCCCGGAATATAAATCTCGGTCCAGGCGTGAAGATCGGTGAAATCATGGTCCGTGCCTTTGGGGCCATCGACAGGATCAACATCGGCTTTCAACTGGATGAGATAGCCCGAGACAAAACGCGCCGCCAAGCCCAAGCGGCGGGCAAGATGCACGAGCAACCAAGCGGAATCGCGGCATGAGCCTGAGCCAAGGGTGAGCGTTTCTTCCGGCGTTTGCACACCGGGCTCCATGCGGATCACATATGTGATCGCCTGATGCAGCTGCACATTGAGCGCGACGAGAAAATCCACCGTGCGCATTTTCGTGCGCGCAATTTGCGCCAAATAGGCTTCGAATTTTTCGCCCTGCGGTTCAGTAACGAGATAGGGCGCCAGCTCAATCGCTTCTTCGCTTGTGTAGGCGAAGGGAAATTCTTCGGCATGCGTTTCAATGAAGAAATCGAAGGGATTGATCACCGACATATCAGCGGTGAGATCGACTTCAATTTTAAACTGCGTGGCTTTTTCGGCAAACACATGGCGTGAGAGCCAATTGCCATGCGGGTCCTGTTGCCAATTTACGAAGTGATCGGCGGGCAACACTTTCAGCGAATAGGAGAGGATTTTGGTGCGGCAATGGGGAGCCGGGCGCAGCCTGATCACCTGCGGACCCAGAGCCACCGGCCGATCATAGCTGTAGGAAGTCACGTGATGGAGGGCGACGCGGATCGACACGGGCGGTCACTTTCGGGGGCGGGGGGCGAAAAGCTCAGGCGCTAGTTTCGGCTCCTCAGAGCCACTGTCAATCAAAAGCGACCCATCTTCGGGCATTAAATGGTTGAATTGCTTCAACTTTCATCCAGGTGTCGAAAGCCGCGCCATCGCCTGCCCAAGTCTTTGGCAGCGCTCAGCCATTCGTGTCCAAGGTCCCCCGTGACTTCCGCCCCCCGATTTGCGAAAAGGCCTGACGTAAACCCACAGCGAGCGCACGAACCCCATGTCCATGATCGATTCCATCCGTCGGCAGATCGTCCCGATCCACCCGGAGGGCTATGTCTTCATCGCCATCTTCGCAGCCATTGCCGTTGTGCTTGGCTGGATCTGGTCGCCGCTTGGCTGGGTGGGCGGCATTCTCACCGTCTGGTGCTGCTACTTCTTCCGCGATCCGCCGCGCGTTACGCCTTTGCGTGAAGGCCTCGTCGTCTCACCTGCCGATGGCATTGTCTCCTCTATTGGCTATTTCGTGCCGCCGCCGGAACTCGGCCTTGGCGATCAGCCCATGTCGCGCATTTCTGTTTTCATGTCGGTCTTCGACTGCCATGTGAATCGCGCGCCCGTCACGGGGCGTATCACGCGCATTGCCTACAAGCCCGGCCTCTTCCTCAACGCCGATCTCGATAAGGCGAGCGAAGATAATGAGCGCAGTTCGCTCATCATCGAAAGCGCGCAGGGTCGTTTCGGTGTTGTGCAGATCGCTGGCCTCATCGCACGCCGCATTGTTTCTTTCGCGCGCGAAGGCGACAGCATTGGCACAGGCGAGCGTTTTGGTCTGATCCGCTTTGGCTCACGTGTCGATGTCTATATGCCCGACAATGCTGTGCCATTGGTGGGTCTGGGTTCCAAGGCCGTTGCTGGCGAAACTATTTTGGCTGATCTGTCTTCGACAGAAGCGCGCCGCAGCTACAAGGTTGGTTGATGCAAGATCATCGCACGAGCCCTGAAGAGACGGGTGGAAACGGCCGCCGCAAGCGCCGTTTCACGCGCATTCCCATGCGCTTTGTCATCCCCAATCTCGTCACGCTTCTGGCGATTTGTCTTGGTCTCACCTCCATCCGCTTGGCGACGGAAAGCAAGTTTGAGATGGCCGCGATTTTTATCGTGCTCGCCGCCGTGCTCGACGGGCTTGATGGACGTCTCGCACGTGCACTTGATGGCGCTTCGCGTTTTGGCGCAGAACTCGATTCTCTGGCTGACTTTGTCGACTTTGGCGTCGCGCCGGCTTTCTTGCTCTATTTCTGGAGCCTGCACAAAATTCCAAGCTTTGGCTGGTTTGCAGCTCTCGTCTTTGCCATTGCGGCTGCGCTGCGTTTAGCACGTTTCAATGTGATGATTGATGATCCCAACAAGCCCGCTTGGCACGCGCAATTCTTTGTCGGCATGCCGGCGCCCGCTGGCGCCATTGCCGCCATGCTACCGATCTATTTCAGTTATTCTGTGGTCGGCCTGCCCGAAGGGCGCATCTTCGTCATCATTGAAATCATCTATGTGTTGAGCATTGCCTTTTTGATGGCGAGCCGCATTCCGCATTTTTCAGGCAAACAAGTCGGCCGCGTGCCACGTGAATATTTCATCGTCGTTTTGTTTGCAGTGGCCGTGTTTATTCTGGCGCTCGCTTCTTTCCCGATGGAAGTTTTGATCGCGCTGACGCTTTCCTATCTGGCGCTGCTGCCTATTGCGATCCGCCGCCATGCACGTCTGTCTGCTGAGACACAGGCCGGACAGGGCGGGGTTGCGACCGCTCTTGAGCCACCGCCGGGCCCATAAGGGCCTGCAAAGCTGCAGCCCATGCTCTTTTTTGCGGGATTTGCGTCCGTTTCCGGGCGTCTTTTGTCGCTCATCTGTTCACAAATGGGGCTTTCTCTATTAGGGTCCGCCCACTTCATCCATGGATCGGCAGTCCGATGAGCTTCGCTCGACCGAGCGCAGTGCGGTTGCCGCCAAAGACAGGATAGACATGTCGAAAGAAGAATTGCTCGAATTTCCGGGCGTGGTGAGCGAATTGCTCCCCAATGCGACCTTCCGTGTGAAGCTGGAGAATGATCACGAGATCATTGCTCACACCGCTGGCAAAATGCGCAAGAACCGCATTCGTGTGCTGACCGGCGATAAGGTCCTCGTGGAAATGACGCCTTATGATCTGACCAAGGGTCGGATCACCTATCGCTTCAAATAAGAGCGGGTCTTGTCCCGCTCGTGACAATGGATCAAGGCGCGTGACGCAGGACAACGATCAGGTGCGTCCCAAGCTCATTCTCGCCTCGGCATCTCCGCGGCGTCAGGCGCTTTTGCAGCAAATCGGCATTGAGCCTGATTTTCTTCTGGCTGCCGATCTCGATGAAACGCCGCAACCACACGAGCTGCCGCGTGATCTGGCGCTGCGTCTGTCGCGCGACAAAGCGACAAGTGCAGCTTCCACCGCAAGCAAAGATCTGCAATGGACAAGCGCTTTTGTGCTTGCGGCCGATACTGTTGTGGCGGTCGGGCGGCGTATTCTTCCCAAATGCGAAACCAGTGCTGAAGCGCGCCAATGTCTGGCGCTGCTGTCAGGGCGCACACATCGCGTTTATACGGCTGTGGCGCTGGTCACACCCAATAGCGCTGTGCGCCAGCGTGTAGTGGAGACTCGCGTGCGCTTCAAGCGTCTCTCTGATGCAGAGGTTGCAGCTTACATGGCTTCGCATGAATGGCATGGCAAAGCAGGTGGCTATGCGATCCAGGGATTGGCGGGTGTCTTTGTCGAGCAATTGATCGGCTCTTATCCGAGTGTTGTCGGCCTGCCGCTTTATGAAACGGCAGCGCTGTTGGGCGGAGAAGGTTTTCCGCTCTCTGCGCACTGGCCTTTGAAAGCCTGATCCGATGAATATTGCCAATGACAATGATGCCAAGCCTTCGCCTTGCCCGATCTGCAAAAAGGGTGCGACGCTCGCTTATCGGCCGTTCTGCTCCAAACGCTGTGCGGATATTGATCTGGGCCGCTGGCTGGGTGGCACATATGCGATTCCCGCTGCACCCGCCGATGATGAGGAAGACGAGGAAGCACCCCGTCCGCGCCCACGCCTCATTTCACCCGATGATCAGGAATAGGCTCAAAAAACAGGCCCCCAGCGCTGGACATTGGGGCACAGCCTTTCTATAAACCGCCCACTCGCATCGGGCCTGGCCTCGCGCGAGACGCCCGGGTAGCTCAGTTGGTAGAGCATGCGACTGAAAATCGCAGTGTCGGTGGTTCGATCCCGCCCCCGGGCACCATTATCAAGAAAAAATTAGGCTTCTTCCAGCGCGCGTTGGGCTGCGCGGGTTAAAAGACCTGAGCGCGTGAGACCGTGTTCGCGTGCGTAAGCATCGATTTTCGCCAAAGTATCTTCTGGCATGGTGATGTTGACGCGAACCACTTTCGAGGATCGCTCAGGTGCAACGGCCAAGACAGCGATACTTCCAGCATTGTTGGGGTCGGCTAAAATCTCGTCTAAAGAGCTGGCCGCTGGCAATGTCTCCCCGTCTTCCATGAGACCATCAATGTGAAGCGAGACGGCTTCCTGCGCCATGATGCGAGCCTCTTCGAGCGTCGCACCGGCGGTCACGCAGCCCGGAAAATCAGGAAATGACACGCCATATTCCGAACCGTTATCCTTATGGATCAAGCCGATATATTGCATTTCATGCTCCCCTCAGGTTCAAACCGGATTGTCGCTCGATGCTCTTCAGCGTTCCGATTGGAATCTCTTTCGATGGATGAGGGACCGTCACGCGCCCTTTCTTCAGCGCATGCTTGAATTGAACATGGCTGCCGACTTGGTTCACAACGAACCAGCCGTCAGCCCTAAGCGCGGCCATGACGTCCCGACTGTTCATAGTGTGTATTTATACACACGAACACAGGGTGGTCAATACCCCGTCAAAGGCCCCGCTCGCCGAACGCATATTCGGCATCTTGCCGGCCGAAGGCGATGTCGGCGGCTATATCGTCGGGCGAGGCCCAGGCGATGGGTTCCGCCTTGCGGATGATGGTGCGGGCGAGGAGCTTCTCGACCCTGGCGATGGCGGCGGCGCGGGCGCGCTCGTCGGCGAGTTTCTCGCGGGAGCCGATTTCACTGAAAATTTCGTCCGTCAGAACAGACAGGTCGTCTTCGTGCGGGATGAGGTCGACCGATGCGTAAGCCATGGCGAATCTCCGTTTGAAGGATACGCGAATCACACGCATTAACTCTTTCTTTACTATGTGACGTCACCGCGAAATTACGCCTATCCTGTGGCGCAGCTTGCGCTGTCATCCACAGGTCTCTTGCGCGGGCGGTCCAAGAGGCACAGGCTCACGTATCAATGAGGTGAGCATTTTGATCGGGAGAGGCCACATGACATCCGCGCGCAAAACCATAGTGAGTGTTCTGGCTGTCGCGGGGCATGCGCTTTTGTCGCTCGTGGCTGGACAGCCCGCACAGGCTCAGATGACCCACGCGCCCGACTTCACCTTGCAGGCCGCTCTAGGCGGCAAAGATATGTCCTTCTCGCTTTCGCAGGCGCTGAAGAAGGGACCTGTCGTGGTCTTCTTCTATCCCAAATCCTTCACCAGCGTTTGCACGCAAGAGGCTCATCTCTTTGCAGAAGCCATGGATGAATTTGAAAAGCATGGCGCGAGCGTGATTGGCATTTCAGCTGACAATATTGAGACGCAACGTCAGTTTTCGGCGTCCGAATGTCGTGACCGTTTTCCGGTTGCCGCAGATTCCGACATGAAAGTTATCAAGGCTTATCAAGTTACCTTCGGTGGCCTTGGCGCGGTTTTGCCTTTTTCGGATCGCGTGTCTTTTGTCATTGCGCCTGATGGGCGCATTTTGTCGCGCGTGAAATCGGGCGATGCCTCACCCCATGTCGAGAAATCGCTTGAAGCGGTGAAAGCTTTCGCTGCGAAAAAGAGCTAAGCCTGACCAATTGGCGAGACTGCACCCGTTTGGGTGCGCTGATCATAGCCGGTCAGCGTCAATTTGTTTTCACCTGCATCATTTCACCAAGCACAGCGCTGAGCTGGTCTGGCTGTTCGACAGGCACGAAATGGCCGCTGTCTTCGATCACGACGAGTTTGGCACCCGGAATGTCGCGAGCAAAGGCTTCATGCTGTTCGACCGTGCTCCAAGCATCTTGTCGTCCGACCACGACATAGGTCGGGATTTTAATTTTGGGCAAAAGCGGGCGTGCATCGGAGCGCGTGAGTAGCGCCTTTTGCTGGCGCGCAAAAATCTCGGGCGTCGCGCGGCAGATCATCTCGCCCAAGGGACCGATAAAGGCCGGATCTTTCTGGCGTGTCGGGTGCAGCATGGGCGGCAGCCAAGTGTCGAGCAGCGCCACATTGCCTTTGGCTTGTGCGAGATCAATCAGCACTTGGCGCTTTTCGGCTTCGCCTTCAGCGACAGGGCCGACGCCCGTATCAAGCAGGCACAGGCGTGCCACACGCTCGGGCGCAAGCTCCATGATTTTCAGCGCGACGCGCCCACCCATGGAAAAGCCGCAGACAGAGAAACGCGCGGGCGCATCATCCAGAACTTTGCGCGCCATGCTCTCCATGGAATCGAGGCCGAAGAAATCGACCGCACGCACATCATAGCGATCGCCGAGCGCTGCTTTTTGGCCGGCGAATGTATAAGCGTCACAGAGGAGGCCGCAGAGGAGATAGAGTGTTTCTTTCTGGCTCATCAACGGCACTCGGGCACACGGCGTGTGGCCATGAATTCATCAAAAGTCTCGCCGCGCATCATGGCATAGACTTCGAGATTGGTGCGCTGGGCCACGCGAGCGAATTTTTCGAGCACGAAGAAACTGGCGCCAGCCCGAATGAGGCCAATCCAATCTTGGCGACGCACGAGGTCTTTTTCCGTGTCGGACAGACCAGCGTCGGTCATGGATTTTTCGGGGTCCGCACTGAATTGCGCACGCGCATCTGCGCCGATCATTTTCCAGAGGAAGCGATTGAGCTTCATGGCGCGATGGCTTGTGTGCAGATCAAAGACATAAGTGCCTTCGAGCCCTTCCAGTCCGGCGAGTTGCGGGTTCATGGCTCTCTCCTCAGGCCGGCTCATAGAGCGTGACGGTCATGGCTGTTGTCGTGGCCAAATAATAATTGCGATGCAATTCGACGATCTCGCCTTCGAGCGCGCCGCGCATGGCAAGCCACATGATCTGCTCGACGCTTTCCGCACCACCACGGCGGATATAATCGGCATGGCGCAGCTTGGTGAGTTCTTCCGGATTTTTTACGAAGAGATCGAGAAACTCCATATCCCAGTCTTCATTGTTGAAGCCCGCGCGCTCACCATGCACTTGGTGCGAGAGTCCGCCCGTGCCAACGACCACAACTTTCAAATCTTCCGGATAGGATTCAATGGCGCGACGCAAAGCCTGTCCGAGCTTGTAGCAGCGTTTTGCCGTGGGGATAGGGAATTGCAGCACGTTGATGGCGATGGGCACAATCACGCCCGGCCAATCAGGTGCATGTGGCCAGAGGAGAGGCAGCGGCGAGGCGCAGCCATGGTCAATCGGACGATCCTGAAAAGTCGTGAGGTCGAACTCATCATTGACCAGAGATTCCGCAATATGGATCGACAGATCAACATTGCCGCGCATCGGTGGGAGCGGACGCTTGCCTGCACCTTCATCGGCAATTTCGAATTGCTCTCCAATGCCCAGCGCGAAAGTCGGATAGAGATCGAAGAAGAAGGTCGTTGCATGGTCATTATAAAAAAAGACCAAAGCATCCGGCTTCTTTTCAGCGAGCCAATCCGCGACCGGCTTGTAGCCTTTGAACAGAGGCTCCCAAGCGGGATCGTTTTGCTTGCCCTTGTCATAGGCCACGCCAATGGTGGGCACATGGGATGTGCCGATGCCGCCGATGATCTTTGCCATGGTGAGATCCTCAAAAAATCTTGGACCTAGAAATAAGGCAGAGGCGGCGCCATTGAAAGGGGAGAGGCAACCCGTTATGGCTCGTCCCGCATGCAAATAACTCTCGAAACCATGAGCTTTTTGGCAGCCACCGCTTTTCTGGCGGGGCTGATTGATTCCATGGCGGGCGGTGGTGGTTTGCTGACCCTTCCAGCGCTTCTGGCGGCAGGTATTCCGCCTGTTCAGGCTTTGGCCACCAACAAGTTGCAGAGCACTTTTGGCACGGGTGGGGCGTTTCTGGCTTTTTGGCGCAAAGGCCATGTCGATCTGCACATGTTCTGGTTGCCCGCGCTCGGCGCTTTTCTGGGCTCGGCTGCGGGGACCGTTCTCGTTCAGATTGTGGATTCGTCGTTTCTTGCGGCGCTTGTGCCCGTGCTGCTCATTCTCATTGGCCTGTATTTTCTCTTCGCACCCTCGATGAGTGATGCGGATCGCAAAGCGCGGCTTGGTCGTATTGGTCTGACCTTGGTCACAACGACCATCGGTTTTTACGACGGCTTTTTTGGTCCGGGCACGGGATCTTTTTTCACGACAGCGCTGGTTGTGCTTGGCGGCTTGGGGCTGGTGCGCGCGATCGGCAATACGAAGCTGCTCAATTTCTCGACCAATCTGGCGAGCGTGATCACCATGATCATTGGTGGTCAGGTGCTTTGGGCGATTGGTTTCACCATGGCAGCGGCGAATATTGTCGGCAATCAGATTGGTGCTCGTCTGGCCATGCGCTACGGCGGGCGCGGTGTACGCCCGCTGCTGGTCGTCATGTCCTTTGCGCTGACATTCAAGCTGCTGGCCGATCCGGCCAATCCGCTGCGCCAGCTTTTCTTCTAACTCAGAAGCGCGTCAATGCCGGATGGCGATTGACGTCCTTGTAGAGCAGATAGCGGAAGGGCGCTGGCCCGCCTGCATAGCAAGCCTGCGGACAAAAGGCGCGCAGCCACATGAAGTCGCCCGCTTCCACTTCCACCCAATCTTTGTTGAGGCGATATACGGCTTTGCCTTCGAGCACATAGAGGCCGTGTTCCATCACATGCGTCTCCGCAAAGGGAATCACAGCGCCGGGTTGGAAGGTGACGATGTTCACGTGAAAATCGTAACGCATGTCAGCAGGATCTAGAAAGCGCGTCGTCGCCCATTTGCCATCTGTGCCGGGCATTTCATTCGGCTTGATGTCATTCTCGTTCGCGACCAAAGGCTCTGGCGCATGCAAGCCATCGACAGCTTCATAGGCTTTGCGGATCCAATGGAAGCGCGCGGGCTCTTTACCCGTATTCTTCAGCGTCCATTTGGTGCCAGCTGGAATGTAAGCAAAGCCGCCAGAGGTCAGGCGGTGGGCTTTGCCGGCAATGGTGAGTGCAATCTTGCCGCCGACCACGAAGAGCGCGGCTTGCGCGCTTGCATCGGTTTCTGGGCGGTCGCTGCCACCACCAGATTCCACTTCCATCACATATTGCGAAAATGTTTCGGCAAAGCCCGAGAGCGGGCGCGCTAAAATCCAAGCGCGTGTCTTGTCCCAGAAGGGAAAGCAGCTCGTCACAATATCCTGCATCACGCCTTTGGGGATGACCGCATAGGCTTCGGTAAACACCGCGCGGCCCGTCAGTAAATCCGTCTGCGGCGGATGGCCGCCGGGAATGTTGAAATAGGAATGGCTCATCGCAAAACTCCCTGCGGAAGATCATCGAGTGCAAGCGCCTGCGCTTTGTCCAGAAAAACTTCTTCCAGATTGGCGCCGGGACCTTTGCGATCCACGATGAAGAAACGGCTGTCAGTATCGAGCACCAGCAAAGGGTGATGCCAGATGTTGCGGGCATAATTCACGCCCTGTCGCCCTGTGGCGAGAAAGGCGCGATAGGTGTCGGGCTTGTGCGGATTATCGCAAACAACCACGAGCCAATCGCGATCCTGCAATGGATAGAAGAGCTGGCTGCCATCGGGGTGGCGCTCCATCACTTCAATGGCAATCGGCATCGGGCGCGGCTGCGCGACAAACAGGCTAATGTTCACGTCGCCATTGTTGGTGGCGATATCAACCGTGCCCAAAGCATTACGGCGCACCGCATAGCCCTGGTTGATCGGGATTTCTTTTGCGCCATCCGCTTCGACCACTTCGCCATATGGTGCGAAAGCCGCTTTGGTCAGCTGTTCGATGCGGATTTTCATAGGGCGCAAAACCTTCAGCGGCGTGTGAGCCACATGGCGAGCACATGGCGCTCGTCTTTGGTGATCTCGGTGATGTTGTTGGGCGGCATGGCATTGGTCATCACGGCCTGTTCCATGATGAGCGATGCATTGCGGGCGATCAGCGCGGGACTATCGAGCAAAATGCCTTTGGGTGCACTGGCAAGGCCAGCCCACACGGGCTCTGCCGCGTGACACATGGAGCAGCGCGAGGTGATGATCTCGTTCACATCGGCTGGCACATGGGCGCTGGCGATAGCCACAGGCGCTTCAAGTGCTGCAAGGCCCAAGCGCGCGCGCCCAATCGGATTGGACACCATGCTGACGAAAGCCGCGGCAATGAGCGCGACGGCCGCAACAACCCACGTCCACCACTTATTGCCATAGCCTGCATGGCGCTGATTGTAGAAGTAGCGAACAATTGCACCAGCAACGAGCACAAGACCGACAATCACCCAAGCATGAGGCGAGGTGAAAGTCAGCGGATAATGGCCCGAGATCATCAGAAAGATGACGGGCAGGGTCAGATAATTATTATGCGTCGAACGCGTCTTGGCCTGCTTGCCGTATTCCGGATTGGGCGTGCGGCCTGCAATCAGATCAGCAATGACTTTCTTCTGATTGGGAATGATGTTCATGGCGACATTGCCGGTCATGATTGTCGCCATCAGCGCGCCCGTGTGGATCAGTGCACCGCGACCGGAAAACATCATCTGGAAGAAATAGGCCATGGCCATGATGAAGGCGAAGCCGACGCTGGCCAGCAGCACAGGACTGTCTGCGAGTTTCGAGCTGACGAGGAAATTATAAACCACCCAACCCAGCACAAGACCGCCAATGCCAATGCCTGCCGCTTGCCAAGGTGTCAGAACACGAATGGCCGGATCGATCAGATAAAGATCGGATGAGAGATAATAGACCCAGATGAGCAGGAAGAAGCCGGAGACCCAGGTCGAATAGGATTCCCACTTGTGCCACATCAACTCGTCAGGGAGCTTTTCGGGCGCGACGAGATATTTGCGCACTTGATAGAAGCCGCCGCCATGCACTTCCCAAGCTTCGCCGCCCTTGCCGGCGGGGATTTCAGGAATGGCGCGGATCGCGGCATCCAGATGCATGAAATAGAAGGACGAGCCGATCCAAGCGATGCCGGTGATGATGTGCGTCCAGCGCAAGATCAGGCCGCCCCATTCTGCCAGTATCGGATCCATAAAAAGTCCCCCAGTTTCAGCTCAGTCTTTGCCTGATAGTAGAAGTTGTCTGATTTTACAAAACAAGTCTTGGGGTTTAATGATTGTCAAATCTGGTGCGTCAATCCGGATGACCAGTCCGCGCGCCATGCCTGTCAAGGTCCCCGCCTTTGCCAATATGCTGGTGCCCGACGTGCGGGCCTATCTCGCCCGCCAAGCGGCCATTCTCGTGTAAGACCAATGGCTAAGGGATGAATGCCCACGAAAATGGGCTGATGAGTTTCAATTCCTTTTTGAAAATGCGTTGATTGCCAAAGACGATCAAGGGCGCAAGAGAGAAAGAGAGAGAGATTCCAATGGGCCGCCTTTCGACACATGTACTCGACATCAAACGAGGCAAGCCGGCCGCAGGCGTGCGCGCTGATCTCATGCGCATCGGCAAGGATGGATCATCCGTGCTGGTCAAAAGCGTCACGACCAATGGAGACGGGCGCACCGATGCGCCGCTGCTGATTGGCGATGATTATGCGACCGGAACTTATGAGCTGCGGTTTCATGTTGCGGATTATTTCCGCGCGGCGGGCGACACGGATGCTGAGCTATTCCTCGACATTGTGCCGTTGCGTTTCGTCATCCGCGAAGCTGATGGGCATTATCATGTGCCGCTCTTGGTTTCGCCTTGGGCCTATTCCACCTATCGGGGATCATGATGCAGCCCTCACGCATGGGTGAAGCTGAATTCGTCGCTGCCTTTGGCGATATTTTCGAACATACACCGCAAGTTGCGCAACGCGCGCATGCGCGCGGTTTTGCATCTGCGCAGGATACGGCTGACGGCATGCATGCAGCACTCGTTGCCGTGATGCGCGAGATGAGCCGCGATGAAAAACTCGCGCTGATCAATGCCCATCCGGATTTGGCAGGACGTTTGGCGCTGTCCAAAGAACTCACCGCCGATTCCACCAAAGAGCAGGGCTCTGCCGGCCTCGACAGGCTGACGCCAGAAGAACTCAAAAAATTCACGACGCTGAACGATGCCTATAAGGCGCGTTTTGGCTTCCCGTTCATTATGGCTGTGAAGGGCGCGACGAAAGACGCCATTCTGGCAGCCTTCGAGCGGCGCATCGCACATGATGCCGACACAGAATTCGCCGAAGCACTCACGCAAATCGAACGTATTGCGCTTCTGCGTTTGAAAGATCGTCTGCCAGCCTGAGGGGGCTGGACGATGAAAAAAAAGGGCTGCTTCGGCAGCTGACATAACGAGGGGGGATTCCATGTCTAACCCGCATGCCGTAGATGAAATTCTACCAGCGCCACGCTTGGCGGCGCTTGGTATTCAGCACGTTCTTGTCATGTATGCCGGCGCTGTCGCAGTGCCGCTCATTATTTCGAAAAGCTGCCGAAAGAACTAAAGCCGATCCTGGACTCAGGCATATTGCTCACAACCATTGCCGCCGTGATCTTGAATGCATTCTTCAATGGTTCAGGTTCGGCAGAATCTGGCGAGAAGGGTGCATCTTCCGCAGCCATGAGCTCGGGCGGCATGCACTAAGCGACGTCGCTTCGCAAGAAATAGAAGGCCCGCCTCTTGGCGGGCCTTTGTATTTAGCGGTTGAGCATGGCTCGCCACAGCATGAGCGAGAGAACCGCCAAGATTGTGCCGATGACATAGTCCTCGCCTAAAAAAGCGAAGAAGGCGCAGATGGGCGCCAGAATGGTGAAGACCGTCATCATGCGACTTTGCTCCGCCGCAGACGTTCCATGGCAACATAGATGACGGGTGTCGTGTAAATCGTGATCAATTGCGAGAGCGCAAGCCCTGCGACAATGGTGATGCCGAGCGGGCGACGCATTTCAGCCCCCGGTCCTTCGGCAAAAAGCAGAGGCAGAGCGCCGCACATGGCTGCCAAGGTTGTCATGAGAATGGGCCGGAAGCGCGCCAGACATGCTTCATGCATGGCGGTCGCCGCATCCAGTCCCCGTTCGCGCTGGGCGGCCAGAGCAAAATCGACAAGCATGATGCCGTTCTTCTTCACAATACCGATCAGCAAGATCATGCCGATGAAAGCTATCAGCGAGAGTTCTGTGCCGGTGATCGCCAGCGCCAGCAATGCGCCAAGTCCTGCCGAGGGGAGTGTGGAGAGAATGGTCAGCGGGTGGCGTAAATTCTCGTAGAGAATGCCCAAGACCAGATAGACGCAGACAAGCGCCGCCAGAATGAGAAAGGCCTGACTGGCGCCACTGTCTTCGGCAAATTTCGCATCGCCGGAAAAATCGGTGCGGATGGAATCTGGCGGATACAGTCCCAAGACCGCCTCCTGCACAGCACGGTTTGCGCGCTCAACGGGCACACCTTTGGCCTGCGCATAGCTGATTGTGGCGGAGGCAAACAGACCCGTGTGATTGACCGCGACAGGCGAGAGGCGACGCTCCATTTGCGCCATAGCGGACAGTGGCACTTGCCGCCCGCCTGAGGCGGGCACATAGAGGTTCAACACATCATTAGGATCATCTTGCCGGTCGCTCGCGACATCGAGCACGATTTTATATTGGTTGCGCTCACCATAGACCGTGGAGATCTGCCGCTGGCTATAACTGTTCGATAGAGCATTGTTGATGTCTGTCATGGAGGCACCGATACGCGCGGCTGCAGTTCGATCAATCAGCACGCGGGCTTCAAGTCCTGCTTTGTCGCGATCACTCGAGACATCGACAATCTCAGGCAAGGTGCGCAAGCGTGCAAGTGCCTTCTG
>Ga0209400_1002361_pt1 | contig 14422 bp, 14 predicted proteins | sample M_130807_EF_Meta_FD_187313 | JGI IMG/M metagenome (GOLD analysis project Ga0209400, IMG submission 187313) | Freshwater microbial communities from Lake Montjoie, Canada to study carbon cycling - M_130807_EF_MetaG (SPAdes) (version 2) | ecosystem: Environmental > Aquatic > Freshwater > Lake... | reverse complement strand
TGCGCAAACCCGGCCAGCCGCTGGGCACGCGGCGCGAGATCAAGAACCTGAACAGTTTCAAGTTCATGCAGCAGGCCATTGACTACGAAGTGCGCTGGCAGATCGAGCAGATCGAAGACGGCCACGCCATCCAGCAAGCCACGGTGCTTTTTGACCCCGACACTGGCGAGACTCGCGCCATGCGCACCAAAGAAGACGCCGCCGACTACCGCTACTTTCCTGATCCGGACCTGCCCCCGCTGGTGATTGGCCGCGACTGGGTGGAGCGTGTGCGCAGCGAAATGGCCGAGCTGCCCCGCGTGATGGCCGAGCGCTTTGTGCACGATTACGCCTTGCCCGAATACGACGCCACGCAGCTGACCCAAAGCAAAGCGGTCGCCGCCTACTTTGAAGCCACCGCCAAAGCCTGCGGCCAGCCCAAACTGGCCAGCAACTGGATCATGGGTGAAGTCTCGCGGCGCTTGAACGCCAGCGAACTGGGCATCGAGCAAACGCCGGTGAGCGCTGCTCGATTGGCTGCGTTGATTTCACGCATCAGCGACAGCACCATATCCAACAATGCCGCCAAAGAAGTGTTTGATGCCTTGTGGAACACCCTGGGTGATCTCATCTCTGATACTGACGAGGGGGCGCGCTCTGTGGTTGATAGCCTGATCGACGCCAAAGGGCTGCAGCAAATGAACGACACCAGCGTGCTGGAAAAGATCATCGACGAGGTGCTGGCCGCCAACCCCAAGAACGTGGAAGAGTTCAAGGCCGGCAATGCCAAGGCCCTGAACGGCTTGGTCGGCCCGATCATGAAAGCCAGCAAGGGCAAGGCCAATCCGGCGCAGGTGAATGCGCTGTTGATGAAGAAGCTGGGTTGAAACCATGACCACACCCCAACTGATTCTCGTTCCCGGCCTGATGTGCGATCACACTTCCTGGGCACCCATGCTGCCTTTTTTGGATGGGCATGCCCACTACATGGTGGTGGACCATGGGTTGGCCGATTCGATGGTCGGCATGGCCCAGCAAATTCTGGATGCCGCGCCAGCTCGGTTTTATTTGGCAGGGCACTCCATGGGTGGCCGTGTGGCCATGCAAGTGGTACGTTTGGCGCCTGAGCGTGTTCAAGGCTTGGCTTTGTTGGGCACAGGCCATCGCCCCAAAGAACAAGGTGATGCTGGCGACAAAGAAGTGCAAGGCCGCCAAGTACTGCTGGAGTTGGCTCGGGTGCAAGGTATCCGCGCCATGGCGCTGCATTGGGTACAGAACATGGTGGCGCCCTCACGCCTGAGCGATGCCGCGTTCATCGAACAAATCGTTCAGATGTTTGAGCGCAAGTCTGAGACGATTTTTAAACATCAAATCCAGGCCTTGTTGACGCGGCCTGATGCCACGCCAGTCTTGCAGCATGTGCATGTGCCCACCATGGTCATGGCAGGTGAGTTTGACGGCTGGGCGCCGCCATCACAACATCAGGCTATGGCCGATTTGATACCCGCGCATCCAGTCATCGATGTGATCCATGGCTCTGGTCACATGATGATGATGGAAGCCCCTGAAGCCGTGGCTCAGTGCATTGTGCGCTGGCTCAAAGCTGAGTAAGTCAGTTAACGCCGTAGCGATCACGGTAGGCTTGGGTGCGAGTCAAGTGTTCGCCCATGCTGCTGCCGGGCTGGGTGCTCAAGTAAGCCAGCAAGTCCGACAATTCCGCTAACGCACACACCTGCATGCCCAAGGTATTGCGCACGTATTGCACGGCGCTGTAAGGCAGGTCACGGGTGCTGCCATCGGCTTGTTTCTCGGTCGCCATTTCCTGACGGTCCAGCGCAATCGCCACGGCATGGGCAGTGGCACCAGCGGCTTGGATCAAGGCAATCGACTCGCGGGCAGCAGTTCCTGCGCTCATCACATCGTCCACGATCAACACGCGGCCTTGGAGCGGTGCGCCCACCAGGCTGCCGCCTTCGCCGTGGTCTTTGGCTTCTTTGCGGTTGTAGGCGAAGGGCACGTTGCGGCCCAAGCGGGCCAGCTCAATCGACACCGCGGCACCCAAGGGAATGCCTTTGTAGGCAGGGCCGAAAATCATGTCGAACTGGATGCCGCTGGCGACCAATGCTTTTGCATAGAATTGGGCCAGCTTGCCCAACTTGGCGCCGTCGTCAAACAAGCCTGCATTGAAAAAGTAAGGGCTCATGCGACCGGCTTTGGTTTTGAATTCGCCAAAGCGCAGTACGCCCGACGCGATTGCAAATTGCACAAATTCTTGCGCCAGCGCGCCTGTGGCTGGCGTGTTGCCTGTCACCATGGGGAAATTCCTTGTTTAAATTAACCAGCCTGAACCTGAACGGCATTCGCTCTGCCAGCACCAAGGGCGTCGAAGCCTGGATCGCGCATACGATGCCTGATTGTATTTGTGTCCAGGAAGTCAAAGCCCAAGCCGCCGATGTGGCCGGCAAGTTTGAAGTCTTGGCAGGGTTGAAAGGACACTTTCAGTTTGCCGAGAAAAAGGGCTATTCGGGCGTGGGCATTTACACCCGGCACGAGCCCAGCGACGTGGTCATTGGCTTTGACGGCGGCGAGTTCGATGCCGAAGGGCGTTATGTCGAACTGCGGTTTGACACGCCACAGCACAAACGCTCGGTGATCAGCAGTTATTTTCCAAGTGGTTCTTCCGGCCCCGAACGGCAAGAGGCCAAATACCGTTTTCTGGCGGTGATGTTCCCGCACCTGATGGCGCTCAAGCAAGAGCGAGATTTTGTGGTGTGCAGCGATGTGAACATTGCCCACCAGCAAGCCGATTTAAAGAATTGGAAAAGCAATCAAAAGAACAGCGGTTTTTTACCCGAAGAGCGCGCCTGGATGACCCAACTGACCACCGAAGGCGGCTTGGTGGACGTCTACCGCCGCCTGCAGCCCGACACGACTGACGCTTGCTACACCTGGTGGAGCAACCGCGGTCAGGCTTATGCCAAGAACGTGGGCTGGCGCTTGGATTACCACCTGGCCACGCCGTCCGTAGCTGAAAAAGCGCGAACCGAGTCAATCTACAAAGACCAGAAATTTTCAGACCACGCACCCATCACCATCGCGTATGAAGGTTTCCTCTAGGCCCCAAGGGATTGGCTTTCAAGCGCGTGTGTAGGTCAGCATGCGGCCTTTGTAGGCCGGATGGCCATCCAGCCCTTTGGCGGCAACGCGGTCCAGCAAGTCTTCGTGCAATGCAAAACCCAGTTCGGCCATATTGCGGTTGAAGTGCGCACGGTTGCCCCGGTTCGGGTCCACCACCCACACCTCGGCGGCGGGTGCGGCGTGCAAGTCAATGAAGTGGGCCAAGGTGCCCCGCTCATCCCGTTCGTACAAGATATCACTGCCCACAATCAGATCGAAGCGGCCTGTCAAAGCGATATCGCTGTTTTGAATGGCGGGCTGCTCGCCCCATTGGCCGTGGCGGTAATGCATGGGCGCCAGGCCATTGAGGCGCAGGTTTTCCAGTAAAAATGAAGCCGCTTCGGGGTGGCAATCGCTGGCAGTCATGTTCGCGCCGCGCCGGTGCGCGACCAAGCTAGACAGTGCCAACCCGCAGCCGATTTCAAGAATCCGCTCCAAAGGGTTGACTGGCCTGAGCGCCATGCGCTCGGCCAAGCGTGAGCCCGAAGGCCAGAGCAGCCCAAACAAAGGCCAGATGGCCGAAGAAATGCCCAAGTGCAGCGCCAGACCCAGTGGGTCGTGGAACTGCTGCTTGTCCAGCAGGGAGCGGATGATTAAATGGGCCACGCCATCGACAGCGAAGTTTTCTTGTTTGGTCTGGTAGCCGAGATCGCTCGGAACAGTTTGAGGGGGCACACAGGCAGTCGTGTCAGCGCGAAGGGCGCTGGAGTTTCTACAATGTACGCTGAAAGCGTTTGCAGAGTGCTGCGCTTCTGAAAAATAAAGTCAACGATATGCTTCAGTACCAAACTATTCCTGTGACGCCTTTCCAGCAAAATTCTTCGCTGGTCTGGGACGACGTGACGAAACAAGCGGCCGTGATCGACCCCGGTGGTGACTTGCATTTGCTGCTGGGCGCTGTCGTTAAGTTGGGTTTGCAGCTTGAGCAAATCTGGATCACGCATGGCCATGTGGACCATGCCGCAGCCACCGACGAGTTGGCCGAGCGTTTGCAGTTGCCCATCATCGGACCGCATACAGCCGATCAGTTCTGGATAGATGGGTTGCCGCAAGCGGCGGCGGGCTATGGGTTTCCCCCGGCCAAACCCTTTAAGCCCACGCGTTGGCTGCAGGATGGTGATACGGTGACCTTGGGTAACCATACGCTGCAGGTTCGTCATTGCCCGGGTCACACCCCTGGCCATGTGGTGTTTTATTCACCCGAAATCAAACGTGCTTTTGTGGGGGACGTCTTGTTTGCAGGCAGCATTGGCCGTACCGATTTTCCGCAAGGCAATCACCAAGATTTGATTGACAGCATCACCCAACGTTTGTGGCCGATGGGCAACGACACCGTGTTCATTCCGGGCCACGGGCCCGAGAGCACTTTTGGCCGCGAGCGTCAGTCCAACCCGTATGTGGGCGGGACCTGAAGCGGCCTGTTTGAGTCACGTTCAGCCGCGTTTGGCTTCTTGGTACAGGTGTTGGACTTTGGGAAGGTTGGCTTCAAGTTCTTGAATGCGGTTGCCGCCACTGGGGTGCGTTGACAGGAATGACGGGCCCCCATTGCCATTGGCTCCCAACATTTTTCGCCACAAATTGACACTTGCTTCGGGTAAATAGCCGCCGCGTGCTGCTATTTCAAGACCCACCAAATCTGCTTCGGTTTCGTCGTCGCGGCTGTATTTGAGCGACAGCAATTGCGTGCCCAAGTTGGCCGCCACATCGCCCAATTGTCCCAGGCCGAGCAAGGCTGACGCGACCGAAAGGCCGATGCCAGTGACCCTGGACTTGGCCAGCCGCTCACGCGCATGCTCACGCAGGGCATGCGCCATCTCGTGGCCCATGATCATGGCGACTTCGTCGTCGGTGAGCTTGAGTTGGTCCAAGATGCCTGTGTAAAACGCGATCTTGCCGCCGGGCATACACCAGGCGTTGAGTTGTTTGCTGCCAATCAGGTTCACTTCCCAGCGCCAGTTGGACACACGTGAATTCCATTGCGATGCGAAGGGAATCAAGCGGCGGGCAATGCTGTGCAGACGCTGCAGTTGCGGATGGTCGTTGGGGGCCAGCGCATTTTTGGATTTCGCGTCGGCCAGCACCTGGCTGTATTGTTGTTTGGCAGACGATTCAAGATCTTCCGCAGAAACCAAGGTCCGTACGCTGGAGGCACCGCCAACGTCCACTTGCGCCAGCGCCGGGCCGGCCAAAGCAGTGCCCGCGGCCATCAAGAAGGCGCGACGCGGGTGCCAGCGGGTGACATTGGCCGTGTCGGACAGCGCCGCGTTGGAGGAGGATTTGAGGTCGCAAAGAAAACACATAGGGTGCTCATAATAGCTGCAAAGTGGTATTTTTGTGTGGTGAATAGAGGCGCGTTCCATACTTTTGTAAAGCTTGCGCTGGGTCAAAGGTACTCGCCTTGATAATGGCGTCATGACTGCGCCGTCTTCCCCGAATCCTGTTGCAACGACTGTTCAACACACCGAGCCTGCGCTCGGTTGGTGGGCTTCTTGGCGTGTGTATTTGCAACCCGCCAGTTTGCGCATGCTGTCCTTGGGGTTTTCCGCGGGCTTGCCCTTGCTCTTGGTGCTGGGCACATTGAGCTTTCGCTTGCGCGAAGCGGGGATTGACCGCAGCACGATTGGTTATTTGAGCTGGGTGGGTATGGCCTACGGCTTCAAATGGGTCTGGGCGCCGCTGGTGGACCGCATGCCCCTGCCTTGGCTGACGGCCAGTTTGGGTCGAAGACGCAGTTGGTTGCTGTTGTCGCAAGGCGTGATCATGGGCGGATTGATGGGCATGGCCTGGTGCGATCCGAGTCAAACGCTGGGGCCCATTGTGTGGTGCGCCTTGGCGGTGGCGGTGGCGTCGGCCACGCAAGACATTGCGCTGGATGCTTTTCGCATCGAGTCAGCCCACGCAGACCTGCAAGCGGCTTTGGCGGCCAGTTACCAAACGGGTTACCGTCTGGCCATGATCTGGGCGGGTGCCGGCGTGCTGTGGGTGGCCGCCTGGGTGCAAGGCCCGCAAGTTGTGGGGTATCAGCATGCCGCTTGGAAGGCCGCTTACATGGTCATGGCTTTGAGCATGTTGACCGGCATGCTGACGGTTTTGTTGTCGCCAGAGCCTGTGCATGCGCCCCTGCCGCCCGCCCGCAATGTGCGAGAGTGGTTGCGCGGTGCATTGATTGAACCCTTTGTCGACTTTGTGCGTCGGTATGGCTGGCATGCGGTGCTGATGTTGTTGATGATCGCAACCTACCGCATCAGCGACGTGGTCATGGGCATCATGGCCAATCCGTTTTACGTGGACATGGGTTTTACCAAAGAAGAGGTGGCGACTGTGACCAAGGTCTATGGCGTGATCATGACTTTGGCGGGCGCATTTGTGGGCGGCGTGTTGTCCATGCGATTTGGCGTGATGCGCATTTTGATGCTGGGTGCTGTGCTCAGTGCCGCCAGCAACTTGCTGTTCGCTTGGTTGAGTGGCGTGGGCCATGACGTCACGGCCCTGGTGTGGGTCGTGTCTGCCGATAATTTGGCCAGTGGCATTGCATCGGCGGCCTTCATTGCGTATTTGTCGTCGCTCACCAATGTGACCTATTCAGCCACGCAATACGCCTTGCTCAGCTCTATGATGCTTTTGCTGCCCAAGTTCATAGCCGGATTTTCGGGGGACTATGTCAATCTGCACGGGTACGCTGATTTTTTCACGGCAACCGCCTGGTTGGGGGTGCCGGTGTTGCTGCTGGTAGCACTGGTTGGAAGGGTCGCGCGCAAGGGGGCTGAAAAAGGGGTTCAGCCTCGGAATACGCCCACTTCGACACCAGCAGATTGAACAGGTTTACCTAACTTTACGGGCGCTTTATCTCTGGCGCATAGGCTGGCGCACTGGGCCCGTGCATGATCAAGGCCCCCAGAGTGGACAAGCCAAAGGACACACGCATGAGTGGCAAACTGTTGTTGATTGAAGACGATTCGCGCTTGGCCCAGATGGTGGCAGATTATTTGAGCCCACAAGGGTTCGAGTGCATACACGCAGGTGATGGGCAAACAGGCTTGTCGCGTGTGCAAGACGGACAGATCGACTTGGTGGTGCTGGACCTGATGCTGCCCGACATGGATGGCTTGCAGGTGTGTCAACGCATACGGGGATTACATGGCCATGTGAGTCAAGTGCCCATTTTGATGCTGACGGCCAAAGGCGACCCGATGGACCGCATCATCGGGCTGGAGTTGGGCGCAGACGATTATTTGCCCAAACCCTTTGAGCCGCGTGAGCTGCTGGCCCGCATCAAAGCCATTTTTCGGCGCAAGACGGGTGAACTTGCGCATGCCAAGTCACGGATGATTTTGGGTGGCTTGGAGATTGATCGCGATGCACGGCGTGTTGCTGTGCATGGTCAAGTGTGCGATTTAACCTCTTATCAATTTGACCTGCTGGTGGCCTTGGCCGAGCGGGCAGGCCGCGTTTTGACGCGCGATCAAATCATGGAAGCGGTACGCGGCCGTCAACTGGAAGCCTTTGACCGGTCTATTGATGTGCACATGGGCCGCATCCGCGCCGCCATCGAAGTCGATGCCAAAGACCCCAAACGCATTTTGACGGTGCGTGGTGTGGGCTATGTATTTGCCAAACAGCAAGACTGAAAGCATGTCGCTTCGTACCGCATTTTCAAAACGCCTGTACCTTCGCATTTGGTTGGCGGTGGTGTTGGGCGTGGCCGTTTTGATGCTGCTGGTGGGGTGGGTCTGGCGCATGGCAGAGGAACACAATCGGCCGCAGGGCATGGCGCGGGAAGTGATTGTGCGCAACGCCGCTGGCGATGCCATCGGGACCGGCCAAGCCCTGGCACAGCGCGGGCGAGGCCTTGAATTTGAATTGACCTTGCCCAGTGGTGAGACCTTGCAAATCCAAGTGCCTAACCGCAGACCGCCCAGGCCCGAGGCTGACGGCACGGGATCAATAATGCATCAAGGCAGGCCACCTGGGCCGCCTGCGCATCATGCCAGTCCGCCCTGGTGGGCCAGGCCGCCATATGGATTTTTGTGGATGCTGGGTTTGGTGGGGCTGGCGGTGGCGGTGGGGGTCTATCCGATTGTGCGCCGGGTCACGCAGCGGCTGGAAACCTTGCAACAGGGTGTGCAAAAGTGGGGCGATGGCGACTTGAGTGTGCGCGTGCCGGTGAGCGGACAAGACGAGGTGGCCGATTTGTCGCAACGCTTCAATGATGCGGCACAACACATTGAAAACTTGCTGGCCTCACAATGCGCCTTGTTGGCTTCGCAAAAGTCATTGCTGGCCAATGCCTCGCACGAGTTGCGTTCGCCCTTGGCACGCATTCGCATGGGGCTGGAATTCATGGGCGAGGCATCGCCCACCGCCAAAGACGAGATCGCCCGCAATATTACCGAGTTGGACCAGTTGGTTGATGAGATCTTGCTGGCCAGCCGACTCGATACCCAAGAGTCTGAGCTGGGGATCATCGAGTCGGTGGACTTGATTGGGCTGTGTGCTGAAGAATGTGCCCGCGTGGGCGCCAGCTTGCAACTGCCCAAAGGCGTGCAGTCCATTGAAGTGCCAGGCGTTGCTAAATTACTGCGCCGCATGGTGCGGAACTTGTTAGAGAACGCCAAACGCTATGGCGGTGAATCGGCCCAAGAGATTGCTTTGACCTTGTCGCAAGCAGACGCTGTGACCACGTTGCGTGTGTGTGACCGCGGCCCCGGTGTGCCCACCGAATTACGTGAGCGGATTTTTGAACCCTTTTACCGACTGCCAGGTGCCAGCGAACGCACAGGCGGGGTGGGCTTGGGGCTGGCGCTGGTCAAGTCGATTGCCTTGCGGCATGGCGGACGGGTCTCATGCCTGGGGCGGGACGGCGGGGGGACTTGTTTTACGGTGACTTTGGGACAGTCGCATCCAAAACATGAACTGCAAAGCCCGAAGCCATCGACCTCGCAATAAGTAACCCGAGATCAGTTTCGAAGACGACAAGGGCGAGGCACTCTGCCATAGCTTGGCAAAATGAGATAAAGATTTATTGGCAGTCGGTGTTTTGAAATGGTGCAGCTTTTTGGACGCGCGAATGAAGGTGCGCGCGCCAAAGTGTGCGATTTCAAACCGAGTGCTTTGACTCAGTGGGATCAGCGCCAATTCAATTTCTTTGGCATAGCCCGCCAAAGCTTGCATCCATTCCGTCAAGTGGGTCTCTGTCAGGCCCGATAAGGCGCTGCCGGGTCGTTGCCGGTAGACCATCCACACTTGTTTCGCATGGTAGAAACTTTGAATCCGCAAAACCAACCTGGGGAAAACAGCCAAGTCTTCAAAGATGCGCCCCTCAGGAAAGGCCAGCGCCGAGGGCCAAGCGCTGCGGCGAACAATTTTGGACCAAGGGTGCCATTGGCCTGTTTGGAACAAGCCCGTAATCAGTAAGTTGGGGTCCTTCAGAGCTTCATTCGATGGGCCTTGAAAAGAAGCGATGTGTTCATCGAGAAACCTGGCACGGCCATCACCATCGTCCTGTAGACGCCTGAAATCGCACAAGACCAAATCGGGTGAGTGGGTGTCAATGATGTGCTTTAACTTCGCCAAGACTCCAGACTCTAGGGTGTCGTCAGCGTCGATGAACCAGATGTGTTCGCCTTGCGCAGCCTTCAACAAGGCATTGCGCGCCGCGCTGATCCCCTTGTTGAGATCATGTCTCAGCAGGCGTACCTGATGGGGATGCGAATGCTGCAAGTCTTTCAGAATGGCCGCTGAGCCATCCGGTGAAGCGTCGTCCAGAAAAAGAATTTCAACGTCAGCGTCTGCTTGCGCCAGGATGGACAGGGCGCATTCATGCAAATAGGCTTCGACCTTGTAAACAGGCACCAAAATGCTCAGCCACTTTGATGTGTTGCGCTGCGTTATGGGGGTAGCAAATGTCATGCATCCGCCTCCTGCGGTGATAACAAACGCGTCAAAGCACTGGTATGTAAAACCCATCTGCGGGTCCAGCCGCGTTCAAAGATGCGTCTGTCGCCTCCGCGCAGTTTGATAATGCAAGGCAAAATTTTCGGGCATGGCGTCAAGGCCAGACGTGCATAGAGATGCCGTTTACGCCATTTCAATGCAGCATGAAAACCCAGCGCTGAATCTTCGGCCCTGACCAGCGCTAGGCGGTATTGAAATGGGGCGTTGCTCAAAATGGCGGATGCAGCCACATGCATGATCAGGTAAAGCTGGTATTGGGAATCCAAGCCTTGCACTGCTTGTTCGAACCTACCTGTGGCTTGAAGTTTCTCAAGGTAATGGGATTCACCCATGTGCAAGGCCAGATCAAACTCCTGAGCCAAAGCCACAACAAAGGGGCTGTGAGGTAGAGCGGCCATGAACCAGTTTTCCACCATCGGTTGCTCCGGGCGCGTGGTGAATCGGTCAATGTAAAAGCCGACAAACTCGGCGCCTTGTTCGGCTTGAAGCGCATGCACCCAGTTCAAGTTTTGGGTGAGCAGTGTGGAGGCGTCAATCCAGATGCCACCGTGCTGCGCCAGCAAGTGCAAACGCAACCAATCGGCTTGGCGAAAAGGTGGGAGGTGTTCAAATTTGTCTGTAATTAATTGCGCATCAATCCAATCGGTGATCGTGCTTTTGTTCAGCACATGAAGCACATGATCCGGTGCAAAGCGCCGCCAATTGTGGTGACACTGTCTGATGAATTCAGGTGCGGGCGATTCGTGCCAATAGGTCCAAATGATTTTGGGAATTGGGGGCACCAGGCTGTCGGTTGCGGCAGTTGAGCCCACATGCCGGGTATGAGGCAAAGTGGGTACTTGTGCTCGGAAAATGTGTAAGATTTCCAATGTCAGCCCCAAGCACAACAACGCCAGAAGACCTGCCGTAATTTCAAGGAGTATCAGCCAAGTCATAAGGGCATCGATTTCAACAATGTGGCATACCGATGGTGCATCAAGGCCATGTCAAATTGCGCTTTGACACTGGCGCGGGCGGCCAATCCCAGTTGCTCTGCCCAGTTTGGTTTAGCGAGCAATTGGGCAATCGCATCGGCCAAGGCTTGCGCATCCCCTTCAGGCACCAGCAGGCCAGTTTGACCGTGCGCGATGACTTCGCGCACACCGACCACATCGGTGCCAATGCAAGCGCAGCCCATGGCCATGGCTTCGATCAAAGCCAGTGGCATGCCTTCGTAGTGGGTCGACAGCACAAACACCTGATGCGTGGCCAGCAAAGCTGGCAGCTGGCTGACTTGACCCAAAAAATCTATCTGTTCTGTCAGATTGGCGTCTGCGCAGGCTTTCTTGCATTGCGCGATCAGCTGAGCTTTGCCAAGGCCCGCAAAAGACAGGCGGGTAGAAATGTGCCGGTCTTGCAAAATCTGCATAGCGTGGATCAATGTCATCGGGTCTTTTTGACGGGCAAACCGCGAAGCCATGATCACGTTCGGAGCGCGTGCAGACCAGGTCGGGCATTCGATGGATTCAAACAACAAGGTATTCACACCGTTGTGAATGGCCAGGCATTTTTCGGGCGGAAATTTCAGCTCGAGCAAACGGGTTTTTACACCTTCTGAAACGCCTACAATGGCGGCTGTGCGGTTGGCCAACCAACGCGCCAAGGCCAAGCGCAAGAAGGTATAGCGTTCCCGTGAGTTGTGCTCGACATGCACCAAGTTTTTCACACCGGCCCACAGTCCTGCCAAACGGCCCCAGAGGTGTTCGCTGTAACCATGCGCAACCAGAATGTCCGGCGACCACGATGTGCATATCTGCTTCAGTTGCCAGATGGTTGCCGCATGCGACCAACCCGGTACCACTTGCACATTCAGACCTTTTTTTTGGAGCGCCAGAACACGTGCTGCGTCCGTGTTGCGTTTACGCCGGAGCACCAGTTTCACGTCCATGTCATCTGCTGTTTGCGCAGCAAGGCACAGATCAACGGCCACTTGTGTGGCACCCGAAAAACCACCCGTCACAAAGTGCAGAACTTTCAGTTTGGCTTGTGGCATGGGGTGTGCCGGAGGCGCTCAGTTTTTCAGGTCTGTGTGGCGCAATGGCGATGCATCAGGCCGCAATTGGCACCAAATCCAAGCGGCGCACAGCACGAGCAGGCCATTCGATGGGCCATAGACCAAGGCAGAACTGAAAACACCTTCCAGGGCGTAAGCCATCATAACGGCGGCAGCCACCAGCACCACTTCGCGTTGATGCCATGTTGGCTTGAATAGCCATTGGCGGGCCAGGTAAGCCATTGCCGTGGTCAGCAGTAGTGCCCAAACCATGCCGCCTTCTACAAGCGTTTGCAGGTATTCAGAATGAAAGTGCCGATGCGTGAACATCTCTGGCGGCGGCGCGCCGAATTGACTGAAATGGTTAGGCCGTATGCCGGCCCCCCAACCGAACCAGGGTTTGTCTGCAATGGCCATGAAAGCCAGTCGGTACATTTCCATTCGGCCGCCAATGGACGTTTGTGTCACTCCCATGTTGCTTTGACGCAGTGCCATGAATTGGGTGGCTTCATCGACAGCTTGCATATACAAGCTGGTGCGTAAACTCGCAATTGTGATCATCATGATGCTGGCCACAGCCAAGATGCCCGCCACCTGAAATTTGCTGAGCCTGTGCCACAAACGATAGGCCATGACGCCCATCACGATTACACCAAAAGCGGCCATCTCGATGCGCCGAGACGTGGCATGCAAGATGATGATGCTGGCAACCATTGCGACTGCAAACAACCAGCGGTGCGCGCTCACTTGCGGTCGAGTTAAGGCCAGAAAATTCATGGCTCCAAGAACCAGCGTCAATTGCCCCAGTTGTTGATAACCCGTAGTGCCCGCTTCGAAAAAAGGGCGGGTGGGGTCTTGGGTTGACCAAAAAATACTCAGCACATACCAAATTGCAGTGGCTATGAGTCCCCATGCCATTGATTTTTCAATGTCATTCGTTTGCGGGTTGCAGCGGCTCAATCCGATCGCAGCCAATGGCCAAAGCAGCAGGTGCGTGTGCCACAAGGCATTACGCACAGCCAGGTAGGGTGTGCCGGACCACAGGGCGCTGATCATTTTGAAGATAAATACCGAGGCAATGCACAGGCTGATCAGGCTGTCGCTGCGCTGCCATACCACGCGGTCCAGCGTCGCGGAGCGCGAACGGATCAGGGCGATCAACCCAATCAGTGCAAAGATCAGGACCCCAGCTTCTGAAAGCAAGGGCAGGATCAGGATCAGCCCGAAGTAAAACCCAGGAAGCAGGTACTGGACCTTTGTTGCAAAGCTGAGGTTTGAAATAGTCACTCCTGATCAGGCACCCTAGCCTCGATCAATGCCCGCCGCCGAAGTGCTCACCGTCTTTGAACTTGTACACCGTTCCGCAATAAGGGCACTTGGCTTGGCCGGTTTTGGCCACATCCAGATAGACCTTGGGGTGGTTATTCCAAAGCTTCATGTCGGCTTGGGGGCTCGGGCAGAACACGCCGCCTTGGGCGTTCAGGTCTTTGGCCAGCAGTTCTATGGTGTTGCTCATGCTGTGCGCTTTAAACCAAAGTCAGCCAGTGGGCGTACTTGGGGTTGCGGCCATTGACGATGTCAAAGAACCCCGACTGAATTTTCTCGGTGATCGGGCCGCGACTGCCGACATAGCCCTCTTTACCGAGTTCGATGCGGTCAAGCTCGCGAATCGGGGTCACTTCAGCCGCAGTGCCTGTAAAGAAGGCTTCATCAGCGATGTACACCTCGTCGCGGGTGATGCGCTTTTGCACGATTTCAAGGCCTAAATCTTTGGCGATGTGGAACACCGTGTTGCGGGTGATGCCGTTCAAAGCGCCTGCCGATAAATCAGGGGTGTAGATCACGCCGTCTTTGACCACAAAAATGTTTTCACCCGCACCTTCAGACACAAAGCCCGAGGTGTCGAGCAAAAGAGCTTCGTCGTAACCTTCGTCGGTGACTTCCATGTTGGCCAGAATCGAGTTGGTGTAGTTGCTCACCGCCTTGGCTTGCGTCATGGTGATGTTGACGTGGTGGCGTGTATAGCTCGAGGTCTTCACCCTGATGCCGCGCTTCAGGCCTTCTTCGCCGAGGTACGCACCCCAGGTCCAAGCGGCGACCATCAAATGGATCGTGTTGCCTTTGGGGCTGACGCCCAGTTTTTTGTCGCCAATCCAAGTCAGGGGACGGATATAGCCGGACTCGAGTTTATTTTCACGGACTACGGTGCGTTGGGCTTCGCTGACTTGGTCTTTGGTGAAGGGGATCGCAATGCGCAGGATCTTGGCGCTGTTGAACAGG
>Ga0209400_1002356_pt1 | contig 14440 bp, 15 predicted proteins | sample M_130807_EF_Meta_FD_187313 | JGI IMG/M metagenome (GOLD analysis project Ga0209400, IMG submission 187313) | Freshwater microbial communities from Lake Montjoie, Canada to study carbon cycling - M_130807_EF_MetaG (SPAdes) (version 2) | ecosystem: Environmental > Aquatic > Freshwater > Lake... | reverse complement strand
ACACGGTCTCCATCAGCACCGAGCAGATGATCCGCTGGGGCGTCACCCCCGACGACCTGGAGGAGATCGCCCGCGCCAACCTGGAGCGGTACGCGCCCAACCTCGATGTGCAGGTGGTGCGCTCCAACGAGGGCGGCCGCGCCGCCATCATCAGCATGCACGACGGCTATGACGCCGCGCGGCTCCTCCTCGGCGACCTGCATTCGCGGCTCTCCGCGCAGCTCGGGCCCACCTTCTACGTGGCCGCCCCGGCGCGCGACATGTTCCTGGCCATGACCGGCGACCCGGAACCCTTCGTCTCGCGCCTGCGTGCGCGCGCCGAGCAGGAATTCCACCGCCTGCCGTACCCGATCTGCGCCGACCTCTTCCTGGTGACGCCGGACGGCGTGGCGGGGACGAAGTCCGAGGCGGCGTGACGGTAGAGTCTGTCGCGTGCTCCTCCTGATCGACAACTACGACTCGTTCACCTGGAACCTGGTCCAGCGCTTCAGCGAGATCGACCCGAGCCTGCGCATCGAGGTGGTGCGCAACGACGCGATCGACGTGGCCGGTGCGGAGGCGCTCGCGCCCACGCACCTGGTGATCTCGCCGGGGCCGTGCACGCCGAAGGAGGCGGGGATCAGCGGGGCGCTTCTCTCGCACTTCCGCGGGCGGATCCCGGCGCTCGGCGTGTGCCTGGGGCACCAGGCGATCGGCGACATCCACGGCATGACCGTGCGCCGCAACGACATCGCGGTCCACGGCAAGACGAGCCTCGTGGAGCACGACGGCCGTGGTCTCTTCGCGGGGCTCCCGAACCCGTTCGTTGCCACGCGCTACCACTCGCTGGTGATCGACCCGGCCACGGTGCACCCGGACTTCGAGGTCACGGCGCGCACCGAGCGTGGCGAGATCATGGGCATCCGCTGGAAGGCCCCCGCGGGCGCCGCGCCGCTCGAGGGCGTGCAGTTCCATCCGGAGAGCTTCCTCACGGTGGATGGGCCGCGGCTCTTGGCGAATTTCCTGGCGATGCGGCCGGCTGTTGTGCGTGCGTGACGGAGAGGTTCGTCTGACGTTCCACTCGCGCCGGCGTACTGGCCCCGTCGCCTTGCGGGGCGGGCGGCATGGCGCCGCCACTGCCCCTCCGGCGAAGGGGCCAGGCACCCGTTGCGCCAATGGCGTCGGTTCGGCAATGGCCTCACCGCCGCGTGTTGGGATGAATGCTTGCTGAGATCCGGACGATGCGAGCGCCCTGCAGCGAGCACGGGGAGTCCCGCGCCGGCGGCCTCGACGCCGGCGAGGCACGCGCAAACCTACCGATTGCACCTCGGGTCGTGCCACGTGCCGAGCTCGTCGTCGTGGAGTCCGAACGGAACCTGGTGGAGAGAGGACGTCCGGCCGGACGGGAGCTCCCCGCGCGCAGCGAAAGGGCGCGGTCGAACTTCAATGAGCCCGTCACCAGCGGAGCACGCGGTCGAACTTCAGCGAGCCCACGAACAGCAAGAGCCCCCTCAACCGTCAGCAAGCCCGCGCGCCCCTCAAGCCTTCGGCGTGAACCGCATCCCGCTCTCGACATAGAAGTTGAGCATGTCGCCCGTCTGCCACGACCCCGCGCTCTGCGAGGGCTCGATGGAGATCCAGGCCGGGAACACCAGGTCGAGAAGCACCGCGTTGGCGTCCACGTCCACGGCCAGCACGCGTCCCTGGACGATGCGGGGCGCGCCCCAGACCGGCTCGATGAAGCAGCCGCCTGCGGTGGCCTGCCACGCGCGCAGTGCCTTGCCGCGCACGGTGCCGTTGACCTTCTTGCCCACCTTGGTGGCGAGCGCCGCTGCGTCGCCTTCGAGCACCAGGTCCACGCGGTACGCGTAGCTGGGCACGGACACGCGCACCTTGGCCGGGGCGGTGCCCGACGCCGGGGTGACTTCTTCGATCTGGACGCGCGCGGTGTCGTTGACGGTGGTGGTCATGGGGAGTGTGGAAGTCTAGCGGTGCGGTGCGTCGGCGTGACTCACTTGGCAGCCGGCGGCACCGGGGCCTCGATGAGCTTCTTCACGGTGGCGGTGGCGTTGTAGACGGCCAGTTCGCCTGCGCCCGCGGCGTCGACGCCGAGGCGGCCGATCTGCACGCCGCGCGAATTGCGCACGCTGAGCGCGCCGCCGTCGCCATCGACCGCGGCGCCGACCACCACGATCGGCTGGCCGGCGTTGTCGAGGAGGTTCATGAGGCCGCCGCTCTTGCCGCCGCCGATCGCCGCCACGCGCCGCTCCTGCATGTACGCGGAGAGGGTGCCGGCGGTGCCGTTGGCCTCGGCGATGAAGGCCGGCGCGCCGGTGGACGTGCCCACCATGAAGCGTCCGCCGCCGTCGTCCTTGGTGTCCATGAGGAGCGCCGCGGCGCCGCTGCCGTTCAGCACCTCGAACGCGCCGCCCTTGCCGGCGCCCGCGCTGCCCACGGACGCGGCCACCGCGCCCGCGCCGTCCTTGATCCGCAGGTGCCCGCCGCCCGAGGCGAGCAGGGCGCCGCATTCGTTGCCCGCGGCATCCGCGATGCGGAGCGTGCCGGTCTGGTCGGCGCTGCCGCCCGCGAAGACGATTTCCTTGCCGGCCTGGTTGCGCATCGAGAGCACCGATGCATCCTGCGCCACGCCCGCAAGCATGCCGATCTCGCCATCGGAGCGGCGCATGCTGATCACCGCGCCCGCGGCGCCCGCCTCGGCGCGCAGGCTGCTTGCCTTCTGTCCCGCACCGTTCAGAACGAGCGCGCCGCCCTCCTCGCCGCGCGCGAACGTCGCAAGCGTGGTGCCGTCCGTGTCGCCGATCTCGATGCGTCCGCCGAGCGGCGTGGCGAAGAGCCCGCCCACCGACTTGCCGGCCGCACTCCACACGGCCACGTCGCCGCCGTCCGGGTTCGATGCCAGGCGCACCACGTTGGTACCGCCCTTCGACCAGACGTCGAGCTGCCCGCCGTCGGCCGTGGCCTGTGCCAGCATCACCACCTTGTCGCCTTCGCCGACCACTTCCAGCCGGCGCACGCGGATCACGTCCTCGACACGCGCCACCTGCACGGCAGCAGCGAGCCCGCCCACCACCGCGATGCCACCGAGCACCATTGTCCCGGTGCGCCAGCGGCGCGCATCGCTCCGGGCGGCGGCCAGTTCGGCCTCGATGCGGGTGAGGCGGGCGTCGATGGAAGACGGACGATCGGTGTGGTCGGAAGTTCCCATAGGTGTCGCGTAGGATACGCATCCTTATGAAGGACACGACCCTCGGCATCGGACTCGTCGGCACCAAGTTCATGGGCAAGGCCCACAGCAACGCGTGGATGTCCGCACCCAAGTTCTTCGACCTGCCCATGCACGTCAACATGCGGGCCGTGGCCGGTACCAAGGTCCAGGACGTGGCCGAATTCGCCCAGCGCTGGGGCTGGCAGTGCTGCACCGACGACTGGAAGGACCTCCTCTCCGACCCCCAGGTGGGCCTGATCGACAACTGCACCCCCAACCACGTCCACGCCGAGGTGTCCATCGCCGCCCTGGCCGCCGGCAAGCACGTGGCCTGCGAGAAGCCCTTGGCCGGCACCCTGGCCGAAGCCCGGGCCATGCGCGATGCCGCCGCAAAGGCCGCCAAGAAGGGCGTCCGCACCTTCGTGTGGTTCAACTACCGCCGTTGCCCGGCCGTGGCGTTTGCCCACCAGCTGGTGAAGGAAGGGAAGCTCGGCCGGATCTTCCACGTGCGTGCCAGCTACCTTCAGGACTGGGGCGGCCCCTCCACGCCGCTCCTCTGGCGATTCCAGGGCAAGCTCGCGGGGAGCGGCGCGCACGGTGACCTCAACGCGCACATCGTCGACATGGCCCGCTTCATCACCGGCGAGGAAGTGACCGAGGTGGTGGGCGCCGTCGAGGAGACCTTCGTCAAGGAGCGCGACATCATCGAGAGCTCCGGCGGCGCCATCGCCGGCAAGGGTGCCAAGCGCGCGGTGCGCGGCAGCCGCAAGGGCAAGAGCACCGTGGACGACGCCGTCCTCTTCCTGGCGCGCATGTCGGGCGGTGCGGTGGCGAGCTTCGAGGCCACGCGCCTGGCCACCGGCAACCAGAACCGCAACCAGATCGAGGTCAACGGCGAGAAGGGCAGCTTCAAGTTCGACTTCGAGCGCATGAACGAGCTCCAGTGGTGGGACCACACCCTGCCGGCGCGCATGCGCGGCTGGAGCCGGATCATGTGCACCGACGCTTCGCACCCGTATGCCGGCAACTACTGGCCCGCGGCACACGTCCTGGGCTACGAGCACGGCTTCGTGAGCCAGGCGGCGGATACGGCGATGGTGCTCGGGAAGAAGAAGCCCGTGGTGGCCATCCCCGACTTCGCCGATGCCTACGAGACCCAGCGCGTCCTGGAGGCGGCCATCCGCTGCGCCCGCACGCGCCGGCCGGTGGCGATCTCCGAGGTGAAGTGAGCGGGGTGGCGGCGCCTCGCCGTGGGACACGCCAAGGAGCCGCGGAGCAGACGAGCCGCGGCCGGTGAATGGCGGTCGCCTTCCCGTGGTTCGTCCCCGCTGATTTGCTAGCCTTGCGGCATGCCCTTCCGCATGCTCATCGCCATCGTGGTCGGCACCGTCCTCGCCTTCGGCTGGGGTGCAGTGTCCTGGACCAGCGGCATGTACGACTTCGCCTTCAAGCCGCTGCCGGACGGTGCGGCCGTGGCAGCGGGCATCGAGTCCTCGGTGACCGCGGACGGTGCGTACCTCTATCCCGCACCGCCGGCCACGGCTGGGCTCTCGCCGCAGCAGGCCACCATCGCCAATGACGCCTATGTGGCGGAGCATCGCAAGGGGCCGCTCCTCATGGCGCTGGTCCGCCGCGAGGGCGTTGACCCGATGTCGCCCACGGTGCTCGCGCGCGGCTTCGTGATCGAGCTCTTCGGCACGGCGCTCCTGGCAGCCATCATTGCGGTGGCGTGCAAGTTCGGTGCGCGCACGCAGGATCGGCTGGCGCTGGCGGTGGCCGTCCCCGCGTTCGCCATGCTCTCCTCGCACGCGGTGACGTGGAACTTCTTCCACCTCCCGGACCTCTATTCGATCGTGCTCTTCGCGGACGGCATGGCGGCGTGGACGCTGGCCGGCATCACGTGCGCGCTCATCATCCGCCCGGAAGGCAAGACGAAGGCCTGACATGAAGTTCCAGTCACCCAAGGGCACCCGCGACTTCTATCCCGCCGAGATGGCCGTGCGCCGCCGCATCGAGGCCGCGTGGCGCGACGCGAGCATCGCGTTCGGCTTCGACGAGATCGACGGCCCCACGTTCGAGCACCTCGAGCTCTACACCGCCAAGAGCGGCGAGGGCATCGTCAACGAGCTCTTCAGCTTCCGGCGCGCCGGCGGCAGCGACGACTACGCGCTGCGCCCGGAGTTCACGCCCACGCTTGCACGCATGGCCGCCGCGCGCGCTGCGCAGCTTCCCGTGCCCATCAAGTGGTTCGCGGTGCCCAACTTCTTCCGCGCCGAGCGCCCGCAGCGCGGCCGGCTGCGCGAGTTCTATCAATGGAACGTTGACCTCCTGGGCGCCGAAGGTCCCGCGATCGATGCCGAGGTGATCGGCGTGGCCGTGGCCGCGCTGGCGCGGCTGGGCCTGAAGCACACGGACGTTCGCGTCAAGATCAGCCACCGCGTCGCCGCCGCCAAGCTGGTACGCGCGCTCGGCGTGGCCGAGGAATCGGTGGCGGGGGCGTTCGAGCTCCTCGATCGCCGCGACAAGATGCCGCCCGAGGAATTCACCAAGCGCGCCGCGGCACTCGGCCTGGCGGGCGATGCGCTGGCGCGCTTCGAGTCCGCCGTGCGCACGCGCGTGCAGGTGGGCGAGGACCTCGGTGTGCTCGCGTCCGCCGCGGGAATCGCCGCGGAAGAGCTCGGCGAACTGGCCGCGCTGCGCGATGCGCTGGTGGCCGCGGACCTGGCCTCGTGGTGCGAGTTCGACCTCGGCATCGTTCGCGGCCTGGCGTACTACACGGGCACGGTCTTCGAGATCCACGAAGCCTCCGGTGGCGAGCGCGCCATCGCGGGCGGCGGTCGCTACGACGGGCTGGTGGAGCTCTTCGGCGGCCCCAGGACGCCGGCGATGGGCTTCGGCATGGGTGACGTAGTGCTTGGCCTGGTGCTTGCCGACCGCGGGCTTCTGCCGAAGGACGGCGCCGAGCTCCTTCCGCGCCCCGATGCGTTCGTGGTCTCGGCCGGCGAACCCGCGGCTGACGCGGAACTCCCGCGCCTCGTCGCGCGCCTGCGCGCCGACGGCTTCCACGTGCGCCACAGCTACAAGGCCACGCGCAACGTGGGCAAGCTGCTGGCGGACGCGTCCAAGCAGCGCGCGCGGTTTGCGGTGATCCTCGGCGCGGAACTTGCCGAGGGGCGCGCCATGCTCAAGGACCTTGCAAGCGGCGAGCAGCGCCCGGTGGTGCTCGCGGAGCTTTCGAATCTTCTTCGCGCGCCGGCGCAGGCCTGACGCATGCACATGAAGCGCACGCTCGTCATCGTCGCGGTGGAGGCCGAGCGCACGGCGCTTGGTGCGGCCTGCCTCGCGTCACCTGCGGTGCGCGTGGTGGTGGCGGGCATCGGCCGCACCAATTCGGCGGCCGCCACGGCAGAGGCGCTTGCCGAGGCGCGCGCCGCGGGCACGCCGTTCGCGGCGGTGGTCTCCGTCGGCATCGCCGGTGCGTTGCCCGGCTCGAACCTCGCCCTCGGCACCGTGATCGTCGCCGACGCGTGCATCTACGCCGAGGAAGGCATCGCGCTTCCCGAGGGGCAGGGCGACATGCGCGTGCTCGGATTCCCGCTTGGCGATTTCGAGGGAAACCGCGTCCCGGTGGATGGTGCGCTCGTGAGTGCGTTCCGTTTGCTCGGCCCCAACTGCGAGATCGCCACCGTGGCGACGTGCTCCGGCACGGATGCGGCGGCGCATGCCGTGCGCACGCGCACCGGCGCCATGGCCGAGGCGATGGAAGGCGCTGCGGTGGTGCATGCGGCGCGCCGCGCTGGCGTGCCGGCCATCGAGATTCGTTCCATCAGCAACACCACCGGCGACCGCGCGAAGCAGCAGTGGAACATCGCCGCGGCCTTTGCGGCGCTTGGCCCGGTCGGTGAAGCGATTGCCGCGTGGAGCGCGCGCTAGCTCCACAGCGCGCCGACCACCACCACTACCCAGATCGCGATTCCGAAGGCAAGCTTCACCACGATGCCCGCCATGCGGCCGGCCGCGGCAGCCGCCGCCGGGAGCACCAGGCTGCCGGCCGAGCGATCGCCGTAGGTCATCTCGCCGATGAACGCGCCGAGCGCTGCGCCGATGAGCGCGCCGGCAAGCGTCCCCGCAAGCGGGACGAAGGCCAGGAGCACCGTGCCCAGCAGTGCTCCCGCAAACGAGCCGAGCACCGCCCCCCACGCCCCGCGCCCGCGCGCACCGCCCGCGCGTGCGCCCGCGGCGCTCATGCCGGTTTCCGCCACCTCGCCGAGGATCGCCAGCATGAAGAGTGCCACGAGCGTCCACCCGCTGTAGAGCGGGGTGCCGCCGCCGGACATGGACCATACCTGCGCCACGCCCGCCAGCAGGAGGATCAGCCAGTTGCCCGGAAGCGTGAGGAGCGTCAGGAGGAGGCATCCTCCGCCAAGCACCGCCAGGAGCAGGGTCACCACGATCGTCTCCATCGTCATCAGCGGATCCTCGTCCAGGTGCCGTCGGGCTCGGCACGGAGCACCGTGCCCGTTCCGTCATGCCAGTGCAGTTCGATGTCGGCGCTGCCGGCGGCCGCGCTCCAGGTTCCGTGGCGCACGGGGGTCACCCGCCCGCGGCCGCGGTCAAGCTGGCGTTCGCTGCGAAGCCCAAGGTAGTCGGCGCGGTGGTCGGCGATCCGTTCCGCGGCCAGCCGTTCGCCCACGGCAAGCGAGCCCGGGTCCCGCGGCGTCCGCCACGTGGCGCAGGCGCGGTCGTCGGGGCCCGCGGGGACTCGAACGGCAAGCAGCACGTCGAAGTGGTCCGGCACCTCCGCCCCGGTGTGGCGCAGGACCGCGGCGGGGAGCGGGCCGATCGCTGCCGGCAGCATGGGAAATGTCGACGCAGGATCCTGCACGCCGATATCATCCCACGAACTCCCGCCGACGCCGTTGGCGGGGACAGACGCTGCCAGGAGGGCACCGCACATGAACTCGAAGCACGGACGCTCGTACCCCATCGCACCCATCGCACTCATCGCCACCTCCTTGGTGGCGCTGCCGCTGCTTGTCGCCGGCTGCAAGGCCTCGGCAAACGCCGAGAGCCGCTCCAAGGATGCCGACGAGCGCCTCAGCCACGGCCAGTACGAGGAGGCCGCCGCGCTCGTGGAGCCGGTGGTCCGCGACCAGCCCGGTGACTGGCGCGCGCAGTACGCGCTCGGACGCGCGATGATGGGCCAGGGCAAGCTCGAGGATGCCCGCCGCGCGCTCGACCGCGCGTATCGGCTGCAGCCGGCCAACGAGGACATCGTGATGAGCCTGGCCGACTGCATGGCCAAGCAGAAGGACGTGAAGGACGCGTACCAGCTGCTGCGCGCCTTCGGCAAGGACTTCCGCTCGTGGCGCGCGTACATGTCGCTCAGCCACGTGGCGGAGGACTCGGGTGACCCGGACACCGCCATGACCGCCGCGCTCGACTCCATCAAGGTGAACGAGCCGCTCCCCGGCCAGCGCCCCTCGATCGAGCCGTACATGCGTGCCGCGGAACTCTCGTTCAAGTTCGGCAAGGACTCCGACGGCGTGCGCCGCCTGCGCCAGGCCTACGGCATCCTGCCGAACGACCCGCGCATCGCCGATGCGCTGGCCGAGCACAAGGTGAACCGCAGCAAGGACACGGCGCTTCCGCTGGGTCCATGACCCCGGATCCCGCGAATCCCCGGGAACGCTGGCTGAGCTGGCTGGGAACGCTCGGGGACGTGGCGCGCCTGCGCGTGCTGCGTCTCCTCGAGCGCGAGGAGCTGGGCGTGGGCGAGCTGTCGCGCGCGCTGCAGCTGCCGCAGAGCACGGTGAGCCGCCACCTGAAGCCGCTCTTCGAGCAGGGCTGGGTGACCAAGCGCGCCGAGGGCACGCAGAGCCTGTATCGCATGATGCCCGCCGCGCTGGCGGCCGACATGCGCGAACTCTGGCGCATGAGCCGTGACCATCTGGGCAGCGCAGCATCGTTCGACGAGGACGATGCGCGCCTGGCCGAGGTGCTTGCGGCGCGCCGCGTGGACAGCCGCACCTTCTTCGGCCGCATCGGCGGCGACTGGGACGAACTGCGCCGCGAGCTCTTCGGCGATGCATTCGTCTCCGACGCGCTCCTTGGCCTCCTGCCGCCCGACGCGGTGGCGGTCGACATCGGCTGCGGCACGGGCGAGGCCGCCGAGCGGCTCGCGCCCGTCGTGCGCAAGGTCATCGCGCTCGACCGCGAGCCGGCGATGCTGGCCGCCGCGCGCAAGCGGCTGGCGCGTTTCTCGAACGTGGAGTTCCGCCAAGGCGATCTGCTCTCGCCGCCGCTCGCGGCGGGCGAGGCCGACCTCGGCATCCTCATGCTCGTGGTCCATCACATGGATGATCCGGCCGCCGTGCTGCGCGCGCTCGCGCCTGGTTTCCGAAAGGGCGGTTCGCTCCTGGTGGTGGACATGGCAAGCCACGATCGCTCGGGCTACCAGCAGACCATGGGGCATCGTCACCTGGGCTTCTCCGAGGCAGAAATGGCTGGCTTTGCGGCCGGCAGCGGCTTCGCGGTGCGGCGCCACGTGCGCCTGCGCCCGGACACTTCAGGCAAGGGCCCCGGGCTCTTCGCCGCGCTCCTCGTTCGGACCTGACATCGTCGATCTCGCTTGCTGCCGACCGGTGTCCCGGCGTCGTCGCGCGCAACCTTCGTTGCCGCGGTCAACTCCTACTTCGATCCGTCCTTCTTCCACGCAGCGATGACTGCGTCCTGCTTCGCGCGGTCAAGCGAGCGGAAACGATTGGCGTCCGCCATGGTCGCGAAGCCCACCATGGATGCATCCACCATCACGCCTGCAGCACTGGCCGTGAGCGTGGCCCCGGTGAGCGGGCAGACGGTGTTCCGTATGCCTTGCTGCGCCAGGACCTGCGGTGCCGCCAGCACGTCGCGCTGTGCCTTGGGAAGCGATGCGAACCGGATCGCGTTCGCTGCGCTGTTGAAGCGAACCTGCCACTGACCGTAGTAGCCCACGTGGGCGTCCGTGCTGACGGGTTCGTTGCTGATCGGATCGATCGCGGTGAGCTTTGCGGTGGAGTCGCCTGCGGCGTGCTGCGCTCCCCGGCGCTCGCCCGCGCCGCTCATCCCCATCGGCACGATGGCGGGGTTGTCGACGACGTCCGCGCTGTTGGCGGCCACGCTGCCGTCCTTCGGGGGCGCCTGGTAGCGGTCGGCGGGAACCGAACCGCAGCCGAAGAGGAACAGGGAGGCCAGGGTGATCCGCAGTGGCGTGGTCGGCATGGTGTTTAGGATGCCGCAAACGGCGGCAGATGGGGGGCCGCGGCAGGGCCGCACGCCAATTATTCGGCCAGAGCACGGGAAATTGGAGCGGTGCTGCGCCTGCAGGGCGGGTTCGGGCTACAATCATGCTTTCATCCGGATGGACGGATGGAAGCACCAACGGAGCACCCATGACCACGACCGCTACCAAGCCCGCAAACGCGTTCCTCAGCAACCCGCGCCTCAACCTGACCGAATTCCCGGCCTTCAAGGTCAAGGACCTGTCCCCCGAGACCGTCCGCTTCGGCCGCAAGGAGATCGAGCTCGCCGAGGTCGAGATGCCCGGCCTGATGGCGCTGCGCGCCGAGTACAAGGGCAAGCACCCGCTCAAGGGCGCCCGCATCATCGGCAGCCTGCACATGACCATCCAGACCGCGGTCCTCATCGAGACCCTGGTGGACCTCGGCGCCGAGGTGCGTTGGTGCAGCTGCAACATCTTCAGCACCCAGGACCACGCCGCCGCGGCCGTCGCTGTCGGCCCGACCGGCACCCCGGAGAACCCGAAGGGCATCCCCGTCTTCGCCTGGAAGGGCGAGACCCTGGATGAGTACTGGTGGTGCACCTGGCAGGCCCTCCACTTCACGGACGGCAAGGGCCCGAACATGATCCTGGACGACGGCGGCGACGCCACCCTCCTCATCCACAAGGGCCTCGCGTTCGAGAAGCACGGCAGCGTGCCGACCGCCACGACCGAGGACAGCGAGGAGTACACGGTCATCCTGCAGCTCCTCACCGCGCTGCAGCAGAAGCACCCCGGCTACTGGACCAAGACCGCCCCGAACATCCTGGGCGTGACGGAAGAGACCACCACCGGCGTGCACCGCCTGTACCAGATGCAGGAGCTCGGCCAGCTCCTCTTCCCGGCGATCAACGTCAACGACGCCGTCACCAAGAGCAAGTTCGACAACCTGTACGGCTGCCGTCACTCGCTGGTGGACGGCATCATGCGCGCCACCGACGTCATGCTGGCCGGCAAGGTTGCCGTGGTCTTCGGCTACGGCGACGTGGGCAAGGGCAGCTGCCAGAGCCTGCGCGGCCAGGGCTGCCGCGTGAAGGTCACCGAGATCGACCCGATCTGCGCGCTGCAGGCGTGCATGGAGGGCTACGAGGTGGTCACGCTCGAGGACGTCATCGGCACCGCCGACATCTTCATCACCGCCACCGGCAACAAGGACATCATCCGCGCCGAGGACATGCTGAAGATGAAGCACAACGCCATCGTCGGCAACATCGGCCACTTCGACAACGAGATCGACATGGCCGGCCTGAAGAAGGTGGCGGGCACCAAGTGCGTCAACATCAAGCCGCAGGTCGATGAATGGAAGCTGCCGAACGGCAAGAGCATCATCATGCTCGCCGAGGGCCGCCTCCTGAACCTCGGCTGCGCCACCGGCCACCCGAGCTTCGTGATGAGCTCGAGCTTCACCAACCAGGTGATGGCGCAGCTGGAGATCTTCACCAACCACAAGAAGTACGAGAAGAAGGTCTACACCCTGCCCAAGCACCTCGACGAGAAGGTTGCCCGCCTGCACCTCACGCAGCTCGGCGCCAAGCTCACCGAGCTCCGCAAGGACCAGGCCGAGTACATCGGCGTCCCGGTGAGCGGGCCGTACAAGCCGGACCACTACCGCTACTGAGATAGGTGTCCGGTGCCTCTGGCACCCATTTCCCGGCGATCGCCGGCGAACACGCAATGAACAGGGCCCGCGGACGCGTCCGCGGGCCCTGTGCGTTTGTGACGGGAAATTCCGAGCTTTGCTTCCCTGGGACGGGGCCATCGATCCCCGGCGGGATCCCGTTGGTGGTTCCCGGGCAGGCGCCGCACGCAAACACAGGCATTTTTCGGGTCAGGCAAACCGGCGGAATCCTAAACTCGTACGGTCAGAAGTGCGTGTTCGGTTGCCAACATCGCCTTGCAAGGAGATCCCCATGGTCCGCTCTTTCTTCGCGCCGGTTGCCGTTGCCCTCCTGTTCGCCGTGCCCACGTCCGCCGACCGTCGCCACGACGATGGCTCGGATGGTGTCCGCGACAGCTCGATGTGGACGCAGACCGAGTCCCGCAACAGCTCCCGCGAAGGCAAGTCTCTTACCGGCATCTCCGAGAGCAAGGGCAAGATCCGCATCGACGGCAAGAAGGGCAAGGGCGGTTCGGCTGCCTATGTCTCTGCCTGGGAAGTCGACTGGACGGACGGGTTCGTCCTGGAGTTCGAGCATGAGCTGTCGTGCGGGCGCCCGAAGAAGGCCGAGCAGAGCGCCACGAGCGGACTTGCATTGGGCTTCGGCACATTCGATGCCGCGGCCGGCTGGACGGATGGCATCAACGTGAACGTGGTGCGCAGCACCGCGGGGCGGTCGCTCCAGGTCAGCGTCCGCATCGGCGGCGTGGCGGTGGATTCCCAGAGCGTCCAGCTGGACTCCGGTGCGCACGACCTCTCCATCGTCTGGACCAGCGTCGCCGGCGCGATCTCCATGGACGTGATGGCGGACGGATCCGTGACCCCGCTCGTCTCGGTCGACGGAATCGAGACCTGGTTCGCCGGCCACGAGGCCGAGGGCATGGGCATCTCCCTCTTCGGCACCTCCTCGGGCAAGTTCAAGTTCGAGTCCAGCTTCGACGACGTCAGCTACTCCGGCGACGACTACGACGACAGCGACGACGCCGGCTACGACGACGATGACGGCGCCGACGATGCCGACGAGGACGGCTCGGACGACTCTGACGATTCTGACGAGTCCGACGACAGCGACTCGGACGACTGACCCCCCCTCCGCCGCCGGCTCAGCCCTCGAACAACCACCACTTCCGCTTCGGGCGCGCGGCCTTCTGCAGGCCGAAGCGTTCCCGTGCGACGCGCGAGATGAACTCGGCCGCCTCCGCCGGGTCATCAGTGGCCATCACGAGCCCGCGGTCCTTCGGATCGATGGTGCCGTCCGGGATCATGCGCTTCTGTACGAAGTCGTCGAGCTCGTCCCAGTAGGCCTTGCCCATGATCACCACGGGGAAGGGCGGGATCTTGCCGGTCTGCACCAGCGTGATGGTCTCGAAGAACTCGTCCATGGTGCCCACGCCGCCCGGCAGCACCACGAAACCGTACGAGTACTTGAGGAGCATCACCTTGCGCACGAAGAAGTAGCGGAAGTCCACCGTGCGGTCGCAGTACGGGTTCGGCTCCTGCTCGTGCGGGAGCTGGATGTTGCAGCCGATGCTCGGGGCGCCCACGTCGCGCGCGCCGCGGTTGGCCGCCTCCATGATGCCGGGCCCGCCGCCCGTCATGACCGTGAAGCCGCGGTCGCCGAGCTCGCGCCCCACGCTCCGCGCCATCAGGTACCACGGGTTGTCCTCGCGGAAGCGCGCACTGCCGAACACGGTCACGCACGGGCCCACGAAGTGGAGCTTGCGGAATCCGCGGATGAACTCGGAGGCGATCCGGATGACGCGGAAGAGCTCCTCCAGCCGCGGCCGCGGGCCGCTGAACATCAGCGCCTCGGGGTGCTCCGGCAGCTTGCCGTTGCGGGCCTCGGGCTTCATCGCGCGCGCGCCTCCCAGGCTGCCAGGATCTCCTTCTCGCGCGCATCGGAAAGACCGGGCTGGCCGGGCTTCTTGCCCCACTCGTCCTTGGACCGTGGCTGCTTGGCCCACCAGGCGAGCGTGTCGCGCACGGTGTCGGCCAGCGGCCGGAAGGTGCATCCCGCGGCCAGCGCCTTGGCACGGCTGATGTTGCCGGCGCCGGCGAACTGCGGATCCTCCGGGAGCCAGAGCGGCAGGCCCATCCACGGGGCCACCTGCTGCGCTGCCAGGAATTCCTCGCCCACCGGCACGAATTCCACCGACGCGGAGGTGCATGCCTTGCAGGCGTCCACCATCTCGTCGAAGGTGAGCGGGCCTGCCGGGCCGGTGACGTTGAACGTGCCGCCGTGCCCGTCGGCGATGCACCG
>Ga0209400_1002351_pt1 | contig 14465 bp, 24 predicted proteins | sample M_130807_EF_Meta_FD_187313 | JGI IMG/M metagenome (GOLD analysis project Ga0209400, IMG submission 187313) | Freshwater microbial communities from Lake Montjoie, Canada to study carbon cycling - M_130807_EF_MetaG (SPAdes) (version 2) | ecosystem: Environmental > Aquatic > Freshwater > Lake... | reverse complement strand
CTCGATTGTATTCGCAATGGGAAGATCTTTTGGCCGATATGATGGTCGCCCTGGAAAACGCCGTTAACTTTCGTTCCTGGATTGAATACATTCGCGGAATGATGGTCGGAGCGAAAGCGCTTTTGGCTGCAATCTTTGGTCCGCTGGAAAGCCTTAAGAAAGATCCTCAAGCGCTTGCAAATAGTGTGAGGGCAGGGGCTGAATTGACTATCAATCTTTTTGGTGGCGTCGCAAAAATCTCTTTGGAGATCTACAACAGCTTTGTTGATATTGTCAAATTGATTCGCAACATCCCAGGGTTAGAGCAAAAATTTGACGAAAAGGATGAGGCCAAGATTGATAAATGGCTTAATGATCCCCGCAATCAGGTATTTGTGCCGGATGCTGGATTGATGGGCGGCAGGCCAGGGGGCCAAGCCCTTGGCATCCAGGTTCCCGCAGGCAATTGGATTAAACAAGGCCGGAACGAGGCCATTAAAGCTTTGGGCCTCAATGATAATGGGCCACAAAGAATCGCAGCCGATGGAATTGATAAAATTGTCAGGGATGCGCGCGAAAACCTCAACAACATGTTTAAGAACAATCCTTTGGCCGCTCCGCCAAAAGATCGGGCCAAGGATGCGGCCACGGTCGCTGGTGTGCTTGTTCCCCTGATGGAGCGCATGGCACAATCAAGGCTTTCCTCGGCGCTCACCTCGGATTCGACCGCCCTGGTCGAAGCGGTCACGCGCGCCTCGGTGGCCGGTCCGGGCCAAGACCTCCAACAGCGTGTCGCCATGGCCGCCGAGGAAAATGTCCGCATCGCCCAGGCAACCAAATCCATTCAGGAAAGAATCCTGAGTGCCTACGAAAATTCTCCCGCATATAAAAACGCGCCCGATGCCCTTCTGCTGTAAGGGTAAATCTCTCTCATGGGAACCCTATTTGAGCTCGCTCCTGGTCGTCGTGCCTCGGTCGATGACCAACTGATCCACACCTATACCCGGGTTTATCATTGCACCGACAATACGGGCAAGGACGAGCACGGCATCGGCGTGGCCATGGGCCTGCCGATCGGAACGAGGCATCCGACTTTTCCCTTTGCCCGCGTCGCCAATATCGATGTGACCGAGGATGAGTCGAACAGCTCCGATGGCTACAAGCATTGGATTTGCACGGTCACCTACAAAAATCGCTGGGACGAATCGGGCGCGACGCAATCAAGTCAGGCGGGTGTCGATCCCGCCGAGCGGGTCGAAGATCCCACGCTTAAAGCTCCGGACATCACGGTTACCGGCGATCTCAAAAGCGTTCCATGCGTCGTGGATGTTGATGGCAAAATGTTTGTCAACACCGTCGGCGATCCGCTTTTGCCGCCCCAGACGCGCACGGTCCCTTCGGTCAAGATTACGGTGGGCCGCAACTTTCTGATCTTTCCTTCGTACCTGTTTGAAAACACCGGCAAAGTCAACGATCGCGCGGTGATTCTGCCTAGGCTTAATTGGTCGTTAGGCGCTCGCACGCTCAAGCTTGTCAATGTCTCGGCCAACCCGGTTTATGACTACAACATGTTTTTTTGGGCTTGCAAATTCACCCTGGAACTTGGAACCAATGTCAACCTGTACACAAAAAAATATTTGGGTTGGGATGTCGATCTAGCCAATATGGGCAGGCGGGCTTTGGATCCCGAATCCTTAAAAGTCACCATGATCAAAGACGAGCTCAACCCATCGCAATCTATCGAACCTCAATTTCTCACCAACAATAGCTTTCGGATTAAGACCCTTAACCCGGATGGGACAACTCGTCAAAATTGGCAAGATGACATCGAGTGGCTAAGATTTAAACCTGACGCCGAATTCAACATGGCCACCATCTGGAGCTAATCCGTTATGCCTGGCTTTAGCGAAGACAGCGCCAAGCGCATCGCCCGCAGCGTGCGTTATACCGAGCGGCTCCAGGGCGTTCCCTCGACCGACCCCAACGAAAACTACGGCGCGGCCAGCGGTAACCAGATATGCCTGGTGCAAACCGGCCCAACGCTCCCGGCAGGCTACAACGGCGCCATGGGCGCTCCGGGGCAGGTCGTCGAAAAGCAAGCCGATGGCACCATCAACAAGCTTGGCGCAATCTGGCTCAAAGACATCAACGGCGGCACGCTTAGCGCAAGCACGATCTACCAGGCGCGCATCGGCGGCACCTGGACGCAGGATGTCACCACCAATGGCATCGTAAAACCCACGACGCTGGGGCTCTATTTGGTGCAGCTTCCTACAATCGCATTGGAAGAAGATCATTTTAAACCGGGTTATTCAATCCCTTATTTCCCCGATCCGGCAACCCGGTTTTTTTATAATGGAGTTTATTACCAAATTATTGGCGGCCCAAATGTTGTAGTGACAACCTATAATGGGTTGCAATTTTCAGATTTTGCATATGGTAGTTACAACATAAGTAACCTTAGATGTTTTATAAGAAAAACAAAAAAAACATTTAGCTTTCAAAACACAACATATACCATTTATGAATGGTACTCGTCTGATGTGTTTTTGGTAACACCAATAGCAATAAGATATAATTACGCATTAAAACCGGATGGATCATTTTACAATGTGTCTGTTATAAATCCAGCTATTTATTTACAAACTTACGGTGTTTCTTTCAATACATTTTCAGGTTTTTACCATTGTATTTATAGAATAAGCAGAAATTACAATTATTCGCAATTTGATGATCAATTGCTTGCGGTGGCAAAAGTCGCAGACTTTCCCACCACAGGCGGCATCGGCTCCGGCATCGGTTCCGGCATCTCAGGAGTCTAAACCATGGCGATCTCCAACACCTCCGATTATCTCCCCACGGGTGGCCTCCTTGAGGTCGCCCAGATGACGAGCTCGGATGGAACCAACGAATCCTCGGCGCTGATCACCGGATCCTCAAACGGCAAGCGCATCAAAGAGGTCCGGGTGTTCTCAGGGTCGGGCGTCTCGATCGTCCCAGGAAGCGTGCTGGTCCTCAAAGCCTACGATGGAACCAACAGCCGCATCATCGCCTCGGCCATCTGTCCCGGCGGCTCCGATACGCTCCAGGCCTTTTTTGCCTTTACCAACTTCTTCCTCCCCAGCGCATCGTATGCGCTTAAGGCCCAGCTCAGGACCGCGCTCCCCTCGGGGGCAACGCTCGATTGGAGCTTTACCGGCGAAAACTTCTAACAGGGTATTTTCAAACCAACAGGAGATCCATTATGCCGCTAGCGCTCAACCGGGCCCTTACCATCCAGGGCACGCTTACCAACGATTCGACCCTTTGCATTACGACCGACCAGATCACCTCAGGAAGCAACAGCTTCCCGGCGCTCACCCGCACCATCACCGACGGCACCGGCGCGGCCCAATGCAACAAATACTACCGCAGCTACCGCACCCTGACCGCCGGGTCCGCCGACAATCTCGACCTTGCCGGATCCCTTACCGATCCCTTTGGCGCAACGCTGACCTTCACCGGTATCAAATATATTGTGATCGCCCTGATCAGCGCCTCCAACAACGGCACCAACAAGCTGACCGTCGGCAACGCCACCAACCCCTGGGTCGGCCCCATGGGCGCAACCGGCACCATCGATGTCTTCGATGCGCTGGAGCTGTACCACCCCGGCGCATCGGGCTGGACCGTCACCGCAGGCACCGGCGACATTCTGAAGATCAACAATCCGGGAGCCTCCGCAATCACCTATTGCATCCTGATTGCAGGCAATGGTTAATCGTCGCGGCATTCATCGAAATCCCGGGCCCAAGCGCAAGGAAGCGCCCCGGGAGCTGACCACCGCCGAGCGCGGCTATGACGGGACCTGGCAAAAGCTTCGCCGCTGGAAGCTGGCCACGGATCCTTTTTGTGTAAAATGCGGCACCTCCGCCAACCAGGTCGACCATATCAAACCGATCAATGACGGTGGCGCAAGGCTCGATCCGCAGAATCTCCAGAGCCTTTGTATCTCGTGTCACTCGAAGAAAACCGCCCTCGACAAAGCCGCCCGCAATTCCTGATTCTTATCTGTACGATTCCTTTCGGGGTAAATCTCTGTATCCAGGAGATTGCCCATGCCCGCCACCGACAATTTTAGCACGAATTTCGTAGGAAATACCTCCCCGGCCACCATCGCCGAAGCGGTCACCCCCTCGGATTCGACCGATCTCACTAATGTATCGCGCGCCCTTTGGATCGGCGGGGCTGGCAATATCTCCGTGATTATGGCCAACGGCTCGACGGTGCTCTTTTCGGGCATCGCGGCAGGCACCATGCTTCCCCTTCGGGTTTCCCGTGTGCGATCCACCAGCACCACCGCCACGCTTATCGTCGCCATCTCCTAGGGGGCATCATCATGATCAGCCTCGATCTTGGCCTGTGGCGACGATCCGGCGGCACCGGATTTAATCCCCTTACGCTTTCGCCTGCGCTTTGGCTGGATGCGTCGGATTCGGCGACGCTATTTCAGGCCACGACCGGCTCGGTCCCCGCCGCTGCCGATGGGGACCCGGTCGGCTATTGGCTGGACAAATCGGGCAACAATCGCCACGCCAGCCAGACCAGCGGATCCAATAAGCCACTTCTGAAAACCAGTATACAGAACAGCAAAAACATTGTCCGCACCAACGGAACAAGCTCTTTCATGAGCATACCATCCACTACCATGGATGCTCCATTTTCTTTCTATTTGGTCGTAAAAAAGCCAAGTTCGGCAGCCGTGATGGAATTGGCTGGAATATCTACGACAGCCTCAAGATATTTATTTGAAAATTGGTCCGATTCCAAAACCTATTTTCCATTTAAAGCATCTTCAACAAGCTATCTTAATTTTTTTGCTTCTCCTGTAATGGATATTTATTCTGCGTTTGTTTTGCTCAATGTGAGCACCGATGGAACAACAGGGATTTTAAAAAGAAATAATAGCTCCGTGGCGAACACGCCTGTTAGTGGATCAGCCAGCGCAGTTTTTGATCGCCTTTTTTATGCTGATAATACGTTCGGTTCGCAGGATGTTGCGGAAACCTTGTGGTTTCAATCGGCCCATGATGCCACGACTCAGACTTTGGTCATCAATTATCTCAACGCCAAATGGGGAGTCTACGTGTAATGTCTACCATTTGGATTCATCAAGTTTATGTGGTGTCTGAAGCAGCTACCATGCCTGGTGCAATCCAAGCTCTGGACATCGCCTTTCCTTGTGATGATGGCAAACCCAGGGATTCAGCACACCCGGAATATTATGGGGCCAAATACTCCGCATCGGGAAACCTCCCGGCGACCCATTACGGCTCGGCTTTTGTGGTCACCGAACCGATCCGGAAAAACCTGGAATCGATGGGTCTTGACACGACGCCCGGCATCACCTTTTGGCGAGCCTCAAACCCCGAGGGGATCCTTGCCGCATCAAGCGTTCCCGCCGACCAGGGCAAAGTGGGCGAGCCCTGGGCGTGGGAGGATTGCCTCGCTTCGATGTCGCTGCAACTGATCCTTGAACCCAAGCCACAATAAGGAGCCACCATGACCGAAATCATCCAAATCATTGAGCGGGTCGGCTTCCCCGTGGCGATCATCATTTTTCTGGGTTGGTATTTTCTGATTCCGTTTCGGGATGCGGGGCTCAAGTTTATTTCGACGCTGGAAAACTTTCTAGCCGTCGCCGGTCAGGATATCCATGGGCTCAAGGCGACCACCGCCCACATCGATGAAAAGGTAGAAAACACCAACAAAAAGGTGGAAACGATCGGCAACCGGGTAGATGAGATCTCGACGGTACTCATCGACATGAAAAAGGACCAGCACTAATGATTTCCTCGATTGCTTTCCTTGTCCTTTGCATACCCCCGCAGGTGGAAATCACCGGCAAGGGGACCAAAATCACCCAGGGGCAAACCATTGTCACCGTGCTGCCCGATGGCTCGGTGTTGGTCAAAAGCCCTTCGGTCAACCTGGTGATTCCAGCGACTGATGTCGATCCCGTAAATCCGCCCGCTGATGATTTGCGTGATGCTTTGAGCGCAATTTATGGGGCTGACCAGGATGCAGGAAAAAAAGGTAAACTGGCTTCGCTCATCAAAAGCTACCAGGCCGCTCTCGAATCTCTCGACAAGGTATCAACCGTGGCGGATTTTGCGCTCGCCTTGAGCAAATCCCAAAGCCTCAAAGCCGCCGACCTCAGGCCGCTTCGGGATCGCATTGCACAGGAAATCCAATCCAGTTTGGGCACAGATCCTGATGCCATGCTTGATGCCAATGCGGCCAAATCCTTGCTGCAAAAACTGATCAATACCCTCAAGGGGATCTAATATGAGCGAACCCTTTGACGCCCCACAGGATTACCCAGGCTGGATCGATGATCCCAAGGCGGTCGCCGCGATTGCCGCGCTTCAGCCGATCGCAAGCTTTGGCGACACCGAAGCCGGTCAGGATTCCTCGCCGCTTCCCGATCATGTCTTCCTTTGGGACGCAGCGAAGAAGGTCACGGGCAACCTGCTTCCTCCCCGCAATCAGGGCAACATCGGCACCTGCGTGAGCTTTGGCACGGCCCGGGCGATTGAATACACCATGTGCGCTGAAATCGCGGCAGGCGAGCAAGAACAGTTCCGCACCGTCGCGACCGAGCCGATTTATGGCGGTTCCCGGGTCGAGATCGGCAAAGGCAAGTTGGGGCGTGGCGATGGCTCGGTCGGCGCTTGGGCTGCTCAATGGGTAAAGGATTTTGGAATCATTGAAAGGGGCAAACATGAAGGATACGACCTGTCCCAATATTCCGTCAGCCTCTCCAGAACCTGGGGTTCGTCTGGTGTTCCCAACAATCTTGAGAGCATCGCCCAGCTTCATCCGATTAAAGCCATTACAAAGATCACAAATTGGGAACAAGCGAAGCGTGCGCTGGCATCCGGATTTGGAATCAGCATTTGTTCGGATCACGGCTTTTCGATGACCCGCGACGCCGATGGCTTTGCCCGTGCCGTCGGGGCGTGGTCGCATTGTATGTGCCTTTCGGGATATCAGACCGGCATCCGCGAGGGTGGCCGGATTGACAATTCCTGGGGCGCATCCGCCCACACCGGCCCCGTTGGCGCTGGCAACCCGGGCCCCGAGGGTTTCTGGGCCGATGCCCGGATTTTGGAGCGCATGCTTTCTTATGGCGATTCGTGGGCGTTTTCGGCTTTTGCGGGCTTTCCTGCGCGGCCTCGAAAATCACTTGATTGGACTATCCACACCTAAGGAGACCGCTATGGTTGACTATCCGCTTTCCCTGCCCACCGATGCCTTGATGACCCTGCTCGATGTGGTGCGGGGCAAGATCGACGCCTCGAAGGCCGTCCACGCCGCCTGGAACCTTTTGGGCTTTGGCCTTGCCCAGGGCTTCCCCCTTCAGCAAGGGATCGGCGACAGCTCCGATGGCGCCACCGCCGAGGCCCTGGAAGCTCTGATCGCCCACGACAACCCCGAGGCCGTGGGATTTCCCTCGCTCGCTCTGGGCATCGTCCTCAAGCTCGCCGTCAAAATCATCCTCGAATCACTCTCCTGATCGGCTCCCCCTGTTGTCGCTCGCTCCCCGGGATTCGCCACCCGGGGAGCTTTTTTTTGTTTGCTTGCAAAAACAAAAGATCAGCCTTGTCTGAATTGGTACAGAAGTACAGAAATTATGCCCGAAACAAGGCGTTTCTGTACCGTTTCCCCGTTGTTTCCGGTGTCTCTGGTCTTTCTCTAAATCGTTTATATCATAGGTTTTACGGCTATTTCCTTCCGGCTTTTTTCAAGGGGACAAGGGGTTTCCTAAACCGGGGGTCGTAGGTTCGAATCCTACCGGGTGTATTTCCGCAAGTCCTTTGAAAACAATGGTTTGTGGCGAGTCTACTGCGAGTTGGTTTGTCCGTCGAATGGCCGAAATTTCTGTACGGTACAGAATCCATGCTACCAAAGCTTTGCAGACATCGTTCAAAAGGCCGGGCGTATGTCACGCTTCCCGGCAAAAAAGTCGTCTATTTGGGCGCTTGGCCCGATGCCGATGGTCCGCCTCCGCCCGATGTGGTCGCCCAATACAAGGTGATTGTGGGGCGGCTCCTGACCGATCAGCCGCCCCTGGCCGAGATGGATGGCCGGGTCAGCGTCGAGGAATTGGTGGGCCTGTTCCTGGAAAGCCAGCGGGACAGCATCGACTTTTCGGCCTATCGCGGGGCCCTTTATTCTGTACTGATTCTGTACGGATCGATTCCGGCGGAGGAATTTGGGCCAAACAAGCTGCGAGCCGTCCAGGAATATCTGGTCAAAACGCCGACCCGGGGAAAGCCCCGCACCCGGTCCGGGATCAATATCACCCTGCGCCGGATTCGCCGGTGCTGGTCCTGGGGCGTGAGCCGGGAGCTTGTCCCCGAATCGGTGAGCCGGGCGCTGGGCACGGTCGATCCGTTGCGGTTACGCAAATCCAGCGCGCCGGAATCCAAACCTCGCAAGGCCGTCGATCCGGAAGTGGTCGAGAAAACGGTTCCGTTTTTGCCGCCGCACATTGTCGCCATGATCCGCCTGCAACAGCTCACCGCGATGAGGCCCGGCGAGGTGACCCAGATCACCACAGGGGAAATTGATCGGCGTCAAAAGGGCGCGTGGTTCATTTGCCCCGAGCAGCACAAAAATGCCCACCGGGGCAAGGGCCGGGCGATTGCCCTGGGACCCAAAGCGATCGAGATCATCACGCCATGGCTCCGGGCCGATCCGGAAAAGCCGATCTTCTCGCCAGCGGAACGGGTGGTCTTTTTGCGGGAAACCCAACGGGCCAAAAGGAAATCCAAAGTCCCGCCCAGCCAGGAAGAGCGCAAGGTCGCCGACCCCAAACGCAAGCCCGGCGAAAGCTACGACACCCGCTCCTATGGACGGGCAATCATGCGGGTCTGCCAGCGGGAGGGGATCGAGGTTTGGTCGCCCAACCAGCTCCGGAAATTGGCCATCAACCTGGCCGCCAACCGGGGCGGCAAACAGCGCGCCCAGGCATTTGCCGGACATCTCGATTCGGAAACCACCGAGCGGTTCTATCTGGAACAGGATCGGCAATTGGCAGCGGAGGCGGCAAACCTTGTAGAGGGGCGATAACAGAAAATAGAAAATAATTAAGAAATATATAACGCTCCGGAAATCCCGGGGCGTTTTTTTTGATGATGCGCAATTTTGAAAAAACTACAAAGATCCTGAAAACCGGGGCGGAGTATTGGGAATTATCAATAGGTGAACAGGGGTTCACCATTTGTCCAAATCAGGATTTGCCCGGTGATTACTTCTTCTTTGCCTTCGGCAATGGTAACGGTTCCGCATTGTTTTTTCGTTCAAGGGGCAGACCCGTCCCCATGTAGTCGAGCTTTATGTCCGGATACGGAAAACCGTGGGAGCGGACGAGATTCATTATGGCGATTCGGCACACATCGCCTTTGGAACATTTGGGCGCGTATTCGGTGTAAAACGCCGCAAGCGCCGCCAATTCCTCGTCGGTTGCTTTAAAATTCAAGCCTTTGTTTGATCTGCCAGGAGACATGATGTTTCTCCGTTGTTGAACCTAAATATTACTCTATCAGATGGACGGTGTATCTCTAAAGGAATTTTGGGAATATTTTCCAAAGTTCTGTTGCCGAACGGTAAACGCAAAGTTATCCTACCGTTGTAGAACCGATAAACAACCAAGGAGAACCAGGTGGTAAAGGAGGCGGCTATGGAAAACGATGCGTTTGTGCGCGCGTGGTGCGAGGCCCACAAAGAAGGGCTGGGCATCACCGAGTTGGCCGAGCGGTTGGGCATCGGCTATTGCGCGACCTATCGCCAGCACGATCGGCTTCGCAAAGCGGGCGTCGAGCTCCCGTGGCTGTTTGGTCAGCGCCCCAGGGTTTCGCACAAGGTCCGGATGCTCAATGAAATTGTCATGGAAATGAAAGGGGCAAAAAAATGAAACAGGTGATCGCGGATCATACGGCTCGTTGCGAACAGCTCTGGGCGCGCATAGGCAAAGGGGACTTTCTGCAAAGCCCCGAGGATATCGGCGGGGCGCTGGGCGTGGCCAGTTCGACCGTGCGCGACTGGATCAAACGAAACGAGGTCGCCTTTGTCCGGATTGGTGGACGCCTTTACTCGACCCTTGACGCGGTCGTCGAAAGCCTGCGCGCCAACAGCCGGGCAGCCGAAGCCGAGCGGATGCGCAAAGTCGCCGCCGGAAATCAGAAACAGCTCGACATGACGGAAAGAAGGCTCGCGCACCAGGAGAGGATGCGGGCTTTGGGTTTGGACAAAATGTCACTTACGAGGAATTAAGATGCTTGTGTTATCAAGGAAGATCGGACAGCGGATCCAAATTGGCGAAAATATCTGGATCAGCATCGAGGAAGTTGTCAACGGGAAAGTCCGGGTCGGCATCGAAGCGCCCAAGGATGTTCCGATTTTGCGGGAGGAACTGAGCGCCTCGGCATTGGACGAGGGGCCCGTCGAAACGGTTTGGGGCCGGGTCGAGATCGGGTGATGTGGTTTGGCAGGCGGGGCAGGGTTTGGCTCGGCAAGGCGTGGCGAGGCAGGGCTCGGCTGGGTTTGGCAGGCAAGGCGCGGCAAGGCGAGGCCCGGCACGGCGGGGTATGGCGGGGTTTGGCATGGCACGGCAGGCACGGCAGGGCGGGGCTAGGCAGGGTGATAAGGCCAGATGGGGCGTACCGGGTTCGAATCCCGGCTTATCAGATCCCCAATTTGGGGAGTTTTTCAAGCAGAACAGGGGAAACCATGAATATCAGGATTACATTGCAAGGCACAAGTCCACTTCTTATGCACAATCCACAAATGGTGGATCCGGAATTCGAAATCAATAGGGAGATCAAGGCCCTGACTTCGAAACGGAAAAAGACCGATGAGGATCTGAAAAATATTGCCCGACTGGAATGGTATGGCGGGCTGTATCAATGCGACGGCGTGATCGTTCAACCGACCGCCAAAGCCAGAAAATGTATTGTCAACACGGCCCGAATCAGCAAGCTCGGCAAGGCCGTCGAGCGGGCCATCAGTTTTTCCGATGTCTATGTTCCGCTGGTTTACCAGGGACCAAAAACAATCGACGAAATTTGGAAGTCTGGCATTTTTGTCTCCCGGCTCTCGGTCGGAGTAAATGGAAAACGGGTCATGCGGGTCCGCCCTTCGTTTTCCCCATGGGCCATGCAAATCGATGGCTTGTTTGTCGAGGATGCCGGTTTGAACTTTGACGAACTGGTGCGAGTCGTGGAACTTGCCGGTCAGGTCGAAGGGATTGGGGATAATCGAATTAACGGCTATGGCCGCTTTACAGGAAAGGTAGTGCAACTTTGATACGCCAAAATCGCTTTCGCAACACAAGAGCCTGTGGCAGGTCCGACTCTCAGGTGATTATTGATCTGGTGCGCAATGCCGACCCAGGAAAGATTTTTACCTTTGACGAACTGACAACCGTTTTGGCCGAAGGGTCCGAACGGCCCTGGGATCTTGATGGCATTCGCGCAGCCACTTCCCGGGCAACCTTTCGGCTTTCCAGGGAGACGCAGCGAGCCCTGGTTAGCGTGCGTGGAGTCGGCTACAAGGTGGCTCAGGCCAGCGAGCATACGATGGTCGCCAACGACCGCAAGCGCAAAGCGGACCGGCAACTCTCCAAAGGGTTGGCCGTCCTGCAAAATGTCAGGTGGGAGGAGATGGACGAAAACCAGCGCAACGCCCATCAGGGACAACTCATGGTGATGAGCGCCATTGTCTCCCAACAAAAAAGTTTTGAGCGTCGGATGTCACGGGTGGAAGACGCAATCAAAAAAGGTCTCCGACCTGCTGAATAGGCAGGCATGGCATGGCGGGGCATGGCGCGGCAGGGCATGGCGCGGCGGGGTTTGGCAGGCGGGGCGTGGCGCGGTGTGGCGCGGCACGGCCTGGCGCGGCTTGGCAAGGTTTGGCAGGCTGGGCACGGCGTGGCAGGGCATGGCAAGGCCTGGCGTGGCGCGGCAAGGTTTGGCAGGCTGGGCGTAGTTCGGTTCGGCGAGGCTTGATTTGGCAGGGTGTTTTTTTTGTTTCCAAACAGGAGTTTTCATATATGAGTACAGAGATTATAGAAGTTGGGCAGGCGGGGCAATCGCCCAGGGAACTGATGCGACTGTATGAGTCGAGGGCGGAATCGTGCCGGGAGATCATCCGGCAAACCGCCCAGAACATCGGGGGCCGGGATCACATCCGGGTCGAGGGGTGGCAAGCCTTGGCGGCGGTTTCGGGGTGCACCGTCTCCATCGCCCTGGTCGAATCGGTCGAGGGGGGCGTTCGCTCGGTCGCCGAGGTCAAGCGTCAAACTGACGGAACGGTGCTGTCCTCGGCGGAGGGATTTGTTGGCGATGACGAAACGATGTGGCGCAAGCGGCCTTTGTTTGCGCGTCGGGCGATGGCCCAGACCAGGGCGACCAGTCGGGCCTGTCGGGTGGCGTTTTCGCATCTGGTCGTTTTGCTCAAGGATCCAAACCTTTCCACATGTCCGGCGGAGGAGATCGAAACCGAGCCGCGTGACCAGCCACCACCGCCGCCCATGCAAATGATTCAGGCGGGGCTTAGCAAGGAGGATTGGGAGAAGATCGCCGGGCTGATGGAGGCGACCGGCACGACCGCGGAAGATCTCAAAAAGAAGTTTGGGCCAGCAAGGCAGCTTAGCGCCGCAAAGGCCCGCGAGGTGATTATGTGGTTGCAAGCAATTGACAAGGAAAAGGAGCTCGCACGATGAGTGGCAATTGGCAAAAGGTGGATCCGCCAAAGATCCTTTTGGGAACAACCAACAAGGATGGGAAACTGCATGTGGAATATCGCAGCAAAGCCGGGAAACTGGGTGTTTATCTGTTGCTCAGGGATTCCGAGTTTGTGGATCGGGAATCCGGGGAAATCCGCAAAAGGTGTCTTTTGGGGTTTGTCGATGGGAGGAAGCTTCCCGATGGAAAAGACGGTTTTTGGGTGGACCGTTCCGTCGTGAACTTTGGCAAGGAACAGGAACAAACCGCACCCGCACCCAAGGCAGACTATTGGCCCAGGGCGATTCAGGATCCCGAGCCAGATGCCGCAATCGGCCAGGATGATGGGTTACCATTTTAGCAAAAAAAGGACATCCAAAGAGCGACACCAAAGGAGCGAAATATGGGGAGTTGGCGTGATCAGGACCGGGGCGCACGGAATTTTTATTACAAGGAACAGAAGAATCATGAACGCCTTGACAAACGGGATGCCGCCCTGCCACCTATTGGCGAGATCGATCCCGAATCGGGAAAGCTGGTCGTTGGCTACAGGAGCCGGGCCGGGAGACTGGGCAAGTATTTGCTTTTAAGTGAGCGGCAGGTGGTTTACCAGGGTGAGCGGGTTAGCTTTGTGACCCTGGGATTTATCGGTGGCAAGCCGATGTCCGATGGGAAAACGGGATTCGATGTGCGAGGTGACCAGATCCTTCGCAGCCCCGGGGAACCCGAAGCCCGGAATGTTTTCGAGGAGGACAACCCATGACCCAGGAACTGTTTGTGCGGGTGGGGGATCTGGTTCATTTGCCCAAGGGCGCGGCCCGATTCCTCGGCATGAAAAAAGGGAAACTGCATCTCCGGTTTTTCCCGGTGGATGGAACGGATGAGGCAAAGCGGGTGTCCGGATCTTTGGTTTGCCCGATTCCGCCAAGAGTGAAAACGGGGCCCGATCCGGTGGTCGGGCATTGGTCGGAATGAAAGGTAAGACAGACAAATGGGGGATGCGAAAGTGAGCAGTTGGATCAAGATTCGGACTAACCTGGAAGTCGATCCGAAAGTTGTCCGGATTTCGTCCGGACTTGTCCGGAAGTTGTCCGGTAGTTGTCCGGATTCTGTCCGGGTTCTGTCCGGTAGTTGTCCGGATCATGTCCTGGTTATGTCCGCAACTGTCGGCGCAATCATGCGGGTTTGGTCAATGGCCGACCAATTTGCAACCGATGGTGTGCTCAAAGGGATGACCTGTGAGACCCTTGACCTGTATGTTGGCATCCCCGGATTTGCTATTGAGATGGTCGGCGTGGGGTGGTTGGTCGATATGGGGGATTCGCTGCAACTCCCTAATTACCAAGAACATAACGGGACAACAGCAAAGACCCGGGCGATCGATCAGGCCCGCAAAAAATCCGTCCGGAAATCTGTCCGGAAAGTGTCCGGGTTTTGTCCGGATTCTGTCCGGGTTGATCCGGACGAAACACGGACCAGAGAAGAGGAGAGTAAGAATAAGAATAGTAATCCTAACGGATTACTCCCCCTAACCCCCACGAAGAAGTCGGCGAAGTTTGATCCTGTTGCAGACATTGACGCACCGTTTACATCCAAAGAGTGGGCGGAGGCGTGGGCCAAGTGGTGTGCGCATCGCACCGAGCTCAGGAAGCCCCTGACCCGGCAGGCGACCGAATCGCAGCTTGCCGAGTTGGCCCGCATGGGTGAGGAGCGAGC
>Ga0209400_1002350_pt1 | contig 14472 bp, 14 predicted proteins | sample M_130807_EF_Meta_FD_187313 | JGI IMG/M metagenome (GOLD analysis project Ga0209400, IMG submission 187313) | Freshwater microbial communities from Lake Montjoie, Canada to study carbon cycling - M_130807_EF_MetaG (SPAdes) (version 2) | ecosystem: Environmental > Aquatic > Freshwater > Lake... | reverse complement strand
GGGGGGGGGGGGGGGGGGTGGGGGGGGGGGGGGGGGAGGCGAGGAGTCGTCATCATCCGGAGAACCTCAGATTATTTTTGGAAAACATATAGACGCTTGAACCTACCCTATTTTATCTGGAATTGAATTGTTTTGAATTGATTTAAATTGAACCGAATGATATGTATTTTGTCCGACACGGCGGGGGGGTGGGGTTTTATGGAGAACCTGGTTCTCCAAATTCGCGGTTTTAGAGAACAATCTTTTTATGGTTCTCGACGTGAAACTTTGCTACAGTTGGGACGAGTGTTTGAAACAGAAATTTTGCGCGCAATTGCTTCCCCGGACACGGGGGGAGCGGTGTTAACGGAACTGGCCAATTTTATTCTGCGCGTGCGCGATGTACACGGAAACATGGGTGAACGTGATGCTGCCTACATGCTGCTGTGGACCTGGTACCAATATTTTCCCGAGTGGGCTCTGCGGCTCTTTGCCCGGTTTACCGGGGGGGTCGGGTCCTGGTCCGACGTGAGATATTTGTGCGAGTGGTTGACAACCTACGGGACCGTGCGCCCCCTTGCGGCGGATACACTGCGCGATGCGGTATTGGACATGATGCTTCAACAGATCCTCGAAGATCATGCGACACTTACTGCGGCCATGGAAAGCTATTTTGAGAACCGTCGGCAATTTTTTGGCATCCGGGTTGACGGTTCCGGAGAACAGGTTTCGGTGGATCGAGACTGGAAACGCCCCCGCGACCCCCTCATGGCGCGCCCGTGTGCGCGACGTCACGACTCCTTGGCCGCAAAGTGGTTTCCACGGGAAAAATCGCGGTACGGTTGGCTGTTTTCTCGCCTGGTTCTCCTGTTTTTGCGAAAATCGCGTACACACACACACGCACACGCACACGCACACGAACGTGCGACATTGGCGGCGGATACCTTTCCGAACAAGGCCGTCTCGGAAACGGCCCGGCATCTACGGAAAATGGTGTCGTATTTGTTGCGTCCCTGTAACGCCTATTGCCCGTTGTGCGTTGCGGGTGGTGGTGGTGCTGAGGTGGGGGTTTGCGATAAAAATGCGCAGTTATAACCAGGCCATGATATTGGAGATGGCCATGGCTTCTATAAAGTAATTACGCGTGTGTTTGTTTCTGACGTAATTGTAAAAATGTACGCTGTTGGGCGGCAGATGTTTGAAGATGGACAAGATGTGACTGGGTAGGGCCAGCGCCTGTTCCGGCGACGGATCAAAATCCAGCGCAAACAGTTTGCGCACGTCCAGGATGATTCGGTTTTTTATTTTATTCAAATAAAATGTTTTTTCGCGGGATTCGGGTGGTTGATATACTTGCGGGGGGATCGACGACGGGCGATATGTTGACAAAAATTGGGGGTGGGTGTGGGTGGCCGGGGGAGTCGGGGGAGTGGTGGGGGCCGGGGGAGTCGGTGAGCTCGGTTCTCCGACGGGATACATCATCAGTTGGATGTGACTGGGATGGGAGGGATGCGCGGGGTGTCCGGGATAGTCGTCTTCTTCGAATTCGTGATAGTATTCTTTGTGAATGTCGTAAAAATAGTGTAATTCTATTTCTATTAAACTAAATATTTTTTCCCACTGGTGTGAGCTGGTTTCGACCGCCGCGTAATTGAAATAAAATGTATAAAAATCGTTCGTCATCTGGGGGAAGGGGTCGGGACACGATGTGTTGTTCTGGTGAGCATCCATTGTGGCTACATAACACCTCTCATGTAAATCTGCGACAATGGCGTTGTAACTTTTTTGTAAAAGGTAATAATACACAAAATCAATGTATTCGTATCCTAGGTTCTCGTATACCGGTTTGTCAAAGATCATGGTTTGTGGTTGGGGTGGGTGGGGGTGGGTGGGGGGATTTATTTATTGGGTTGAAATATAAATAAATAGGTGGTGGTTATGGTTATTATTCCGGAGGGCACGAAGAGATTGATCGACCCAGGTTGGATTTTCCCACGGCGGGTAATTATATTATACACACAATTTTATTGTTTTTATTAGATTACCAATGACAACGTACTCGCGACTGGAAACAGAAAATACATGTTCGTCGGGGGTGCCGAGGTTTGAATTCAATTGCGGCAATACTTTTTGTATTTCGTTGCGGTCGGCGCACGATCGGTGGCAACGTATGACCGCGCGCTTTGAATATTTTGACATGAATGTTACTCGGTGGCATGCCAGTACACCTTCCGACCTGGTGGGACAATTTGCCGGCTACATGAATCCCGGACAACGGGCGTGTGCGCAATCCCATGCCAACTTGTGGAGATACATGGTGAGTGAACGTATTCCGTATGCGCTTATTTTGGAAGATGATGCGCAATTTGACCGTGTGTGGTTCGATAAATTGTCGGCGTGTGTGCCGTGGGCGTTTGATGCCGAGGGTGTGCCGACATTTGACGCGATTTTTTTGAATGCGTCTGAACCCGTAGTTCCGGCCTACGAATGGACCCCGGCTCGTGATCAGTATCTGACCGGGGGGTATGTCATTTCCTTGGAAGGTGCGCGGCAAATACTGGCCATGTTTCCCACCGAATTGTGGGGTGCGGACTGGATGACGACTCGCCTACAGACACGGGGGCGGTGTTGGGTCTATTTTCCCTGGCTGGTGGTTCAAGAGGGCCTGGATTCTACCATTGGTAGCGGGGTGGATGCGGATCATGCCAAGGTGGTGCGCTGTTTGGGGGAGATTGGCTACGATTTGAGTGGAAATTATGTGTGATGGCTTGGGGTTGGGTTGGGGGTTGCGGATGTGTTGTGGGGTAAACAATACATAAAATTACCACGTATATGTTATAATACGTGGTGATTTGTTGGATTTACTCACTGGATGTCGAATGATTCTGAGGTGTCTGATAAACATGCTGCCAACCGTCTGAAAATTGTTGTAGCGCGTTACAATGAATCCGTGGCGTGGACCCGGTCGTTTCCCAATGTCGTCGTTTATAACAAGGGAGAACCGTTGCCGGTCGAGGATCACTACACCGAAATTCGGTTGGACAATGTCGGGAGGGAGGGCCATACGTACTACCAACATATTTATGATAATTACGATAATTTGGACGATTATACGGCGTTTCTACAGGGTAATCCGTTTGACCATATAGATAATTTCACACATGTTTTGTGGTCTTGCGTTCGCTCTGTTGAACGGGGGGACTGGACCCACGATTTCAAGTATTTTTCGGATGAGCGTGTCAGGTATCACTTGCTGTACGGTTGTTCGTTTCATCCGGGTTTGCCCTTGGTTGACGTTTATAAACAGTTGTTTTTATCCCCGGAGTTGGCGGCGTCTGTACAACCCCGCCGTCCGTTTTCTCGGCACCATCTCCCGGAACATGTGTGTAATTTTGACAAAATATTTTCGTTTGGTCCGGGGGCGCAATTTGTGGTTTCCAAGGCGCGAATCTTGTCCCGGCCGCGGTCATTTTACCGGAAAATTGTGGACATGCTCGGGAAATCGGTACGCCCCGAAGAAGGCTACGTTATTGAGCGTTTTCATCCTCTGATTTTGGGGGATTCACAGTTGCCCTAGTTGTTCCACGCTTTCCAGGGCGCCTTCCACCCACCCTTGGTTATGACTGATGAGTTCGCCGACTATGAATAAATGGGGGAGGGGGTTTTGGGAGATGGGGTGGTGGGTGGGGTTGGGCCGGTAGTAATGGGTACCGATGTTCCAATAAAAACTGCGCATGTCTTCCATTTCCAGACGCATTACGCGGGGTATGTTCAAGGCCTTTTTCAGGATGTTACACAGCGCTTGGCGATGTTCCGGAACATTTTCGGTGTATTTTTTCAGTTGTCGGGCGGCCTGGTTGTCCGCATACACAATCATGTATATTCCCTCGGAGGGTTGGATGGGAATAATTTTTTGGGCGGGTCCAGGCACGATCTTCGTGGCGGTCACATATTGCGCCATGATTTTTGCCGATGCGGGGGTGAATTTTCCGTATATGCGTAAAAAGGGTTGTCCGGCGATCCGTTGGTAAGGTGACTGCGGTCGGTTGGCACCCGGGACCAGACGTTTGACCGTGTCAATGGTGGTGGCGAGAATCAGCCGCGATGCCGTGTAGTGTACTGCGGTTCTGGACGGTGAGGTTGATACCGTTACTTGCCATCCGTCGGGATTATTACGGCGGCGGCGGGGGGCGATGTGAGTTACCGTGTGGTTTGTACGTAAATGGGAGGGACCGATGGCGGCCTGGATTTTATCCAACACCATTTCCCAGGGAATGCCGATCAGCGTCCACTGGTCGTAATTGTCGTTGAACCCGTAATACGTCAATGTGTTCATGGCGGCTTCTGCTTCGTAATCGCTGTATCCCGCGCACGTCACAAAATGGTCGTACCCGGCTTTTCCTAATATCCGGGTGGCGAATTCTTGGAAGGTGGGTTCTGGATGGGTGTTGGCCTCGTCCATCCGGGCTTTCAGGGTGCGAAAGGTGGTTCGGACGTCGCAGGGAGGCGTGATCGTGGACGCATAATGAACCACATGTTTGTGTTCATGCGTGGGGACGTTCAATTCTTTCAGCAGTTTTTGGAGATATTTGTCTTTGCGCTTGCGCCCGACGCCCGCCCCGATCGCAATGTTGGCCCCGTGGAAGGGTACGGTTCCCATGCGCCCTCCGAGTCGGGGGGCTTGTTCCAGCAACAGCAGTTTGTGGTGCGGATCGCGCTGTTTTATTTTATAGGCCGTGTAGAGTCCGGCGATGCCCCCGCCGACAATGAGGGTGTCGTACGACATCGGGTGGGTGTTGATGGGGTGTTGGTGGGGTTGGGTTTAATATAAATATATAAAATAAGATTATTATATATTTACACTACATTACCCGCTAGGTCTCTAAGATTTGTCGCCATGTTTATCACAAATACGTGCAGTGGGGACGGGTTTGGAAGTCAGTTTCAGTTTTTGTTGTCGCTGATCTTGATTTCACTTACACGTGGCGACACGTTTTTGTATACGCCGTTGAACCGGATACACCACAATTACGACAATAATCCGGTTTTTATACAAAAATTGGAGGGATTTATGAACATTTATTCGCGGTTTCAGCTGATTCGGTCGGTATCGGTTTACCGACGGTCTCGTGTGCGGATTATGGAGAACGCGGAGGTTAAAAAGATGTTTGATCGCGACATTGACTCATTTACCTCGCCGGAGAACTTGGCGTTTGTTCGCGAGATGTTTTGGGCCAACAAAACCCGGTTGAAACGGCCTTACGATGACCCGTTTTTCCGGGTTGCGGTCCACATACGTCGGTTGAACCGTTATGATGATTTGTATCATTATGGTCAAAGTGCCTATGATGAACGCTTTTCCGATAAACATTACTATTTGCGGATTATGAATCATATTCGGGAGACCTATGCGGACCGTAATGATCCCCGTCCGCTGCGTTTTCATATTTATGCGCAGTCCGCGGTCCTGGATCGTGATCACGGCGGTAACAGTGACACGGACGAGGATCTTGTGGCGTTTTTTGGCGAAGAGGATGTGATTTACCACATTGATACTGATATGTGTGATACGTTTCTTGATATGGTTCGGGCGGATGCGTTGGTTACCTCTGCCAGCTCGTTTAGTTATACGGCGGCGTTGTTGTCCGAGGGTGAGATATTCTATCGGCCTTTCTGGCACCGCCCTTTGGCTACGTGGCGGGTCATGGAGACTGCGGCGGAAACTGCGACGGAAACTGTGGCCTGATATTGGTAAAAATCGTGTAAAATTGATCTTTTTGGAGAACCTGATGCGACATGGACCCAACAATAACATCACTGGTTACCAGTTTCCCACCACAATCGCGTGTATTTGTCTGTCTCTTGGTAGACAGTCGCTCTGAACATGACAAACTCGGTTCTCTTTGTCCGCCGTCATTCCGCCGGGAACACCAAGGAGTCTTCGACGTTGAGACGGTCTCAGCAGCTTCGTCCCTTTTGTAAGATTTGTTACGACACCGGTAAGAAGGAGGAGTTGTACAATTCGCACTTTGTTCGTGCGACGCGGGATCCCCACAGTCCCATTGTGTGCCCCACCCTCTTGGCCATGGAGTGTCGCTACTGTTTTGCGCGCGGGCATACGGTGTCCAAATGCCCGAAACTGGGTGCCAAGCCGGAACAGGCGGATCGCGCGCGTGAGAGACAGCGTTCGCGTTCGCGAACGCCTCCGTGTTGCGGTGACGATGTGGCGTCGTGTGCTTCTTCCAACGGGTTTTCGCTTTTGTACTCGGAGGATGATGCCGATGACCTGGAGACACTAGGTGCGTCGGAGGATTCTTCGACCGTGTTTCCCTTCCTCGAGGGTGAGGGTCGGGGTCAGGGGAGCCGGTTGAGAGCAGAATCACCGGTTGGTTCGGATAATGAAGTCTCGAATAAAACCTACGCAGCGGCGTTGATGGCGTTGTTGAAAACGCCCCCCAAAGTGGTGCGGTCCACCAACGCAGTGGGGGGTCTTGATCTTGACAACGACAACCACAAGGATGATTTGTCTCGTACGACATCCGTCCAATTCAGTGTGGGCAAACTGTTGTTCAAGTACAGTCTCCCGGGGTCGTGGGCAAACGACAGTGACAGTGATGATGATGATTGCTAAGGTGAGACGGGTGGGGGTGGGGGTGAGACGGAGGCAGATTCAAGAAGCGACTGGCTAGTTTAGATGGGAACAAGGATGAGGTTGTATTGTTTTGTGTTGTCTTGGATTGGTAAAATATAATAAGCTTTTTTGTTTTTTTATTGTAAATACATTCCAAGATGTTGTTCAAACGTTTGGTGTATTCTTCCTTGGTCGCGACGGTTTCGCCATTTTTGTGTAGATCTTACGGGGGGTTCGAGAGAGGGCTGGTAGGGGGGTTTCTGAGTTCTACATCTACCGGGATATACGGGGGGTTTCAGAAAACGTCCCGACTCTACCTATCCAAACACTCCGGCGGGGGGGTGGCCGGACGCAACATGATTCCGCGCTATTCTCCCAAATCGGAGAACCAACAGAAATACGTGGAAGCACTGGCGGACCCGGCGTCTTCCCTGGTCTTTGTCCTGGGGCCTGCCGGTACGGGCAAAACATTGTTTGCCTGTCTGACGGCCATTCAGGGATTGCGTTCGGGGGCGTTTGATCGTATTATTTTGACACGGCCTGCAGTGACGGTGGAAGAAGACCTGGGGTTTTTACCCGGTAACATTAAAAGTAAAATGGATCCTTGGACACGGCCCATCTTCGATATTTTTTTGGAGTATTACACCCAAAAAGATATTGATGCCATGCTGAATTCGGGGCTGATTGAAATTGCGCCCCTGGCGTTTATGCGAGGGAGAACCTTTAAGCGATGTTTTATTCTGGCCGACGAGATGCAAAACAGTTCACCGGCGCAGATGCTTATGGTTGCTACACGCATTGGTTATGGTTCGAAAATGGTGGTTAACGGGGATTTGAACCAAAGTGACCGCGGCGTGGAGAATGGTTTGGCGGTTATGGTGCGTAAGATACGGCATTCGATTTGTCAACATGGTCATGCTTCCATTGACGGTATTGCGATATGTGATATGGAATCGCAAGACATTGAACGTAGTCCGATTGTTTCGACCATTTTACGTATTATGACTCCTGAGCCGGTGACTGAGCGCGTGGATGATGACGATGTTGCTTCGCGGTCTTAATTGGAGTCGTATCCGGTGCTTTCGTTTTCGCTGTTGTATTCCAACATTACACCTTTGACGATTTAAAACGCCCATTATAGACGCTAAAAAAATACAAAAGGTAATTGCGAATCTCACGCCTCAACATACTTATCTTCCATTTCTGGAGTATCGCAGTTGATTTTACTCTTGGTTGGTACGAAACAATCTGGTCGTTTCTTACCTACTTGTTGGTATTGTAACAGTAACAGAATGTTCTTGGAAGCGTTGATGTCTCTATCCATACAGCATAATGAACACTCGTTGGAACTACAACGGATTACACTGTTGATAAAGCACATCCTCGCTGGGGTTTTTGAACCATCCCTTTTGTTTCTTATCACCCTGTTCTTGTACAATTCTATTTGGTGGTGGCATTGGTGACAGGTCTTACTGGTTCCCCACTCGTCAATCTCCACCACATCGCAATGTTTTCTCAATTCACTCTTGAATTTTTGAATAGGTGCGGTCGGGTGGCGTTTCACCAACCCGTGTTGCTGAGAAAAGTCCCCGAACCCTACCAATGTTTTCTTACATTCAGTAATCTTCTTACAAAGGTTGTCCATTGTGGCTTTCCCACGGCAATAGGAACGAAACGATAACCCACGAAAGTTCTTATACAAATGAAACCGGAAAATAGCCGTCAAATGAGGATAAGTATATTTGAAGTACTGTAACATCTTGGCTGTATTGGCGGTTTTGAAACTGGGAATGTTTCGCCACATTTCGTATTGATTCCATTTCTTATACCATCCTTCTCGTTTTTTACAGGCGTATTTCATTTTACAGTCGTGGCGGTAACTGGGAGTGGTAGTTTCCAGCACTCTTCCTTGGTCGTTACACGAAGTTTGTAAGGAACGCACACCTGGGTCAATTCCTACCAATTGGTCGTAGCGGATTTTCTGGATGTCTTTGGGTTTGGCCGCGGCTTTTTTGGGTTTCCTGAGTCGCACCACGGCTACTTTACCATCGGTATAAATCGTGTTGGCGAATTTGCGGTGCCGTGTTTCGTATTTTTCTATGTGAAACAGCTCATACCAATAGACGGATTTGTTCTCATCAAAATCCTTCACGGGTTGCTTGGTGAAATACCCAATAATGTCCTTCAAACAACTACTACAGATTTCAATCGCCGACAAACTGAATGAGTTCTTGGTGGGTAACAAATTGAAGGTTCTAACTCCTTTGGTGTAAGGGTATTTTTCAAAGGTCTGTAAGATTTTATGATAGATGCTTACGAAATGGGACGAATGGCGTTTGATATTGTCTTCGGTGGGTGGGTATTTGAGCCACTCTCGCATACGCCGAATGAAAAAGTTCTTACCGTCGTACTCTTCCGCATAAATGTCTTTCAACCACTGGTATATGACTCCCTTGCGTGTTTCGCCGGTTTTCAATTCCAAATACTTATGAAAGCGTTTGTAGAAATTGAGTTTGAGATGGTTTTCAGTCATCGTCAGCTGTTGCCGATTCAAATTATTGATGAGATTGCCCATACGGTCACGAAAAGGCAGGTCACCCAGATGGTTCTTATAATGTGAAAAACTGATGTAGAGTTCGTCGGTGGTATCTATTTTCTCTTTGCGGTCTTTCATTACAGATACCGTAGAACACGATTGATAAAACAGGTTTTGCGTGATGGGTGGTAAGGGTTTATTTTCGTCTAAAAGACGGGTAAAATGGTAGTTCAACAGTTGGTAAGACAAGAAACAAATTTTGTTGATGTTCAAGACAATGTTTTGGATACCGCCGTTCAAATAGTTATTACCAACCAATGAATTGTAACTCATCTTAACACAGGTGAATTCGGTGTCTTTGTTGATTTCCTTGCGTGATTTGACATCATTGCGAGTGACTTTTTCGTTGGAGGGGTCGTCCTTCTTCTTTTTACCCATCCTATATATTGCCTAAAGATATTATCTTTAAGTATTTTACGATATAATTCCTAAAATACTTAAATTATTATAATTGACTGGTATCAATCAAACATTTACCTTTTGGAATGTCTGGATATGCTTCTTTGAGTTTGTTTCGCGTATCATCGTCAAGAAAGCAATCAAAGCATAGATTTATACCGTTACCATATCTCACACAATAATCTCCATCGTATGATTTACCACACCCTCCTACACAAAACTCGTAGAAACCTAAATTTCGTAGCCATCCTGATTTCTTCAACAACTCTTTGATTCGTTCTTTACGGCGTTCATATTCTGTATTATAACTTGTATCATTTGTATATCTCATAAAAAATTTACACGGCTCATCTTCTATATCAAATTCTTCTATCAAATCGTCCCACATATTTTTCTTAGCGCAACGAAAGTATAAATAATTATCACTATCATTCTTCTTTATGTCGCAGGGAAACCCACAATGACAATTAGGTAGTTCCTTAACATAACTATTTGTTGGAAAACAGTATTCAGTATTGAATCTTGTATATTTGCCTCCACGGATATTTTCCCATTTCTCTTTATTGTCAATCATTAATTTTTCAACAATAAAGTTTTCTGTCCATAAATGGTTAAACTGGTCATACTCATCTTCAATATTGAAAGTTTCCAATATACCATTTCTATCAAAAAATATATTATAACCCGTGTTATAATTGTTACTCTTTATTAGCTGAGTATGACGAATAAATTTATATAATCTGTGTATTGGATAGATAGCTACAATTGTTTCGGGTGGGTGAATCTGGGTATTTAATCCACCACATCCATCTTGATGTTCCCAAAATCTTCTATATAATCGTGTTGTTTCACCAACATAATAAACATCACCTTCACATTTCAAAATGTATATCCAATGAACCATTTTGAAACAATATAAACATATCTTTATGTATTTTCGGTTTGTTGTTCGTTCAACTTCTCTTTCCTCTTCAGGTAATAATTTCTTCTCCACTCCTTCAACTTCTCAGGATTACTTTCTTTGATTTTTTCCACATAGTTCTTGGTGCGTTCTTTCACGACCTCCTTGTTGTTTTCATAATACTTCAAGTGTCGGGTGCTATTCGTGTATTTTTTCAAGTGTTCCTCCAACTCAGCATTGTGTTGAGTGAGTTTCTCTATCTTCAACTTGAGTTCGGCGTTCTCTTGTTCCATTCTATAATATAACTCACCACATTTTTAAGTTTTTTATGTTATAATTGTATAAATATGTCCCATAAGAGTGAGGACTACAAATTGACCGCTGTTCAGCACTATTTAGTGGAGGACAAGACCCAGGAGGAGGTGTGTAAAATATTTCAATGTTCCCGGCGCAGTTTGATGCGATGGGTAGAACAATACAAGCGAAAAGGCAACATACGGCGTCAAAACCGAACACCCATTGCTTACAAAGTCAAGCGAGAACATATACGATTTATCAAGGACGAATTACGGAAGAACAAGACAGTTACAATGGAAGATTTGTTGTATTTGATAAAACGGAGGTACCCTTCTATGACCCTGAGTCGCACCCATTTGGGACAAGTCGTCAATGACAACAACATCACCTTGAAACTCACCCGTATTCGCCACGAACCGATTCTTCGTTGGGGAAAAGAAATCAATATCAACGAGGAACTTGCCAAATTCTACGAGACGATTCAACAACACAAAATAGAAGACATTATTTGTATTGATGAGACGAGCATCAAATCCCTACAAAAACGCAATCATTGTTACAGTCAGCGAGGCAAACGATGTGTCATTACAACCCAGTCGCCTGATGTATTCAAGAAATATACAGGTGTTTTTGCGATTTCAGTCAATGGTGTGGAAGGATGGGATTTGTATGAAAAAGGCGGTATGACCACTGACCGAATGGTAGCATTTCTGGAACAATTTGTTACAGGTAAATACAAAAACAAGGTGATAATATTGGACAATGCGTCTGTTCATAAGAATGATACGATTCGGGAGTTGGTGAATAAACACAATACCTTGCTTTACAGCGTCCCTTACCAACACTTCAGTAATGCTATAGAAAATTATTTCAGTATGTTGAAATCCCGTCTCAACAAATACAGTGGTGGATTGAAGTATGTGAATTTGAAAGAAAACATTCGCAATGCTATAGAAAACACCCCGAAACACTATTATAAGAACATCTTAGAAGGTGCTTATAATAGAAGGGAAAAATATGTAACAAAGAACAAAACTCGTAAAAACGCAAAGAAAATGTATCTATAATGGGCGTTTTAAATCGTCAAAGGTGTAATACGCTATTTTGGGGGGAGTGGGGGGGTTGAGGGGGCTGGGGAGGTTGGGGGTCTGGCGGGTGAGCTTGTTCTGTGGTTATCCATGCGGCTTCGTCGGGTTGGACCGATTGGACGAGTTCGATGGTTCTTTCCGTGTTCATGAGTACGTCGTCTGCCGGTGGGATGACATCGTCATTGATTGTGGTACGGAGAGATAGGGGGAGAGGCAGGGGGAGAGGGAGGTGGAGGGGGAGGTGGAGGGGGAGGTGGTGGGGGAGGTGGAGGGGGAGGGGAAGAGGAACGGGGAGGGGGGCAGCGCGCGCCGGCTGAACTGATTCTTGGGCGATGACGGATTCTTCCGAGTCCGATTCGTATTCTCTATTATCAGAATCGTTTGTTTCACTCGTGGCCGTGTCGCCGTTGATGGCTCGGCGAATTTCCGCTGCCCCCATAACACGCGAAATATGGCATATTGTGTGCGTAGTAAACAGTTGTTCTGCGTCGTATATGGTGAATTTTTCGCAATTGGTGTTGAACGTGTTTCTGTTGATTGGGGCGGGGGGGACGGCAGCGGGGACGGCGGCGGCGGTGGGTTCTCTAATATTTTCAAATCCTGGTGGTGGGGGTGGCTGGTTGTGGGGGTGTGACGGGAGACTTGAGGTCAGAGGTGCGGCGGGGGTGAAATTGAATACCCGTCCCGAGGATAATACATTGATTGTTTTACGTCCATATTTATAATTGTACCGCATGAATTGCTTTATCTTGTATTTAAGAATGGTCTTAGCCATGGCGCGTTTTTCGGTACCCTGAATGGAATCGTAACTCATGATGTATAAATATAGATAAGGCCGCATCGTTTTTACCAGAGTCTCTTTGGGGAATTCGGGGTGAATTTCCAACTTAATGTTGGTTTCGCGTCGAATAATTTGGTAGTTTTTCTTTGACGGTATTTTACGGCGATATTCCAGAATTTGGACGTCTTTGAAATAGCTGCGAATCATATACATGATTTCCGGATACAGGGTGATTTCGGGACTGTTGCCTACATAGTCCTTGATCGTGATTTCGCGCAGTTTGGTTTCATTATTTACCAGGAAACGATCCAATTCGAAGTTGGTCAGGAAACATTCCGTTAATAGGGTGGGCATGATTAAACTTGATGCTTTTACATGGAAATAAATATTGTACATGTCGGTGATGGTGAATGGTATATTGGTGTAGGGATTTTGGGGGATGCGCGGTTCTGCGAAAAAGTCGTAGTATGATTTGGTTAGCGCCGTCACGGTGAGTTTTAAGATGTCGGCCGTCGTGAAAATATATTTTATGCGGTGTTGTATGATGCTAATTGTGTTTTTACGGCTGGGGTCGATGGGGTTTAAACACAGATCGGTACTGATCTTTATGGGGGCCTTTTTGAACTGGTATATTTTCAGGAATGTTTTCAGGGCGAAATAGGTGCGCTGAGTTGCGCAAAAAATGGTCAGAAATTCTTCCTTCATTGCGGGGGAAATAAACATGTTGTCGAGAATGAGTTCGCCGATTAAGCGGTATTTATTGGTTACCCACTGTTTTATTTTGGATGACCCCGGAGTGGTGGGGTTCGGCGGTGTATTTTCGTATTTGTAGAGTCGGGTAATCAACATGTAAATTTGTGACGTGTTGAAATTTTTGTACATTTTGTGTTCCGCTGGATTGATTTCTTGAAAAACGGGGACGGTCACGGGAGAAGGGAGGGGCGTGACGGATGTGACGGGGGGTGGGGTGGTGGTTGTTTTCAAAGGATGGGAGTCTTTTTCCCAAAAAAAACGGTGATTCGATGTCCGGTCCCCCAATTCCGCCGTGGATAGGGGGGTTTTAGGATGGAACGATTTTGACATTTGACTCTTATACGGAACGTCGGGGTGGAAACTTGGATACACTACTGAATCCGTTTTGGCATTTATTTGAAGCAGCTTGTAGTAAATTTTCATACTCATACGCGGCGGATTTACTTCTTAATTTGTATACTGTTTTTATTCACAACATGCCTCTAAGTACCTTTTGTTTACACTAATTATGCGTGGGGTGGTTTGGTGTGGCGTGGTGTGGTCTGGTTTATCGGCGGGGGGTATCAAAATTGATTTTGGTAATTGTTACCTGTTACAAATGTATACAATACTGTTCCGAGAACCCGAATTATCATGATTTTTACCAGTAAACAGATGGATTCTCCTTTTATGTGGGGGACGGCGCTTCATACACACGGATTTGTGTTTCCGGAGAACCCGTTGAAAAAAATTATTTTTAATCGGGCATTAACGACGTCTTTTTCCGAAAAATTGGCACTGGATGTTTTTGACGGCTCGGCTCTTATACATCAACTCACCTGTAATTGCGATCATCAAGTGTTGGGTCTTTATGTTGTCGGGGCGATGTACTTGTTTTGGAGTGGTCGTGTGTTGGACGACAAAAAACTACAAAATATTGAATATTATACCAAATATAAACGGACAATTAAACAAATCATGTTGGTATTTTTCCTCATTTTTACCAAGAATGTGGATAATGCGATTTAATGGTCGGGTGGTGGTGTGGGGGTGGGGCGGTGGGGCGGT
>Ga0209400_1002348_pt1 | contig 14472 bp, 20 predicted proteins | sample M_130807_EF_Meta_FD_187313 | JGI IMG/M metagenome (GOLD analysis project Ga0209400, IMG submission 187313) | Freshwater microbial communities from Lake Montjoie, Canada to study carbon cycling - M_130807_EF_MetaG (SPAdes) (version 2) | ecosystem: Environmental > Aquatic > Freshwater > Lake... | reverse complement strand
AAATAATGCAAGACGCCAGTCAATTGATAGAAACTTGGCAATTTTTCAAAGAATATATCGATAAAAAACAGATCGATATTGTTGCTGAAAAATATGTGGAAATGTGCGCCGACTATGGCGTGGATGATGAGACTTTCAAAGAATCCATGGGCAATGATCAGGATTTAGACAGAGCCATCATGTACTATTTGGACATAGAAGAAGACGAGGATAACTAATGTCTGGATGGTATCAAAAGATATCCAAAGACATCAGCACTATTCCTGAAGCTTTGGAATATTTCGAAAATCAATTACAAGAAGCCAAACTAGAAATCAAAATCAGAGGCAATGTGGAAAAACAAGCAGCCGAAATGCCTGGCATTGTGGAACACAGATTCAATCAATTGCAAGAACTGGAAGCAGTGTTGGAGTATCTCAACATTGAATTGCGTAGATTACGCAGTTCTTATTTTAAAAAATATTTTGAAAATTACAACAGAGCACTCACCAGCAGAGAGGTGGAAAAGTATGTGGATGGTGAAGCAGATGTAGTAGACTATGAAAAGATCATCAATGATTTTGCTCTGATGCGTAACAAATGGTTAGGCATCTGTAAAGGATTAGACCAAAAACAATGGCAGATGACCAACATAGTTAAACTGCGTGTGGCTGGTATGGAAGACGCCTCTATATAATTAAAATTATGAAGACTTATGCTTGTATTACTTCAATGAATCAGAAGTATTACAGTCATTGTGGCAAAGCCTGTATAGATACATTCTGTGCTTATTGGCCCAGTGATATCAATCTTCATGTGTACAATGAAAACCTAAGAAAACCAAGCAAAAAAAAACAAGCACAATATATCAATTGGTCAGAATTGGGTGTAGAATATCAAAATTTTATTGACAAAAATAAAGACAAAGATCCTTTGATTAATACTTTTGCAAAGAAAGCATTCTCCATAATTCATGCCATGGAAAATATCGAGTGCGATAGATTGATTTGGATTGACGCTGATGTCGTATCCATTTCTAATATGCATCCAATGTTGTTGAATTTGTTGAGTCCTGATGATGTATTGAGCACGCATTATGGAGTTTTTCATGATTGGGGCACAGAAAACCAACCAGATCGTAAAAGTTTTAGTTGTGAAACAGGATTTTTTATACTGAATAAAAAACATGAAAAGTTCGATGAATTTGTAAAAAATTATAAAGACTACTATCTAAAAAATTCTGGTCATACTCTTAGAAGATTTTATGATGGCGAAGTTTATGGAGCAGTGGTAAAAAAACTATCCGAAGAAGGAGTTAAGATGTTGGAACTCAATGATGATTATTATTATAGAAGCCCTATGCCTAGAAGTATATTAGCTCCTTATATTGAACATATGAAAGCAAAAAATAAAGATCATTGGAATAATGAAAGTATTATGGCATCGCTGGGATTAATAAACGAAAACGAAAATGATAACGATAACGACAACAACGAAGAAATCCAATGAAATTTGTAGCATATCTTCAATGTATTCCAAACAATAATAAGAATATTGAAAAAAGTCAAATATTAGAAAAATTCAGTAGAGGTGTTGCCAAAATAGGTGATCAAGTAATATTACATCAAGGCAATAATCTTATTGATGCAGATGTGGCCATGAGTATAGGTTGGGTGCATGAAAATTCAAGAAACGTTGGTCATTTGAATTTAAGAAAACAAATAATACAACATCAATTAAATTCTAATAAAAAAGTTTTATTAGCAGACAGTAACTTATTTTTATACAAAGATACAAGCAATCCAAAACATTATTTGAGATACAGCTTTAATGGCGTTTTTCCCAACACAGGAATTTATTGTGATACTGAAATAGATTCTAATAGATGGATTAAAATTTCTCAAGATCTTAAAATATCATTGAAAGATTATAGACAGAATGGTGATCATATATTGTTATGCTTGCAAAGAAACGGTGGATGGTCCATGGGCAAATACGATGTGATTGATTGGACTGTGAGCACAATTAATACCATAAGACAATATTCTGATAGACCCATTGTGATTAGAGCTCACCCTGGAGACAAAGGATCCAAAGAATATCTTGACTCGAGAAATATTATTAAAAAATTAGGACACATGAATAATATAACACTGTCGCCAGCAGGAGCCACATTTATTGATGATTTAAAAAACTGTTGGGCTGTGATAAATTACAATTCAAGTCCCACAGTGGGAGCAGCCATAGAAGGATATCCAATATTTGTGACAGATTCCAGCAGAAGTCAATGTGCTGAAATTGCTAATTTAAATCTATTAGACATTGAAAATCCTAAATTTTTTGATAGACAAAAATGGATTGAAAGAATCAGTATGTTTCATTGGGATTTTGATGAAATTGAAAATGGTGAATGTTGGAATCACATGAGGAAGTACGTATGAAAATAGAAGTCATTACCAGTTTTAATAAAGCATATTATGATCTTATAGGAAAAGATTGTGTGGAAACATGGTTAAAATATTGGCCTGCAGATCTCACATTAACTTGTTATGTGGAAGAATTTTCTTTGCCCGAACATCCTAGAATAAAACAAATATCATTTGATAATTTACCCAAAGAATATTTTGAATTTCAAAATACAACAGAAAAACAAATTAAAAAATTTGGAAAAAAGGCATGGAGTTTTATTCATGCTATGGAAAATTCTTCAGCTGATAGAATCATATGGATAGATGCTGATGTGTTAACTATAAAAGAATTTCCAAAACCCTTATTATTAGAAACATTACCTAGCAACGTTCTTAGTACACACATGGGAGTTACATATGACACAACCAAAGAAGGAATACCTGGCAGATGGTTTGTGCCTGAAACAGGATTCTTTGCTGTGAACACTCAACACAATTTGTTTGAACAATTTAAAAAAGAATACAAACGTCATTATGTGGAAAAAGATTATAAAGATTTAAGAAGATTTTATGATAATGATGTATATGGATATGTTTTTGAAAAGTTAAAAGCACCAGGCAATGATTTGTGTAAAAATTTTGATAAAACTTATAAAACTCCATTGCCTAAGACAATATTAGGATCCTTTTTAACACATTACAAAGCCAAACATGCTAAAAAAGCATTTAGTTTGAAAAATTAATTCCAATATTTTTCTTTTCGACTTACAAGTAAATCTTTGTTTGAACTTTTTCCTTGGTCTTTTCTTTTACCTTTGAGATGATCTAGATAAGCACCCCAAGCAGTATTAATCAAAGGATGTCCTTCTCCTTTGATAATGCCTTGACACCAATCATTCCATATCCATTGAGGATTTATTTGTTTTATTTCTTTTCTTACTTCATCAAATACCCAACAATCATTAAATTCTTGAAATTGAAACAGTCTACCGGTATCGTATGCTTTTTGAAATTCTGTTAAAAATTGTTTAGTTGTAGTATCACGTAAATTCATTCCATACAATCCACATTCTGTAAATTTATTTGGTCTGCCAAGAAATCCTAATCCTACATTTGCGGGAGACATCATTTCAATAAACTCATGAGTGATTGGTGAATGGCACACAGTGTCAGCATCCATCCAAAATAAAATATCAGCATCACAGTTAAGACCTGTGTAACAAACAGAATAAACTTTGTGACTGAATCTAATAGCGTCCCAACGAAATCCTATGCCAGGTTGTTTGCCCTTATGATCTGCAGGTCCTGTGGCCAATTTACCCACAGCTTTTGGATCATTTTTCCAACGATCTTTGAATGCTACCAAAGCTGGTATGGTGCTGTGTAAATCTCTCACCATAACATTCACAGCTGATTCCTTCACTGTGCAATCTTCTGCATAAACATACAGCGTAATATCTGCGGGCCAATTTTGAATGAATGATTGGATCATTCTACTGCCGTACTTGTCATATCCAGATTTATTAAATGTGGTAACCACTGCTTTTTTTTGCATTATTTTTGCAATCGTTTGATATCAGCTGCCACCATCATGCTGACCAAGGTTTTAAAATCTGTCTTGCGTTGCCAGCCCAATATTTTTTCTGCTTTGGTGGCATCACCACACAGTCTATGTAGTTCTGCAGGTCTTTTGAATTTGGGATCACTTTCAACATATTGTTGCCAGTCTGTGATGCCCACGCTGTCAAATGCTAATTGTAGGAATTCTTTGATGCTGTGTTGCTCTCCAGTGGCTATTACATAGTCTCCTGGTTCTGGTTGTTGCAGCATCTGCCACATGGCTTCCACATAATCTCCAGCAAACCCCCAGTCTCTTTGTGATTCTAGATTGCCTAAAATGATTTTATTCTCCAGCCCTAATTTGATTCTAGCAACACCGTCTGTAATTTTTCTCGTGACAAATTCTATTCCTCTGATGGGAGATTCATGATTGAATAATATGCCTGTGGAAGCATGCAAACTATAACTTTCACGAAAATTTATAGTGATCCAATGTGCATACAGTTTGGCCACTCCGTAAGGTGATCTAGGATGGAATGGAGTATTTTCATCTTGTTTGATTGTGCCTATGCCATTGCCATACATTTCACTGGTGCTGGCTTGATAGAATTTGGTGCTTGGGCTGTGTTGTTTGATAGCATTTAATATGTTTAAAGGTCCCACAGCATTAACTTCTGTGGTAACTTTGTTAAGATCCCAACTGGCTCCAACAAAACTTTGAGCAGCAAGATTGTAAAACTCATTTGGTCGTAGAGTTTTTATCAAATGATTCATGCTGTTATCGTCAGTGATATCACCAGTGATCAATTCGATATCATTTTCAATGCCTAAGAATTTAATGTTTTCTAAATTGGGACTGGAATATCTTTTGACCAATCCAATCACATGATATCCTTTTTCCAATAATAGTTTTGCTAGATAAGGACCGTCCTGTCCAGTCATTCCTGTTACAAACGCAATTTTTTTCATAATAACTCCTAATTTATTTTAAGCATGTTGGATAGATATTTTTTCCAAACATTGTTATATTCACAATCCCTGTATTCTTTGAACCAAGGTCCGCCTTCCGTATAATGCAACACTTTTGGAGCACCGTCTTTGGGTTCTTTGTACCAACCCACCAACCAATTCCAACTGTGATCCACACTGCCAATCTCCTCATCTTTTAACCAACTGAATCTGTGTAGATACTGTCCTGTTTCTTTATTGACCATGTCAGGAGTAACTGCTCTGTTGGCAGGATGGGCACAATTCCACAGTATCATGGAACTCCAATTCTTTCTAGGATATGGCATCTGTTTTTGATTGTCCATCTTAACTCCTGGTGCAGGAGTGTAATCATGTTTGACCACCATCACTGCATAACGTTCATCTGCTTGAGCAAATAATTCAGCCACATCCACGGTCCACACAAAGTCACAGTCACAGAACACTGCCCAACCGGTGTAGTTGGTCATGTAGGGAATGAGAAATCTGCTGAATGTAAATTCGGTAGTGCTGAGTGGATCAATGGGGCGTGTGTACAGTCCTGCCTCACGCAATTCTTTCATTCTGAGTGGCAGCACTTCAGTTTTGGGTTGATGTTGTTTGATTGAATGCTCACACACTTGATATGTGATGTCCTCTCTGGTATCATAGCCCACAAATATCTTCATAAGAATAAAACTATTTATATACCCATTTAATTGTTAAATACTATTATGGATACACAAGTTTGGTTAAAAACTTTTGAAAGTCGATACGGCCCATTATTGGATATAAAAAGTTCTGCAGTTAAAAAAGGATTGATAGAAGGTCTTTATAAACGTAAAAATGGGTATGTGACAATTTTTAATCTATTGTTTCAACAAAAAAAAGAAAATTTTTATATCATAGAAACAGGCACAGTCCGCAACCCAAATAGTTGGAAAGATGGCAACAGTGGATTTTTGTTTGCCGAGATGGTTAAAATTTACGGTGGATTTGTGAGATCTGTGGATATAAATCAAACTGCTGTGGACATTGCCAATAACTTTATTGATCAAAAATTTTATAAATGTTATTGTTCAGATAGCGTTGCTTGGTTAAACTCTTTAAATGATTTAAACAAAATTGATTTATTTTATCTTGATAGTTATGACGTAAAATGGCGCGATGATTCGCTGAGTGCTGCTCATCATTTAAAAGAATTTCAAACAATTGAACCACACTTAAAACCAGGATGCATTGTTGCTATTGATGACAATTCTAGATTTTTAACAGATAACAAACGCACTGGCAAGGGTCGTATGATTGTTGAATATTTAGATTCCAAAGGTATCAAACCCATATACGATGCCTACCAAATAATTTATAAGTTTTAAGGAAACACATGATTGTAGATACCACACTTTTTAATAATGAATTCCACATGTTAGATCTTCGTATTGCACTTACAGAAAATTATGTAGATCGTTGGGTTATTTGCGAAGGTAATAGAACAATGAGCGGCAAGCCAAAGCCGTATCATCTCAGTGACAATATTGAAAAATACAAACACCTCGGTGAGAGACTAGTAGTTGTTAAATTAGATATTCCCGAAACATGGTCAAACTGGGACATCGAAAACGGACAACGTGCAGCGTTAATTGAAGGGTATGCTGATTGTGCCGACAACGATATTATTATGCATAGCGACCTTGATGAAAATCTAAACCCTGAATTGTTTGATGAAATTTTAAAATTAGTTAACGAAACAGGAAAGCCTGTGACATGTACATTAGATTTTTATGTTTATCGATTTGACCAAAAAGTAAACAGAAAATGGGCAGGTAATGTTGTTGCCAAAAAGAATATGTTCAACGACCCTTGCGAATTGTACAAAGGATTGTTAGCTGGGGTCGGTCATGCGCAGAAGAAAAAAGATAGATCACATTGTGTATCATTCCCTCAGATAGCAGGATGGCACTGGGGATGGATGGGGAATGATGATATTATTCGTTCTAAAGCCGAAAGCTGTATCGAAACACAAAATTGGGACGCTGAGAAGATGTTAGGACATTTCCATGAGGGCAACAATGGAGATGCTATCAATGGAAAAACAGTGACAGATTTCTGCGAGGATCCAGATTATCCTGAGGTGGTTAACACACTATTGCGTCAATATCCGTTTTGGACTGAAAATCTTAAGGCTTCTCAACAAACCAACAACGACCACTCCGACGAACTTTGATATTCTTTGATCCAAAGAATTCCCATACAGCTCGCTGTACTCCGGGGTGTCCTTTAGTATAGTCGTCTCCGCCAAAGATTGAACCTGATTTAATTTTTGGCCACCATGCGTGTAAATCTTGGATAACACATTCATATGTGTGCCCAGCATCTACATAACAAAAATCAACAGAGTTATCTTCAAACTGTTTTGCAGCATTCCAACTTAAAGTTTGAATAGTTTCTATTTTATCAAGAACAGGAGCAACGTTATCGTGAAATATCTGCTTGAGATTTTTTGTAGATCCGTGATCTTTTAATTCAACTCCGCCGTCCCATGTATCAACAGCGTAAAATTTTCCTAATTTATTTCTGTTAATTAATTCAACAACACTATATGCAACTGATCTACCTGTCCAAGATCCCAGTTCTACCCATACACCGCAAGCTGGGAATTTTTCAAGAGCAATATCAAGGAACACAGTGTTCCTTTCACTCATAAATCCGTCAAAGTTCTGATAAAAGTGTTCCATCATATTTCCATATTGCGGCTGGACTGGGTTTGATTGGTATTAAATACTCACATATTTATCCATATGAAATTTGGTCTATTCAAAAACAACGGAGCACTCAACAGTGCTGATATCTTCTACTACGTGGCCGACGGCTTGCAACAGCTGGGCCACACAGTGACCTATGACACTGTGGAAGATGTGGATGTGCCTGTGATATGGTCCATGTTGTGGCACGGTAGAATGCAAGGCAATCAAACGATTTATCAATCATACAGGAGTCGTGGCAAGAATGTGCTGGTGTTGGAAGTGGGTGGCATACAGAGAAATCACACTTGGAAAGTGGCATTGAATGGTATCAATCGTGCTGCTGATTTTGGCATGGGTGACATGGACACAGATAGACCCCACAAATTAAAATTAAAATTAAAACCTTGGCGCACAGATGGTGAACACATTTTGATTTGTGCTCAACACAACAAAAGCGAGCAATGGCGAGACATGCCCACATTGGACAAATGGGTGCATAACACTGTGCTCAAAATTAGAGAACATTCCAAAAGACCCATTGTGATCAGACCACACCCACGTTGCCCTATCAAAGATACATTTAAAATGTTTGGCAATGTCACTGTTCAAAATCCTGTTCAAATAGATGGCACTTATGATGATTTTAATTTGGATTTTTGCAACTGTTGGGCTGTGGTCAGTTGGAGCAGCAATCCCGGACCACAAGCAGTGATTGCAGGTGTGCCTGTGTTTGTGGGTCCAGACAGTTTGGCCTATGATGTGGCCAATCATGATTTGGCAAACATAGAAACACCACACATGCCCAATCGTGAAAATTGGTTGGTGCGTTATGCTCATACCGAATGGACTGTGGATGAAATAAGATCCGGAATTCCTTTTAAACGCTTGACTTTTTGATATCTTACGCTTATAATTAGCGTATGGTCAATTCTAATAATCCACCAATGATTTACACTGTAGAAGACTGTCTAGAAATTATGTCAGGCTTCAGTGATATTTTGGTTTCTCCTCCCATTGAACTATTGGAACGTGATAAAAAAATTTTGCAAAGCATTGGATCTAAAACTTTTAAAGGCATAGGACTGACCGACAAACAATTGGCTGTGATTAAAAAAATACTTTTAACCAATTATATTCAACAATTTTCTGATAGGGGAATTGATTTAGTTGCATCTTTGGAACAGTTGAGAGGACCATTGCGTGAATTGGATCGTTCCACATTTATTAAAATTAAAAAAGTGAAAGATATACCAGAATTAACTCAAGTTTACAATCAAGGTAATTTTGGTAAAGAATTAAAAGTAATTGTGTTGCGTTTTCCTTTCAATATGTCCTATGCTCGTTTGATCAATGACATTAAGAAAAAATTTAGATTTGATGACAGATATTTCAATTACGACAATCACTATCTATTTCCGTATGAAGAAAAATATGTTTATCATTTGATTTATAAATTTAAAGATAAAATCAAAGATATTGATCCTGAACTGTTGGAAGTTTATAAAAAACTTTGTGAAATAAATGAACACCCAGATCAACATATACCAGGAATCTATGATTATCAAATACGAAATGTGCCCGCTGAGTATGTAAATTTTTTACACAATAACATTGGCGTTCCCAATAAAGATAATTTGTATCTTTATCAAGACAGACGTCAAGCACTGGCTTTGGAGTTTATGGACAGTTCCGCTGTGCAGGAATCTTTGAAAAAAATAGATATCTTGAGTCAAAAAATTGCATCAAGAAATACATTTATTGTTAACATAAACAAAACCAAATGGACGCTGGATCAAGTGATTGGCTCTTTGAATCAGTTAGCAAGATTTCCTCTTTTGGTTGTGTTGAACGAAAAAGTTGCTTTGGAAAATTATCACGAAATATACAGTAGATTAAAATTGATGTTTCCATCCAGCGAGCATTCAGTGATGTTTAGACTGCCCAATCAAGGATCCAAAAATATAGAATTCAATCAACGTGTGTCTGAAGATTGTACCAATAATTCTGTTGATAAAAACACAAAAATAGTTTATATTAGTCATAGACGTGTGCCTAAGCCTTTGATCAAATCCAAATGGCAGGCTCAAGCAGTTATTAGTTTAAGGAGTGAAAGAGAACACAACCAGGTTCAAAACTTTTTGCAACAGTATGATTTAATCATACAGTATGACAATGAAGAAAGTCCTTGGAACATGTGGCATCACGAAGTGGAGATTATATAATATGAGTTCTTGTAAAATTATCATTCAAGATGAAGTCAATGTGAAGATTGATGGATTGGATGTGGAGATCAGAAGAAGAATAGCCAATAAATTAAAATGGGCTGTGCCATATGCCAGATATCTTCCACAGTACAAACTGGGCAGATGGGATGGCAAGGTGGGGTTCTTTGGTTTGGGTGGCAATGGTTATGTGAATCATTTGGATACCATTATCCAATTGTTGAATGACTATGGTATAGAAATAGCAGAGATCGTTGACAACAGAAAAAAAATAGAATTAAAATTTAATAAGATAGACAAAAACTTTTTTGCTGATAAGACATGGCCCAAAGGACACATCATGGAAGGTCAAAAAATTGAATTGAGAGATTATCAAGTGCAAGTGGTGAATAACTTTTTGGAAAACCCACAGAGCCTGCAAGAAGTGGCCACTGGAGCAGGCAAAACGATTATTACTGCTTGTTTATCTAAATTGTGTGAACCGTTTGGGCGAACCATCGTGGTGGTGCCCAACAAAGGATTGGTCACACAAACAGAAGAAGATTATATCAATTGTGGATTGGATGTGGGAGTGTATTTTGGAGATAGAAAAGAATTAAATCACACACATACCATTTGCACTTGGCAGTCTCTGAACGTGTTGGATAAGAAAACCAAAGAGGGCGATGCTGTGGTGACGCTGGCTGAATTTTTGGATGGAGTGAACACCATTATCATAGACGAAGTGCATCAAGCCAAAGCAGAAGTATTAAAAAAATTACTCACGCACAATTTAAGAAATGCTGCCATACGTTGGGGTCTCACCGGCACCATTCCCAAAGAACAATTTGAATTTCAGGCCATACTGGCCAGCATTGGTCCTGTGATCAATCAAATATCTGCCAAAGAACTGCAAGACAAGGGAGTGCTGTCACAGTGCCATGTGAATGTGGTGCAACTGGTAGACACAGTAGTGCATAGAAATTATCAAGAAGAATTAAAATATCTAATGACTCACGAACCACGCATGAAATTTTTATCCAAAATGCTGATGCGAATCAAAGAATCAGGCAACACACTCATATTAGTGGACAGATTAGCAGCAGGAGAAATGTTGCAAAAATTAATACCAGATTCCGTGTTTATTCAAGGAGAAATGAAATTGTCTGAACGCAAAGAAGAATATGATCAAATATCTAATTCAACCAATAAAGTTTTAATTGCCACTTATGGTGTGGCTTCTGTGGGTATTAATATCCCCAGAATTTTTAATCTAGTTTTAATTGAACCTGGCAAGAGCTTTGTGAGAGTGATACAGAGCATTGGTAGAGGCATAAGAAAGGCACAAGACAAAGACTTTGTACAGATTTGGGACATAACGTCCAGCTGTAAATTTGCCAAAAGGCACTTAACCCAAAGGAAAAAGTTTTACAAAGAAGCAAACTATCCTTTCACAATGGAAAAAATGGAGTGGAATTAAAATTATGAGAATATTAACAGTGGATAATAATCCTTTCTTACTGTCTAAAATGCCCGAACAGATCACAGAAGATATCAGTTTCAGTGTGCTGGATAACAGCAATCCTAAAGAACCTGATTTCTTTTTTATGCCTTTAATTTTTATTGAAAGTTTTTCAAGTCCAGCAATAGTGTTAGAAATTGGCGGGCATGAGATCAGCATGCCTTTAGATTGGAGCATGGCTGTGGGAGATCAAGAAAGCGGCAGCAATTTAGAAATTGTATCATTGACCAGTTTGAGCGACAGGGGTTTTGAAGCATTTGTGTTCAATCCATTGATAGGATTCAAAGGAGAATTTGCTCCCATCAAAGTGATTAATTTTTACAATGATGTCAAATGGTACTTTCCCAAAGTTAAAAACAATCAATTGATCACAACTCCGTTGACTGATGGATTCAAACCCAAGTGTGCATTTTTTATAAAAGATGTTTCTAGACAGTGCGAAACTATTGAACATACTTTGTTATACTGATGCCTAAAATTAAAAAGAAAAAAACAAAAGAAACAGAAAAAGAAGACATAATAGATTTGTCTTTGGATTCGGAAGAAGACGAAGAAGATCTATCATGGATGATAGAAGATAACGATGGAAAAGAGATTTAGATACAAACCAGGAATAGCTTATTCGCACGAATCTCCCGATGGAGGTCATACAGTGTATGCTAGGGAAATAGGAACCAAAAATAAAAAAAGAGAATTGGTTTATAGAGATGAGGAGTCTTTGATTGAAGAAGAAAGTCAAATCAGAAGTCAATATGTCACACCCGAAGCAATTAGACTGTGTAATCAAAATAAAGGATTGCAAAAAGCATGGGAAAAGTATATAGTATTATTAAAATTATCCGGATTCGATGACTAACAAACTACCATTAAAAGATATACTGGCAGCCATAGACATGAATGCTAAAAATGTCTGGGATGAACTGTCTGACGATGAACAAAAACAAGTGAGTTTCTTTTTATTGAACAGATATGCCAGTGCAGTGAAAGGCAACAACACTCAAAAAGAATTGGCTATATTCAAAACCAACGAGTATTACAATAAAAACTTTTTCACAATACAAAAACACAAAAAGTTATTATGGTTTTTACTTTGCATGACTGCCAATGAAAAGAAAGAGATCAGATATCACGAATGGATAGGATACAAGCTCAAAGATGCAGGTGCTCAAAACAAAGCAATAAAGTTTTTAAAAGAATTATATCCCAACATGAAGGAAGACGAAATAGAATTACTTGCCAAAATTAACAGCAAAGAAGAACTGAAAGAATTGGCTGAATCATATGGCATGGACAAAGCAGAAATTAAAAAAACACTATGATTGAACGACCTTATACATGTCAATACTGTGATACCAGTTATACCAAAGAAAAAACATTGGCAGTGCATCTGTGTGAACAGAAAAGAAGACATTTGCAAAAAGATGAACGCAGAGTTCAATTGGGTTACATGACATTTGTGAGATTCTATCAAATATCCCAAAAATTGGATGGCACAAAAACATATGAAGAATTTTGTAAATCTCCTTACTACAACGCATTTGTTAAGTTTGGATCATTTGTGTCCAACGTAAAACCGTTGTATCCAGAAAATTATATTGATTACGTGATCAAGAGTGGAGTCAAATTGGATCATTGGTGCAGAGAAGAACTGTATGAAAAATATGTGTTGGAATTAATATTGAAAGAATCTATGGAACCTGCTGTGGAAAGATCCATAAAAAATATGATGGATTGGGCTGACAATCACAGTGCTGATTGGAAGGATTATTTTAGATATGTGAGTTTGCCCAGAGCAGTGTATGACATCAAGGATGGTAAAATTTCTCCTTGGTTGATATTAAACAGTAACTCAGGCAAAGAAATGATGAGCAAATTTAGTAACGAACAATTAACCATGTTGTATCATGTGATAAATCCTGAGCATTGGTCACTTAAATTCAAAAGACATCCAGCAGATGTGGAAATGATCAAAGAAATAATCAAGGAAGCCAAACTTTAAATGAAATCAAAAAAAGTTGATTATAAATCAAAAAGATTTTGTTACACGTGTAAAAAAATCACTCCGCATGGAAAAGATGCCAGTTGTGCCATTACCTACTACGGAAATAAACCAAGTATTCCTTGGCAATGTACCATTTGTTATCCTACTTCTCTTGACAAATTAGAACCTACGAAGTTATAATAAATTATGCCCGATATTGATATAGATTTTGCTGATAGAACTGTAGTGTTGGAGAAATTCAAACACAGAGTTGCTAAATTGGAAACTGGTAAGAAACACAACACTGGAATTTATTTCACGGAGATACCTTATAATCCTGTGGACAATCTAGCCACATTAAACTATGATGAAGCTGAAAACAGAGGATATTTTAAGATAGATTTTTTAAATGTAAGCATTTACAAAAATATAAAAAGCGAACAGCATTTAAAAAATTTGATGACCAAAGAACCCATGTGGGAATTATTACAAGAAAAGGATTTTGTGGATCAATTGTTTCATGTGAATGGACATGTGGAAATTTTACAAAAATTAAAACCTAAAAATATAGAACAACTGGCAGCAGTGTTGGCCATCATAAGACCAGCCAAAAGACATTTATTAAATAACAGTTGGAAAGAAATCATGGAACAAGTGTGGGTTAGACCCACTGATGATTCTTACTATTTTAAAAAATCTCATGCCACGTCATATGCTGTGGCTGTGGTGGTTCATATGAATTTGATTTGTGAGGAATTAAATCAAAATGCGTAAACTAGTAGATGGAACCGAAGCAGTTGAATTAGAACAATCAATAGTTTTAGAAATTAAAACCAAATGCCCCAGCAAATATTTGTTGTTGGATTTGGAAACCAACGAAACCTATAGAGGATCCAATAATAGTAGATCAGGAGAACATTGGTCCAAAGTGGAAGATTCATTTATAAATCAATACAGAAACTTAGATCCCACACCTGCTGCAACGGCAGTTAATGTTCGAGAAATTTTAGATGCTGTGGATGAATTGTTAAAACTTTAATTTTTGGGTCTTCTTACCAACTGAACTGATTTGCGTTTGGTTCTTTTCACTGCTAGATTATAAAGATTTACT
>Ga0209400_1002345_pt1 | contig 14477 bp, 13 predicted proteins | sample M_130807_EF_Meta_FD_187313 | JGI IMG/M metagenome (GOLD analysis project Ga0209400, IMG submission 187313) | Freshwater microbial communities from Lake Montjoie, Canada to study carbon cycling - M_130807_EF_MetaG (SPAdes) (version 2) | ecosystem: Environmental > Aquatic > Freshwater > Lake... | reverse complement strand
AGCTAACCTACCTTGAAAAACGACCTTTGATTCTCAAAAGAGTAGCCAAGTACAGAAAAAGACCTGATGTAAAAGCAAGAAGTAGGCAGTGGCAGAAAGAATATTATTCAAATCCAGAAAATAAAGACCGTCGCCGCAAAACCAACTATGTCTGGTACGCGAAAAACAGGACAACGCAACTTGCGTACAAGCGAAGTCTCCACAAAAAGCACATGCAGGATTCACAAAAGAAGGAAAAACGTAAAAACCAACAAGCAACATATATGCGACAGAGAGCGCAGACTGACCCGAACTTCAGAATTCGAGTGCGATTGAGTGGGCGGATAACTGATGCGTTTCGTCGGCAAAAAACATCTAAAAGCCATTCGGCCCTTAAATACCTAGGATGCACCCTTGCCTTCTTTACTAGGTATATCAGCAAGCAGTTCAAACTAGGTATGAACATTGAAAACTACGGTAGAGTATGGGAACTAGACCACATAAAGCCGTGTAGCAGCTTTGATCTCCAGAATGATACTGAGGCCCTAAAATGCTTTAACTTTAGTAATTATCAGCCGCTGTTTGTGTTTGAGAATAGACAAAAGAGTGATAGCGGATTAAGGCGGCGATCAGAGGAAAATAGTAGCGAGTAGCACTCTGGTAGCACTGCTTATGTAAGTCACTGTATATTAATGGTGCGGCTGGAGGGAATCGAACCCTCGTGTCTAGCTTGGAAGGCTAGCGTTCTACCATTGAACTACAGCCGCAAACCAAGTGCGCCGTGGAGGATTTGAACCTCCAACCTCCTGATCCGTAGTCAGGTGCTCTATCCAATTGAGCTAACAGCGCGTGAAATCAAACCCTACCTTACGGAGCCTTTTCGGGCAATGCCGACGAACTCCCTCCTAAAGCCTGCTTCATCTCCGCAATCCATTCGGCCGTTTTTGGGTGGTACGGATAAGCCTTCAAGATCTCCATCTTTTGGGCCCAACCTGACTCCTGCTCCCCGATTTTCTCCAAGTCTTCGGCTCTCTCCCACAATAACTCCGGGCGCCGGAGAACCTTGTAATCGTCCAACCCCAGGGTCTTCACCTCTTTTTCCGCCTGCTCGTCCATGGCCGCAATCCGTTGATCCCATAATCGCAATAGGTCCCGGCTCTTCGCATCCCTCAGGTGAGGTCGAACCACCTCGTTGAAGACAGCATCCACCGATCCCGAACGCACCTCCGCTTCCTTGACCTCGGCTAAAAAACCTTGGATCTGCCGGTCGCGCACCAACGGACTCTCCACTAACGGTCGGTTAAATTCATCCCCTCCACCCCCCTTAGCCTGCCTCCGCCCCATCCCCGTGCCCTGCTGCTTCCTTCCACCCTTGCCTTTCGGTTCGACCACTTCAGTCGGATTTTCCGGCACATCCTTGGACTTAAAGAGCGCCTCCCAATACATCACCCACTCATCCGCCTTTGGGGCTTCCTTTTCTCCCAGAGCCTCCCGACAGACTAGGGCCAGATATTGAACATGAAGCTGAACCGCCGTGGTGAAATCCAGCGAAGAGATCTTGTCTTTATTGTCCACTTTCCACTGCTGGAACTTCGTATCCCCCTCCTGGGCCCGGCCAAATTCCACATTCCGATAACTCTCCAGATACACCTGCACGGCCTTCAACTTGTCGGCGCCGGCCTCGTTAAAATCTCGTGCAGACTTAACGAGGAGATCTTGGGTCAGTTTTTCATTCTTTTGCTCGATCGCCTTCAACTCCTCCAAGGCCTTGGCCCGGTCCAATTTCGCCTCCTCCGCCCCAACTGCGCCGGTCCAAGCTATGTTCAGCACGAAAATCTTCCAAGCACGGGTAAAAGGAATCATCTTCATGAAGAATCCAAATTGGGCGAACGCCCCCTAGAAGCCATGTTTTTCCTTGGGAACGTTTTTGACCGCACCCCTCTTTTTTGCGAGTCTTTCCCTTTCCGGGCGGATACCGAAGTGGCCAAACGGGGCAGACTGTAAATCTGCTGGCTTACGCCTTCGCTGGTTCGAATCCAGCTCCGCCCACTCTTAACCCCGCAGGGTGAGAGGATATTGGATATCGAAGATAGGATATCCGACTGCCTCCTATATCCGATATCCCATATCCCATATTCGAAACACGCTTCCCACTTCTTCGCTTATTTTCCCCATCGGGCATTCAGCCTCCTTGGTCTGGCAGTTTAGGCTGTCTACTACCAAAGGATGCCCTTTGAACACCACCGCCAACCCTTGGCCCCCCACCATGTCTTCGTCCGACGGGTCCTGCTGCATTTTGCCATGGCAGTCGGACTGATCTGCTTCTCTCTGGGCATCGGCATTGTCGGTTACCACACCCTCGGGGGGTTGGCGTGGGAGGATGCTCTGGTCGAATCCTCCATGCTCATGGGCGGCCAAGGGCCGGTCTATGGGCAGAGCCTGACGACCGTTTCAGCCAAGATCTTCTCCTCCGCCTATGCTCTCTTTTGCGGGATCGTTCTGATCGCCCTCTTCGGCATCATCCTATCGCCCGTCTTTCACCGCATTCTGCATCGCCTTCACGTTTCGGAAAAATAGTCCCTACCCATGAAAGACAAATGGATCCAACTCGCCCTTCGCCTCGCCGAGGCCACCGCTCCGACCAGCACGGACCGCTATCACAAGGTCGGTTGCGCCATTCTCCGCAAGGAGGGAAGCGTCTGTGGGATCGGCTTCAACGGTCAACCTCCCGGCGTCGACCTGACCGAGGACGAGGCCCTGCACCGCGATTTCCGACGCCGCCTTACCACCCATGCGGAAAGTAACGCCTTGGCCTTCTGCAAGCCGGGCGATCCCTACCTGCTGGCCGTCACGCTTCCCCCTTGCGACCGCTGCCTCGTCGATGCCGTCCGTTACGGAGTCAAAATCATCGTCTGCCGCCCCAGCCCCGAGCCGGAAAACCACCCCATCCCTCACGAGCTGGCTAAACGCCTGAAGGTGGAAATTCGCGTGATCGAACAATAACCCCCCCCCAACGTTCCCGCGCTCTTACTCGGCACGGATCCACCCGATTGCCATAATCATCGGATCCGCTTAGGATCACTAAATGGCCCCCGCTTCTACCGCACGGCCGGCGACCACCCCCAAAGCCCCCCAACTTCCGCCATACCCCCACAAGCCTCGCCCTTACCCGGGCCCCTCGGCCGAGGAAGTTCTCAAGCTTCGCAAGGAACATCTCACGCCCTCCCTTTTCCACTACTACCGCAAGCCCTTGATGCTTGTGGAGGGGTCGATGCAGTACCTCTACGACGAAAAGGGCCGCCGCTACCTGGATGCCTTCGGTGGAATCGTCACCGTCTCCGTTGGTCACTGCCATCCGGAGGTCCTGGCCGCCGTTGATGAACAAAACCACCTGCTCCAACACGCCTCCACCATTTATCTTCACCCCGGCATCGCCCAGTACGGCAAGGAACTGGCCGACTGCATGCCCGGCGATCTGAAAGTTTGCTATTTCGTGAACTCAGGCTCTGAGGCCAATGAACTGGCCCTGCTCTTGGCCCGCGCCTACACGGGTAACTACGACGTCATCGCCCTGCGCAACTCCTACCATGGCGGCACTTCCAACACGATGGGCATCACATCCCACCACACCTGGAAATACAACGTCCCGCACTCCTTCGGGGTCCAGTTTGCCCGTGCCCCCTACCCTTACCGCGGCCCTTGGGCCGCCACCGATCCGAACGCGGGTAAAAACTATGCCGCGGATGTGGAGGAGCTAATCCGCTTCGGCTCACCGGGAAAAATCGCCGGCTTCATCGCCGAATCCATCCAAGGAGTGGGAGGGGCCGTGGTTTTTCCCGAAGGGTATCTAGCGGAGGCCTACAAACACGTCCGTGCGGCCGGCGGTGTCTGCATCGCCGACGAAGTGCAGGCAGGCTTTGGCCGCACCGGCAAGTCCTTCTGGGGATTTCAAAACCAAGGGGTCCAACCGGATATCGTGGTCATGGCCAAGAGCATCGGAAACGGCGCCCCCTTGGCGGCCGTGGTCACCACCCACAAGATCGCCGAAACGCTCGCCCAACGGATTCACTTTAACACCTACGGAGGAAATCCCGTCTCCGTCGCCCAAGGTCGCGCCACCCTGAAAATCATCCGCCGGGACAATCTGCAGCAACGTTGTGCCGTGCTGGGCGAACGCCTGCTGACCGGGCTCCGCAAACTTCAGGAAAAACACGAGGCCATCGGGGAAGTCCGAGGCATGGGCCTCATGATCGGCGTGGAGGCGGTGAAGGACCGCAAAAGCAAGGAACCCGACCGTGATTTCATCGCCGAAGTTCTGGAACACGCCCGGGAACGGAGTCTGATCATCGGCAAGGGCGGACTTTTTGGGAACGTCCTCCGGATCAAACCGCCCATGTGCATCACCGAAGCCGATGTCGACTTCATGCTGGCCGTACTGGACGAATCCTTCGCCGCGGCAAAAGATTAGCTTTTGCTGGAACCTGGACTGGGCAGATCCAAAAGTCCGGCGGTCACCCCGTCCGGGATAACCCGGGTCGCCCGCAACGGACGTTCGCGCCGAACCGCCTCGCGGAACTTCTTCCCCGCCGTCATGCCCCGTGGGTCGCTTCCCGGGCGAGAAACTTTCCCCTACCCATCTTCCCGGTGAATTTCCCTCCCTGGAAAGCCACCTCGCCCCGCACGGTTACCACTTCGGGTTTGCCGACGGTTTTCCAGCCTTCGAAGGCACTGTAGTCGATGTTCATGTGGTGGGTTTTGGCGGAAATCGTTCCGGGCGCATCCGGATGCCACACCACCAGATCCGCATCCGCGCCCACGGACACCGTTCCTTTCCGGGGATGCAAACCAAAGAGACGGGCCGCCCCGGTGCTGGCCACCTCGACAAACCTTTGTAGATCCAGTTTCCCGGTCTTCACCCCATGGGTGTACAGCAGAGTCACGCGGTCCTCCAGCGACGGGATGCCATTCGGAATCCTGGTGAAGTCCGATCGGCCCATCTCCTTTTGCCCCTTGAAATCAAACGGGGCGTGATCGGTAGCGAGGGTATGGATGAATCCCTGTTGCAGCCCGTTCCATAAAACCGGCTGGTTTTTTTTGTCGCGCAACGGGGGGGACATCACAAATTTTGCCCCCTCAAAATTCGGGCGTTCGGCAAACGTCTTGTCGGTCACCAGATACTGGATCAGGGTCTCGACCCACGCCTTCACTCCCCTCTCCCGGGCCCGGGTGACTTCCCGGAGCGCCTCCTCGCAACTGAGATGGACCACATAGACATGGGCACCGGTCATCTCCGCAAACGTCATCAGATGATGTACGCCCTCGGCTTCGACCAAGGGGGGGCGGCTTTCATGATGAAACTCAGGACCGGTTTTCCCCGCCGCGAGAAGTTCCTGCTGCAGCACGGAGATCAGTTCAGGATTCTCGCAATGCGCCGTGGTGATCACTCCCAGTTGCCGGCCCAGTTTCAGGGTTTGATATAGCTCCTCATCCGTCACCCCGAAGGCGCCCTTGTAGGCGAGGAACACCTTGAAGCTGGCCACCCCAGCCCGGACGATCTTCTTCAACTGGTCGGCCGCCTTTCCGTCAAACCGTGTCACCCCCATGTGAAAGGTGAAGTCGCAGGCACTCTTCCCTTCCGCCTTGCCGCGCCAAAGCTCATAGGATGTCCAGGGATCGTCCGCCCGCGAAGGGCAGATCATTTCGATGAGCGTGGTGGTGCCTCCGGCCAACGCCGCCTTGCTGGCGGTCTCGTAAGTGTCTTTGGCCAGCGTTCCCATGAACGGCAGATGGATGTGGACGTGGGGATCGATGAATCCGGGAAAGACATACTTCCCCTTGGCATCGATTACGGTGGCCCCGGCGGGCGCTTCCAGATTTTTTCCGATCCGGGTGATCGTTTCGCCCTCGACGAGAACGTCGGCGTGGGCGCGGGAATCGGCGTTGACGATTTCGCCGTGGCGGATCAACAGCGCCACCGGACTACTCCTTGTGCCAAATATCGCCTTCGCCGTAACGGAACCAGCGGGTCGTCGTCACCTTGGCCCGGGTATAGAACAGAATCGCCTCTTTACCCTGCAGGTGCAGGTCTCCGAAGAAGGAGTAGTCCCAACCGCTGAACGGAAAGTATGCCAGCGGAGCAGGCACGCCGACATTGATCCCGACCATGCCGGCCTTGATCCGGTGCTTGAACTCGCGGGCCGCCTTGCCGGACTGGGTGTAGATGCAGGCACCATTGCCGAAGGGCGTGGCATTGGCCATCTCGATCGCCGCCTCGAGGTCATCGAAGCGCATGATATTGAGAACGGGGCCAAACACTTCCTCCTTGGCGATCTCCATCCCGGTGCGGACCTTGTCGATGATCGTCGGCCCGAGATAGAAGCCGTTGGGTTCCGCCTTCACCTGAATCTTTCTTCCGTCCACCACCAGCGAGGCTCCCTCCTTCACGCCGGAATCGATCAGGCCCTTGATCCGGTTCAGGTGCTGGGGACTGATCACCGCCCCCATCCGTTGGCCGTGTTCACGGTCGGTGGGACCAACGTCGATCGCCTTCACCGCCTTGGACAGAGGATCCAGCAACCGCTCGGCCGCCTGGCCGATCGTCACGGCCGTGGAGCCGGCCATACAGCGTTGACCGGCACAACCAAAGGCAGCGTCGACCAACCCGGTCACAGAGTTCCCAAAATCGGCATCGGGCAGGACGAAGACGTAATTCTTGGCGCCGCCGGCGGCCTGTACCCGCTTCCCGTGCTGGTTCCCCGTTTCGTAGATGTACTTGGCGACGGGGGACGATCCGACAAAGGAGATCGCACGAACCAGCGGATGCGTGAGCAGGGCATCGACGCACTCCCGTCCACCATGGATGACGTTGAGGACACCGGGAGGCAGACCGGCCTTCTGCAACAGCTCGATCAGGCGGATGCCGGTGAGCGGTACCTTCTCGCTGGGCTTGAGGATGAAGGTGTTTCCGCAGGCGATCGCCAGCGGGAACATCCACATCGGCACCAAAGCCGGAAAGTTGTAGGGGCAGATTCCCACGCAGACGCCGTGGGGCTGGCGCACCATCTCGCAGTCGATCCCGCGGGCCACATTCTCCAGGATCTCTCCCTTGAGGAGCTCCGGAATGCCGCAGGCGTATTCCACCACCTCGATGCCGCGGCGAAGATCCCCCCTCGCCTCCACAATGTTCTTACCATGTTCGCGGGAGATGCTTTTCGCCAGGGCCTCAAATTCATCCTCGAGAAGCATCTTGTAACGGAACAGGATCCTGGCCCGCTCCACTGGCGGGGTTTCCGACCAGTCGGCAAAAGCCCGGTGGGCGTCTTTCACCGCCAGATCGACAATATCGGCTCCACACATCGGGGTTTCAGCGATCACCTCCCCGGTGGAGGGATTATAAACCGAGGAGGTCTTGGCGGTCTTGGGCGTCGACCATTTTCCCCCGATAAAATTCGGGACGGGATCCAGTTTGGATCCGGATTTCTTTTTAGGTTCGGCGAGGGTCTTAGGCATGGGCGGGGATGGGTTTCATTTCACCGGAAGCGAGTTTGGTTTGGTACTCCTTCCAGCTCATGTGTTTCTTGCCGGTGGGGATATCCACCATCGTGATGCACTGTTCCACCGGACAGACGAGCGAGCAAAGGTTGCAACCGACACATTCCGCTTCCTTGATCTGCGGGATGGCCTTGCCGGGGAGGCGTCCGGGGCCGAGTCCGTGCCCGTTCGGCGAAACGAGCGCGATGGCCTGGTGGGCGCCGTCCTCGCAGGCGATGTAACAAAGGTTGCAACCGATGCACTTGTCGTAGTCGATCGAAGCGATTCGCTTGTAGTTGAGGTTGAGGTTTTCCCAGTTGCCCACAGTGTGGACGGCCTTACCGCGGAGCTTATTGACCGACTTCATCTTCTTCGAGTCGAGGAAGTCACTCAGGCCGTCGATCATGTCCTCCACGATCCGGAAGCCGTAGTGCATGATGGCGGTGCAGACCTGCACCCCGGTGGAGCCCAAGGCGATGAATTCGGCCGCATCTTTCCAGTTGGAGATGCCCCCGATGCCGGAAATCGGCAGTTGCACCGCCGGATCCGCCGCACAGGCCTGCACCATGTTCAGCGCGATCGGCTTCACCGCCGGCCCGCAGTAGCCGCCGTGGGTGCTCTTGCCGGCCACGTAGGGCTCGGGACACATCTTGTCCAGATTCACTTGGGTGATGCTGTTGATCGTGTTGATCAGGGAGATGGCGTTGGCGCCGGCTTTCTTCGCCGCGCGGGCGGACTTGGTGACGTCGGTGACGTTCGGGGTCAACTTCACGATCACCGGGATTTGGGCCGCTTCCATCACCCAACTGACAATGGTCTCGATCACATTGGGATTCTGACCAACGGCCGAGCCCATCCCTCGCTCACACATCCCGTGGGGGCAACCGAAGTTCAGCTCCACCCCGTCGGCGCCGCAGTCGAGCGAACGCTTCATCATCTCGTGCCAGTTCTCGCGGGTGTCGGTCATGAGCGAGGCGATCACCGCCCGGTCCGGCCAGCGCTTCTTGCATTCGGCGATTTCCCGGAAATTGGTCTCGGGGGAGCGGTCGCTGATCAACTCGATGTTGTTGAACCCAACCATCCGCTGGCCGTTCAGGTCCAAGGAGGAGTAGCGGGAACTGACGTTGACGATCGGATCCCCAATCGTCTTCCAGACCACCCCGCCCCATCCGGCTTCGAAGGCGCGATGGCACTGGTAGGCGGTGTTGGCGGGCGGTGCCGAAGCCACCCAGAAGGGATTCGGCGAGCGGATTCCGGCGAGGTTAATGGAAAGATCAGCCATGGTGAGCTCCGTTCTTTTTACCCGCGAAGTAGGCGGCTTCCAATTCCGGCACGCGGACGGGCCGCAGGAAGCCAGAGCCTTTGGCCCCGTCCCGGTGGCCGATTCGGCTGGCCTGGACCGGCGAAGATCCGGTTTTTCCGGAAAGCATCGCGTGGATGGCGAGAGCGGCTTTCTTTCCCTCGGCCACAGCATTCACCACTTCCCTTCCACCATTCACCGCGTCACCCCCGGCAAATACCTTGGGGATGCTCGTCTGGCCGGTTTCTTTCTTCACCTCAATCCGGCCCTTGGGATCAAACTTCAGTTTGGGGAAAAGTTTCTTCCATAGATTCGCCTGCTTTTCCTGACCAGTCGCCTTGATGACCATGTCGAAGGGCTCCTCAAACTCCGTCCCTTTTACAATCTCGGTCTTCCCGTTTTTGTCCGTCTTGGTCTTCGCCAGGCGCAGGGCGGTCACCTCCTTGCCCCCCAGCACCTCCACCACCGCAGTGTGGAAAAGAAATCCGCAGGCGTCGGCCTTGGCCAATTCATATTCGTACTCGTAGGCAGGCATGTCGTCCTCGCCCCGGCGGTAAATGATGACCGCTTCCTTGGCGCCGAGCCGCTTGGCCTGGGTGACCGCGTCAATCGCGGTGTTGCCACAACCGATCACCGCCACCCTTGCTCCCACCGGAACTTGGTGGAGTGTCTTGGTGTGAATCCAGCGAATGAATTCCAGGGCCTCGACGACCCCTTTTTTATCCTCCCCGGGAACGCCCAGACGGTGTGCCTGGCCGAGTCCGACCCCGAGGAACAAGGCATCGAAATCCTTCATCAATTTCGCGACGGGAACATTTTTGCCGACCTCGCTCTTGCAGCGGAACTCCACCCCTAGGTCCTTGACCCACTTCACCTCCTGCTTGGCGACTTCGGGGGTCATTTTGTAGTAGGCGATGCCGTATCGGTTGAGCCCGCCGGGCTCCGCATCTTTTTCAAAAACCACCGCCTGATAGCCGAGCCGGGCCAATTCGGCCGCGCAGCCCAAACTGGCGGGCCCGCTGCCCACGAGGGCTATTTTTTTTCCGTTGCGTTTCGGCAGCTCGGGAAAGGGATTCGCTTTCTTCTCCCACAAGGCATCGGTCGCGTAGCGCTGCAACCGGCCGATCTTGATCGGTTTTTCATCCCGATCGAGCATCACGCAGGCTCCCTCGCAAAGGACTTCCGTGGGGCAGACCCGGGCACAGCTGGCGCCGAGAATGTTGGACTCGAGAATCACCCGGGCTGAACCGACGAGATTTGCGTTGGCGATCTTTTTGATGAAGCCGGGGATGTCGATGCCCGTCGGACAAGCCATGATGCAGGGGGCGTCGAAGCAGTAGAGACAGCGGTCGGCTTCGACCTTTGCCTCCTGGGGCCGGTACCGGGGTTCAATATCCCCCATCGTCCGGACGAGCTCTTTCTGACTGGCTCTAGGCTTCAGCGGCATTTTAATCATTGCACCATCGCTTAATTTTCTAAGACGACGATATAGGCAATATTTAAGCACCCCGTACCCTACCGGTGCAAGCGATTGAAAGAGCGGGGTTTTCTAGATTTTTCCCGCATTCCTGCGTGGCATCAGGAGAACATAGATCCCCATAGCCAGCAGAAACCCGGTAAACCAAGCGTAGTGATAGAGATTGGTCCAAAGAGCGGAGACTTCCAACAGACCGACCTGCCCAAGGAATCCAGGGATATTGGGTAAAACCGCCAACCCCAAGGCAAAGACCGCTGTCGGATTGACCCCACTCTTGTAAGCATAAATTCCTTTGGGGTCGTAAAGGGCAGGAAGTTCCAGCTTGGTTCTCCGGAGGAGGAAATAGTCAGCTACGAGAATACCTCCGATTGGCCCCAACAAACCGCTGTAACCGATCAACCAGGTGAAGATGTAGCCACTCGGATCCGCCACCAGTTTCCACGGCATCATCAGGATTCCGATGAAGCCGGTGATCAGTCCCCCTACCCGTAAGGAAATCGCCTTGGGTAAAAAGTTGGAAAAGGCGCTGGCAGGAGCCAAGACGTTGGCCGCCAAGTTGGTCGTGAGCGTGGCCAGCATCAGGGCAAACATCGAAAGGAGCAGGAGCCAAAAACTGCCAAAGCGCGAGAGAAGTTGAACCGGATCCCAGATGGTCTCCCCAAAAATCACCACCGTGGCACTGGTCACGGCCACCCCAATGAAGGCGTAGAACGGCATCGTGGTGTTGAGCCCGAGGAACTGCCCCAGCATCTGGTCCTTCTGGCTTTTCGCCTCGCGGGTGAAGTCGGGAATATTCAGGGAGAGCGTGGCCCAGAAGCCCACCATCGCCGTCAGGCTTGGAAAGAAAAAGGCCCAAAACTCCCCCGAAGTGGAGAACCGCGCCGGTTGGGAAAGCATCGGACCGAAACCCTTGGCCTTCCACCAGGCCCAACCCAGCAAAGCCAACCCCATGGCGATCAGGAGCGGGGCACCCCAGTTCTCCACCCAGCGGATGCTTTCCATCCCCTTCCAGAAAATTCCAATGTTCAGGATCCAAAAAATCAAAAAACAGATGAATTGGGCGATGTTGACCTGCACCTGATCGTTGCTGATCAAGGAAAGCACCGGGGTTTGCGCCAGGCCGGGCCATTGGGCCTTGGCGCACTCATAAATCGCGATGCCGCCAATCCATGTCTGGATTCCAAACCAACCGCATCCCACGATGCCGCGCAGGACCGAGGCCAGATGCGTGCCCATCGTGCCGAACGAGGCCCGGGCAAAGACCGGAAAAGTGATGCCATACTTCGTGCCGGCGTGGCCGTTGAGGAGCATCGGAATCAGCACAATCAGGTTGCCGAGGGCGACCGTGCCGATCGCCTGCCACCAGTTCATCCCGCCGGAGATCAGGCTGCTGGCGAGCATGTAGGTGGGAATGCAGACCGACATCCCGATCCAGAGGTTGGCGATGTCAAGCGTGCCCCAGCGCCGTTCATGCGAGGGAACCGGGGCCAGATCGCGATTATAGAGCGGACTGTCCTTCACCGCCTGTTCTTGGTCCGGCGTGAGGTCCGAAGCCAACTCCCCCTCCCGGGTGAAGTCCATCAGTTCTCCCGGGCGGTGATGGCCCCGTAGGAATCTGGTCGTCGGTCGCGGAAAAACTGCCACGTGTTGCGCACCTCGAGAATCTGATCGAGGTCCATCTCCGCGATCACCACCTCCTCCTTGTCCCGGCTTCCCACGGACAACATCTGGCCGCGCGGATCGCAGAAATACGACTGACCGTAGAACTCCCCAATATTCCAGGGCTTCTCTCGCCCGACCCGGTTGATGGCCCCGACAAAGTATTGGTTGGCGACCGCATGGGCGGGCTGCTCCAGTTTCCAGAGGTACTCACTCAACCCGGCCACGGTGGCGGACGGGTTGAAGACAATTTCCGCTCCGTTGAGCCCGAGGCAACGGGCCCCTTCGGGAAAATGCCGGTCGTAGCAGATGTAGACGCCTACCTTTCCCACGGCCGTCTCAAATACCGGATATCCCAGATTACCCGGCTTGAAATAGAACTTCTCCCAAAAGCCCGGATGACAGTGGGGAATATGGTGTTTGCGGTACTTCCCGAGATATTTTCCGTCGGCATCAATCACCGCGGCCGTGTTGTAATACACCCCGGGCAGATCGACCTCATAAATGGGAACCACCAAAACCATGCCGAGCCGTTTGGCCGTCTCGCACATGAGTTGGGTGGTGGGACCATCCGGGATCTTTTCCGCGGTCTCGTACCAGCGGACTTTTTGTTCGGCACAGAAATAAGGCCCGTAGAAAATTTCCTGAAAGCAAAGAACCTGCACGCCTTTTTTGGCCGCTTGTTCCGTCAGTTTGAGGTGTTTGTCGATCATCGCTTTTTTGATCACATCCAACGGGGCATCCCCGTCGTGACTGCTGGCCGTCTGCACCAATCCGCCTTTGACTTTTCTCGCCATAGACACCTCCTGTTCGACTAGAAATAGAAGTATCGCACTCTGGCTCGCGCACTCCAACTGATTTTCCTCGGCCAGGGTCACCCGGCGGCGACCGCAAAAGGGAGAATTTACACCGCGCCGTGGGCGGCAAACTGTTTTAAAAACCTGACATCGTTATCGTAAAAGAGTCGCAGATCGGGAATGCCGTGGCGGACCATGGCGATCCGCTCCACGCCCAGCCCAAACGCGTACCCGGTGTATTTCTCCGGATCGATCCCGACCCCACGCAACACCCGCGGATGGACCAATCCGCATCCGGCAATTTCCAGCCATTCCCTGCCGCGGAACGTCTTTCCAGGGATAGAGAAATCGACCTCAAAGCTGGGTTCGGTGAACGGAAAGTAGTGGGGTCGCAACCGGACCTTGGTTTCCTCACCCATGAGTTCACGGAAGAAAAACTCCAGTACTCCCTTCAGATGCGGGAGCCCAATCCCCTCTCCCACACAAAGCCCTTCCACCTGGTGAAAGAAAAGACCATGAGTGGCGTCGACCTCGTCCCGCCGGTAGCAGCGGCCCGGGGCGATGATTTTGACCGGCGGCTTCCGGTTTTCCAGAACTCGGATCTGAACGGTGGAAGTTTGTGTCCGCAACAGCCAGCGTCCGTGGGGACCCGGAGGAAGATCGAGATAGAAGGTGTCCTGCTCATCCCGCGCCGGATGATCGGCATGGGTGTTGAGGGCGTCGAAGTTGTGGTGCTCCGTTTCGATCTCCGGTCCATCGGCCAGGGCAAAGCCCAGCCGGTGGAAGATATCGGTGATACGATCCAACGTCTGGGTCAACACATGCACGCCGCCTGAGGGATAAGGACGACCGGGGAGAGTAGGATCAAATTCACCGGGAGCAGTGGTCGAGCCTCCGGTCTCACCCCCCCCTTTTTCTGCCCATGCCTCCTCCAACGCCTTGCGCAGATCGTTGGCCGCCTTGCCGGCCGCAGGACGTTCCTCTGCAGGAAGGGATTTTAAACCATCGAGCAGTTTCTGGGCTTCCCCCTGCCGTCCGAGGTAACGATTCCGCCACGCCTGTTTAGCCGCTGCATCGCCGGCGGATTGGAGTTCGGCTAAGGCGCGCTGACGAATCCCCGCAAAGTCCGGGGAAGAAGAAGGGGACACAGCTCGGTCCCGCGGATTAACCGCGGGCGGCTTGCACCACGGCGGCAAAGGCCGTGGGTTCGTGAATGGCCAGATCAGCCAGGACTTTGCGGTCCAGTTCGACGCCGGCCTTGCGGAGGGCGCCGGCGAAAGCACTATAGTTGAGGCCTTGGGCCTGTACCGCAGCGCTCAGACGGGCGATCCAGAGATTGCGGAAATTGCGCTTCTTGGTCTTCCGGTCCCGGTAAGACCAATACTTGGCTTTCATCCGGGCATCTTTGGCGTAGCGGAAAAGTTTACTGCGGCGACCGCGGTATCCGGCGGCGCTGGCGACCATCCGTTTCCGGCGTTCGCGTGAGGCGGGGGCATTCGTGGCGCGGGGCATGGTGGGCTCCTAGCTAAAGGGGAGGTTTTCGATGATCCGAGCCATGTCGGTCTTGTCCAGGACGGCAATCTTGCCCAAGCGGCGCATCCGCTTCCTATTCTTGCTGGAGGCGAGATGACGCCGACCCGGCTTGCCGAACAAAATCTTGCCACTGCCAGTCACTTTAAAGCGCTTGGCGGCAGACTTTTTCGTCTTTCGGCGGGCAATCGGACGCGGCATGAAA